>Ga0210378_10000692_pt1 | contig 17445 bp, 19 predicted proteins | sample PLM1_60_b1redo_FD_155465 | JGI IMG/M metagenome (GOLD analysis project Ga0210378, IMG submission 155465) | Groundwater sediment microbial communities from an aquifer in East River, Colorado, USA - PLM1_60_b1 redo | ecosystem: Environmental > Terrestrial > Soil > Riparian zone | place: USA: East...
GGCCCCCCCGACGGCGGACGTGCGCGACCGAACCGCCCAACACGAGCTCCCCAACCGGCGAACACGCCCGACCGAACCGGCGAACACGCGCGACCGAACCGGCGAACACGCCCGACCGAACCGGCGAACACGCGCGACCGAACCGGCGGACACGCGCGACCGAACCGGCGGACACGCGCGACCGAACCGGCGAACACGCGCGGGTGGGGTGGGTGCAGGGGGAGACTGGGCGGGTGGGTGACGGGGAGCGGCGGCCGTTGCTCGTCGTGGACGCGGCGAACGTGGTGGGTTCGGTGCCGGACGGGTGGTGGCGGGACCGGGCCGGCGCCACCGAGCGGCTACGCGACCGGCTGGTGCCGCTGGCCAGGCACGGGCTGCCGGACGGCATTGCAGGTCCGGAGTGGCTGCACGGGCCGCTGGACGTGGTGCTCGTAGTCGAGGGCGCGGCCCGTCGGGTGGGTGGCGTCCCCGGCGTCCGCGTGGTGCCGGCCGACGGCTCCGGCGACGACGCCATCGTCGAGCTGGTCGGCGAGGAGTGCACCGACCGGCGGTGCGCGGTGGTCACCGCGGACCGCGAGCTGCGGTCGAGGGTCACCGAACTGGGCGCGCACGTCCTCGGTCCCCGCTCGGTACGCTGACGGCCGCCGAGCAGCGGTTGTCGAGGCGGAGTCCACCAGGGAACAGGGCCGGGTGACAGATTCCGGAATGAACTGGGGGCGGGCGTCCGGGAACGGCGAATCGTAGGTCTGCCCGGCAGGGGCGTCCACCCTCGGGTCGTTCTCGGCATTCGTGAAGAAGCACCGTCGGGCGCGCCGCGTCATCCTGGGTTCCATTCCTTTTCGAGGAGGCGCGGATGCGACCACCCGGTGTCGACATCACGTCGCCGGCAGCGCATCACCGGTCCGGTCGGTCAGCGTGGACGTGGTGATACTCGCTGCGCGGCCTGATCGCGCCGCTGGCCCACCCCGGGTCGGGCGACCTGCGGTTCTGGCTGGTGGTCAGCGCGGTGGTCGGTATCGGCGGGCTGCTCGCCGCGCGCCGGGCGAGCCTGCGCGGCAACGAGCTCGCCGGCCTGGCCGCGTGCGGGGTCACCAGCCTGCTCGTATCCCCGTCTCGTGGCCGGCGCAGTGGGTGTGGTGCGTGCCGCTGCTGGTCGCGGTGGCGAGCGCGGCGCGGGGTGGCCCGGCCGGCAAGGCGCTCGGCGTCGCGGTCACCTGGCTGATCTTCGTCGCACCCACCTACTACTGGTTCGCGCCGGCGGTGCTGCAACGCCAGCCGTGGCCGAGCGTGCGGCCGGAACGGTTCGGTGAGCTGGTCGTCTACTCCCGCATCGCGCTGCTCGTCGTGCTCGCACTCTGGCTGTCGCCACGCTGGCAGGACAGGGGCGCGTTCGTCGGCCGGCCGGAGATCCCGCGACCGCGCCGGGGGTCTAGCCAGCAGCCATTCATCGCCACCGGGCAGGGCTGAACGGCCGAAAATAATGGCCGTCCAGCGACCGCATTCGGCAATCTATTGGCCACGCCGAGCCACTTCGGACCGATACTGGCCCTGGACGGCTCGTTCGGCCCGGCGACGCGTTCGGCCGTCATCCGCTTCCAGCAGGCCTGGGGCCTGTCCGCCGACGGCATCGCCGGCTCGCAGACCTACAGCGAGATCTACGCGCTGCAGAACGGCGACTGCTCGACGGCCCACGTCTCCTGGGCGGAGACGAACCACTGCAACTCGGACTGGTCAGGTGGCGCCGTCTCGGCCGCGCAGGCCAAGGCCAACATGAAGGTGGAACATGTGGAAGCTGGAGGCGATGCGGCACGCTCTGGGTGACGTGCCGCTGTACGTCAGCAGCGGCTTCCGCAGCTACGCGTGCAACAGCGCGGCCGGCGGCTCGTCCACCAGCAGGCACCTCTACGGCGACGCCGTCGACCTGACCGGATCACCGTCGCTGTGCACGCTGGCCAGGCAGGGGCGCAACCACGGGTGGGCGGAGATCCTCGGCCCCGGCTACCCCGGCCACAACGACCACACGCACCTTGCGTACAAGTCCGGCCAGTTCTGGTCGGCGCCAAACTGTGGCATATGATCAGGCATCTGATCAGGCGTAGCAGTCCTGTTCCACCGACTCCAACGTGAGGTAGGAGACCTTGCCAGCGCCGTCGAAGCCCAGCCGGTAGCCGGCCTTCTGGTTGCCAGGCACGGCGATCACCGGGCCGTTCGGGGTCTCGACGTCGGCGACGTCGAACGACGGGTAGGCTTGGTGCACCTGCGCGGCGGTCGAGCCGATCCGCACTCCCTCCGGCGTGTGCACCTGGGCGTCGGACCGTGCGATGAGCGCCGCCACCCCGATGGTCGGGCTGACCACGGCCGATTCCAGCGGGGTGGCGAGCACCGCGTTCCACTGGGCGCACGTGCCGGCCGGCGGCGGGGTGTCGGTGAAGATCCCGGTGGCTGCCGCCGCGGTGGGGTCCATGCCGGTGGTGACCGGCCCCCAGCCGAACGGCCCCAGCACGTCGCTGCCACCCGCCTGGGCGGTCGTGCTCGTCGCCGTGGTCGTCTCCGTCGCCGCTGTGGTGCTCGTCGTCGCGGACGTCGTCGCGGTTGATGCCGCGGTCTGGGTGGCGACCGCCATGCCACCCGTGGTGCGGCCGCACCCTGCCACGGTGCCCAGCACGGTTGCGGCGATCACGGCCGCGGCCAGGGCCCTGGTGTTCACGGCGCACAGTGTGCGGCGCGCCCGCCGTGACCCCGAGGGCGGGTTCCACGATGGATCACGGTCCGTGCCTACATGACCCCGTTCGGCGGCCTTGCTGGGTGAATCGCACTCAAAATATCGCAATGGGTAACGAATTGAGCACGGATCTGGTAACAATCCAATGCATGGGCGACCCTCTCCGAGGCCCACGACACCTCAGTCGCCGGCCAGGAGGAGGACCACCATGCGCAGAACCCTGCTCGCCGCTCTCTTCGCCGGGGCGGTGACTGCGGCGGTGACCACGTCAATGGCCATGGCACCCATGGCGACCGCCGCGACTGCGGACCACAGCGACGCCTACATCGTCATGCTGACGTCCAGCACCGACTCCGTCTCGGTGGCGTCCGAGCACGCCCGTGCTCACGGCGTCGCCGTCGGTCATCTCTACCAGAACGCGATCCACGGCTACTCGGCCCGGATGACCCCGAGCGCAGCAGCGCGCATCGCCAAGGACCCGCGCGTGCTGCTGGTGCAGCCCGACGGCGTGGTGAGCATCGCAGCGCAGACCCTGCCCACCGGGATCGACCGGGTGGACGCCGACCTGAGCCCGACGGCGGCGATCGACGGTGTCGACACGCGGGTGAACGTGGACGTGGCGGTGATCGACACCGGCATCGACCTTACCCACCCCAACCTGAACGTCAACACGGCCGGCGCGAAGAACTGCTCGACCGGTCACAGCGCCAAGGACGGCAACGGCCACGGCACCCACGTGTCCGGCACCATCGGGGCGCTTGACAATGGCATCGGCGTGGTCGGCGTCGCGCCCGGTGCCCGGCTGTGGCCGGTCCGGGTGCTGAACAACTCCGGCAGCGGCAGCTTCGCCGACGTCATCTGCGGCATCGACTATGTGACGGCGCACGCCAGCGAGATCGAGGTCGCCAGCATGAGCCTCGGCGGCACCGGCAGCGACAGCACCTGCGGCAGCAACGTGGACGCCATGCACGAGGCGATCTGCGCGTCGGTCAACGCGGGCGTCACCTACGTGGTGGCCGCCGGCAACGAGAGCGACAACGCCGCCAACCACGTGCCGGCCGCATACGACCAGGTCATCACGGTCAGCGCGCTGGCCGACTTCAACGGCCTGCCCGGCGGCGGCGCCGCGGCGACCTGCCGTGCCGACGTGGACGACACGTTCGCCGACTTCTCCAACTTCGGCCCCGACGTCGACCTCATCGCGCCCGGCGTATGCATCCTCTCTACCTGGAAGATGGGCGGCTACAACACCATCTCCGGCACGTCGATGGCCACGCCGCACGTCTCCGGTGGCGCAGCGCTGTACAAGTCGACCCACCCCGGCGACACTCCCGCGCAGGTGAAGTCGGCGCTGCAGGCGGCTGGCACGTCGAACTGGAACACGGCGACCGACCCCGACAGCACCCACGAGCCCCTGCTCAACGTCGCCACCTTCTGACGGTTCTCCTCGTCCCGGGCGGTCAGCCATTGTCTTGGCTGGCCGCCCGTGCCAGGTCCGGCGGGTGTCAGCCCAGCAGCGGGGCGACCATGGCCCGGTCTGCGCCGAGGTCGACGTAGAGCCGCGCCCACCGGCGGTCGGCGTCGGTCGGTGCCGCCCCGTCGCAGTACGGCTTGGCGCCGTTGGCGGTGTAGTACCGCAGCAGCGACAGCACCTCGCCGGAGCGCCGCCGGCCGGGCTCGGTGTACCGCGGCCCCGGCGTCGCCGCCTGGTGCTGCATGTAGGCGATGTCGCCGGCGCCGCCGTCGTCGAAGCGCGGGCCAGGGTCCGTGCCCGCCGGGCCGGCCGAGCAGCCGGTGGTCAGCGCGGTGGTCAGAGCGGCGGCCGCAGCCGTGCCGGCGAGCGCCGCGAGCAGAGCGCGCATCCGTGGCTCCTTCGTCTCTTGTCTCAGCCGATTCCGATGGCGGCCCGTGCCGCCAGCCCGAGCCCGACGGCCAGGACCAGCCCGGCCGTGACCATCGGCAGCGCCGCGGTGGCCCGGCTCAGCCGCTGCCCGAGCCGGTTGGCCGCCAGCCGCTCCAGCCTGTCCCGCAGCCGCACGAACAGCAGCCCGGCCGCCGTGAGGGTGGCCGCCATGCCGAGCCCGTACCCCAGCACCAGCAGCATGCCGAACCAGGTGCGCCCGAGCGCAACCGCTCCCAGCAGCACCACCAGCGCGGACGGGCTCGGCACCAGCCCACCGGCGACCCCCAGCCCCTCCAGCCCAACCCTCCCGTAACCATGCCCATGCCCATGCCCATGGCGGTGCCCATGGCGGTGCGCGCCCGACACCCCAACGGGGTGGATGGACCATTTACCCCGTTCTATTGGTGAAATGGTCCATTCACCCGCGGGGGGAACGGCGGCGCGAGCCGTGGCGCGCAAGGCGCCGCGGACCATGGCGGCTCCGATGCCGGCCACCAGCAGGCCGCTGATCACGCCCAGCCAGCGCAGGACGGCCTCGCCGGCCACCGCGCTGGACACCGTGACGGCCAGCCCGAGCGCGAGGACCCCGGCGGTGTGGGTGATGGTGACGGTTGCGCCGACCACCCCGGCGTCCCGCGCGGAGCCGCGCATGCCGGCGAGGTAGGCGGCCATCACGGTCTTGCCGTGGCCGGGCAGTATGGCGTGCGACGCGCCGAGCACCAGCGAGAGCAGCACGGCCAGCACGCTGACGAGCGGCGTGAGGTCGCTGGTGCCGGCCAGCGCGCCGAATGCGCGGGTGGCCCGCCCCACCGTGGCGTCGAGGACACCGGCCGAGCCGAGGACACCACCGGCGGCGCTCGGACCGCCGGCACCGGGCGCGACCCGCAGGGCCGGGCGCGAGCCCGGCCAGACCGGCCGTGAGCAGGGTGGTTCCCGCCGAGATCAAGGCCACGGCGTCGCGTCGTCGGAACCGACGAGCCGGGATGGGCGGTGATGCCATCGAGTGTCCCTTCTGGCTTGTGCGCCGGCACGGGTGAGCCGGAGCACAACCGGATTCGGACCACACGACGGCCCGGCTCGCGGCCAAAAGGGTGAATCGCAACGGCAGATTTGGTACTAACGCGCCGGCTAGTCACTCAGGGTGAGCGGGGTACAGCCACGAGGCGTTGGCCGATGCCGGTCCTAACCTCGGTCGGCCGCTGGTTGACCGGATCAAGGGGTCGAACGTGCATCACCTCAAGGAGCTGCGTCCGGGTTCGGCCGGAGCCAGCGAGGTACGGATCTTGTTCGGTTTTGACCCGTGGCGCAGCGCGATCCTGCTGGTAGCTGGTGACGAAGCGGGCAATTGTCAGGCTGGTACAGCACGCGGTACCGCGTGCCGAGCGGCTCTACAACGTCTACCTCGAGGAACGAGCAGCCGAGGAGGAGATGAGACCGTGAGCCATGTGCGCTGGTCCGATGTCCGCGACAAGCATGTCGACGCGATCGGTGCCGAGGAGGTCGCTCGCGGCAAGGCTCGCCTGCTCGCCCAGGTCCGCGAGCACCGGCTCGCGGACACGCGTAAGCGGCGTGGGCTCACCCGGCGACAGGTCGCCCAGGCGATGGGGGTCACCGTCGGGCGCGTCAGCCAGATCGAGAACGGTGAGCTTGCCGGCATCGACGTCCTGGACCGATACGTCACCCTCTCGGCGGCCTGTTGGAGATCGTCGCCAACTTCGGTGACGAACAATTCAAGGTCGGAACGGGAACTGATGTAGCGCGATGGCATCCTTCCGACACTGAATTACTACCAGTAGTAGCCGCTCTTGAGTGGCGTGAGCACACCCGTGGATTTCAGTTCGGCGATGTGTTCTGCCGCGCGCTGTGGCGCTGGGCCGCCGTGGATGAGCAGTCCGGCCTCGATGTTCTTCGCCACGCCGGACTGGGTGAGGTTGGCGCTGGACACCAGCAGTACCCGCTGGTCGGCGACGGCGAGTTTGGCGTGCATCTTGGAGCCGGTCTCGGCGCGATGGGCCACCGGCCAGTGCCAGAGCTGGACGCCTGGAAGGCCGGCGAAGGCCGCGGCCGGCTCGGACCCGGTCAGCGCGCTGCCGGCGCCGTGCAGGGTCTCGATGACGACGGATATCAATACTCCCCGCGAGGTCGCCGTGGTCAACGCTGCGCGGATTTCGTCGTGTGGTTTGGCCGAGTAGGTCATGAGCACCAGCTCGTGCGCGGCTTCGGCGATCAGTTCGAGGAGGGCCTGCGCGGTGGCGCGGCAGCACGCAGCTCCTCTGTGAGTCGGGGCAGCGGGAAGGTCTCGAAGACATCGGACGGTGTGTAGCGGAGATCGGTCTTCATAGATGAGCCGCGGGTCTTCGCCCACCAATAATGCGACGAGCTCGACAAGAGCGCCAGCATGGCGGTGTCGTCTGTTGCGAAGATGCCGAGCGCGTGCGAGAACACCTGCCGGTTGGCTCCGCAGCCTGATCCAACGATCCTGGACCACCCACCGCTGGGACAACCGACCCACACGAACACCATGGTTCCACGATCACCGCCTATCCGCGCGACCTCTTAGACAATGCACGTTCATATGAGACGTCAGTCGAGCACCACCGGTACTGGCACGAGGCGTTGTTTTCGGTGGTCCGGCTCGACCGACCGCAACGGCTGTTCGACGGTCCACCCTGTGGGCCACCTCCTCCTGGGTAGCTGGCTCTCTCGCTGGGAGGACGGACTCAGCTGTACGTCCTGCATAGTCGCCGGATTGCCGAACGTTGCACGGTCGAACTCGGTGTGGCCGTCGAATCTCGACCGGTCGAATCTGGCACCGCGCTCGAACGTCGCGCCGGTGAACTCGGCGCTCGCGAACGTCGACGCGATGAACCAGGCGTCCCCCCCGAACCTGACGGAACCGAACCACGCGGCGCCACCGAACCTCGCCGCGTCGAACCTGGCCGAACCTTCGAACGAAGCCGCGTCGAATACCGCGCCGTTGGCCCAGGTCGTGTTGTTGAATCTGGCACTGCCGGCAAACACCGCCTTGGCGAACCTGGCATCGCCTGTGAACTTCGCGTAGTCGAACGCGGCGGCTGCCGCGAACGCGACGTTCTCGAAGCCGACCGCGCTCGCGAACACTGCCCTCGCGAAGACCGCGCCACCGTCGAACGTCGAGTCGTGGAACACAACGTGATCCTCGAACGTCGCCGCGCTGAAGACGGTGCGGCCGCAAAAAGCCGCCCGGTCGAACCGGGTGAGGCCGCCGAAGACCGCCGCGTCGAACCTCGTCTCACCCGTGAACGCCGTGCCGCTGAACGAAGTATTCCCCAAGAACGTCGCACGGGCGAAGACAGCAGTGTGCAAGGTGCAGCCGGTCAAGTCGAAATCGATCAACACGGCCGAGGTGAGGTCGAGGTTGATCGGGCCGAGCCAGTGCTCGGGAGTGTTCGGCTTGCCGGTCGCCTCGCCGGAGTCGCAACCGCCGCGACGAAGGCGGTTGGCGAGGATGCGTTGCGCCGTGAGCCGCACCTCGCGCTCTTGCGTCCACTTGCGGTGCTCCTCGCTGACGACGAGCCTGTCGTCTCCAGCGGCAGGTGGCCGTTGCGCCGGTTGCTCGAACGGCATGCGTAAGTAGGCGCACAACAGGTCGATAACGGTCCGGCGGTGTTGTGGAGCGCCGTCCGCCAGGCGTTCCAACGCGTATAGCCCGGCAAGGCGGACAGGAGCCTTGTCTGAGCCGAGTTGATCAGCGGCCTTGGTGTAGAGTTCGGTCACTCGCCGTTCGGCCGCATCGAGTTCGACGTGTCGCAACTCGCGTTCTGTGGTGCGTTGTCTCCGGGCGGACAGGTACAGCGCGAACAGCCCGCCGCCGCCGACTGCGATGGCTGAGGCGACTTTCACCACCTCAAGGTGGGCAGCGGCCTTCTTAGCGTCGTCGCCGAAGTGGACACCGTCGACCCAGTGCCACATCACGATGAGCACGACCGCCGTGCCGACAGACACCAGCGCAGCGACGACGGGCATGGTCCACGAAGACAGCTCTCTCTCCAGCCGTCCCCGCGGCGACAAGACGCGCTTTCCACCGGGTCGGTCAATCACGGGCCGTTCAGCTCGTCTCTGGTGATCAACCCGTCGTCGAGTGCACGTTGCACGAGGTCGGTCTTGGTTGGTGCCGCCCGCCCCACGGCGGCGTACTTAGCCCGCACGCGTCTGATGTAGGTGTCCACGGTGCTCGGGGTGACGTGGAGCATCTTGGCAGCGAGTGGTTTGGACGAGGAAGCGAACCACGCGAGCAGCGCATCGGTTTCTCTTCTAGACAGGCGAGGCCTGTTTGGCGAGTTGTCGGTGGCAAGCGCACCACTTAGCATTGGGGGGGTGTAAGGCTCGCCGTTGGCGGCCGCGCGTACAGCGGCGACCAGGTGGTGTTCAGCTTCGTCCTTGGTCACGTAGGCGAGAGCGCCCATTTCGATGCAAAACCTCGCCGTGGAGCTTCTAGCGTCGTGGGTGTACACGACCACCCGGCGCCCCTTCTCGACGAGCCTGCGCAGTCCATCCAACTCCAGCTCACCGGAACCCAGGTCGAGATCAAATATCACCACGTCGGCGCTTGCGCCGGGACCGGTCCACACGTCGATCAGCTTCTTACCCGCGGCTATCAACTCGATGGGCGGATCGGCTTGCGCGAACCAGGCGCCGATACCTGTCGGAACCACCGGGTGGTCGTCGACGATTGCCACCGTCACTGGTCGATCATCCATGTCGCCTCCACCCAGAGCACGTTCTCGTCGAGGATCGCCTTGAGCCCGATGGGACCGCCGCCGGTGTGCGGGAGTTCGATGGGTCCGCTGTCGGCGACCACACTGACGGACAGCAGCTCAGCGGTTCCGACGACCGCGACCCGCGCCTTGGACGTCGCCGTCGCGAAGACAACCAAGGGCACTTCGGTCAGTGCGCGTCGTATTTCGTCCGGCGGATCCGACCACGATCCCTGCGCGACCACGTCCACCTCGATCCCCCTGCCTTCGGCGTCGGCCGCGCAGGCACGGAGTTCGTGCAACAGCTGGTTGGGCACCTCGTCGACTTCAGCGAAGAGTCGACGCATCCGCGCCGCCTCGATCCTGCAGTCGCGTCGCACGTGGTCGTCTCTGGGATCCAGCGTCCCGTCGGCGAGTCCGGACAGCAGGGGGATTGTGGTCCGGTCGAGATCGGCGAACCGCTGCTGCCGTTGCCTGTCTAGCTCGGTGTCGACTGCATCTTTCGTGCGGGCCCGTTCCGCCTCGAAGGAAGCGGCCTCGGCTGTTCGAGCGACCGTCCGCAGGGCCATGGCTGCAATGCCGGTGGCGAAGGGGTACCCGAGCGGGCCGATGGAGCCAGCGGCAAGGTTGAGAAAGGCTGCTTGGTCGCCATTGCCGAGGACGAGGCTCACGACCGTAATCGCCTCGTGCGCGGCGAGGAACAGCACGAACTCGGCGAACGGGCGGTTCAGCAGCAGGATGAGCGCGATCCAGCCGACCGTGCCGAACGCCCAGTCCTCCGCGGTCGCGGCGTGTCCGGCGGGCAAGGACGCGCAGGAAGCCAAGTACGCGCCGACGGTCGCCGCGAGCGCGATCCAACGCGTGCGTCCCCACGGCCGTCGACGTGCGACCAGCACGGCTTCGATGGTCGCAATCCCCACGAGCACGCCGAATGCCAGCAATTGCGGCCACAACGGTTCATAGACCGGAAGGTGCCGCAGCATGCTGAATGACAGCAATACCGTGCCCGCGATCACCAGAAGGCCTATACGTAACCCACGCAAGAACTGCTGGGCCACCTGCGCCTGCCTGGCGAGTCGATCCCCGTCAGACATGCTCCCACCACAGTTCGACGACCGTGCCTCGACCGGGGTTGGACGAGATGCGCGCCCCACCCCCGATCGCCGCCATGCGTTCGACGATTGACGCCCGCAGCCCACGTCGCATGTCGTCGAGGCGGTCGAAGTCGAAGCCGATCCCGTGATCGACGACCCGCACACCGACCTGACCAGCGGCGCTCGTCACGCGCACCTCGACCGCGTCCACCTGAGCGTGCCGATCCGCGTTGGTGAGCGCCTGCTGGGCTGCGCCGGCGAACGCCCCGGCGACGGGACCCGGCAGCGGCAACTGCTCCGGGCCCTGCAGGTCGACGGTCAGCGGGACGAGTTCGACGGCCACTCCGAGCAGTTGCATCAGATCGGCCTCCGCCCAAGGCTGTTTGCCGTCCGCGGCCAGCACTTCGAGGTCCCGGCGCGCCATCGCGGGGATCAGGTCGCCGCCCTGCCCACTCCCGGCCCAGAGCAAGGTGCTAGCCGCGTGGTCGTGCAGTGAGTCCACGAGAGCGCGGTTGGCGGCCCGAGCGGCGGCGCGCACGCGTGAGGTCCTGCGCTCCTCATCGGCTTCGGCCGTGGCCTTGTCAGCTCGCACGCCACCCTCCTGCACGACCGTCCACAGCACCCTGGCCAGCGCCGCCAACGCCAAGGACCAGCAAGCCGTAACGACACTGTCCGACGAGGACCCGGCGGGGAGCGCGATGACAGTACCGACGATCATGCCCGCAGTGGTCGCGACCGCGACCAGCCCGCCGAGCAGCACGCCCGTGTAGTACTGGTAGGCGACCGCAGCGAAGGACACAAAGGGCAGCAACCAGGACTTCCCGGTTGACAGCCAGCTCGGCGACACCAACCACTGCGCGCTCAGCGAGAGCAGGACGAGTACACCCGCATCGAGGACGGTCGCCAATCTGCTCGACCGGCACATCAGGAGGTAGTAGTAACCCGCACTCCAGCCGGAGACGACGGCGAACGTCGCAATCGCGGCCGCGCGTACAGCCTCGTTCGGAGCAGCGAGCGTCGCGATCACCATCGTGGGAACCAGTGTGGTCTCCCGGATTACGACCGCGTAGCGCTTGCCCAGATGACCCAGGTGCTCAACCGCTTCGCCACGAGGAGGATCACCAAGCAATCCTCGGATTCGCCGGAGGGCCACCAGTACATCCTTCACGATCTTCGTCCGGCTGAGCCGAATCGCATGGAACTCCGCTCGCTTTCCCCTTGTTCGGTCGCCTTCGCCAGTATGACCACACGTGGTCCTCGAGCGGTGTCGGGTGAACGCATGACACGCGTTCAGCGCCGGCCGCCATACCGTTCAGGAAGCCGCTACGGCTCGACCGAAGGGCCGAACTGTTGACCAGGAGGTCATAACGATGACCACAGGATATGCGCCGCGGAGGCGACTCCGATCCACTGCGGTGCGACTCGCTGCCAAAACAGCCTCTTTGACCGCTGCCGCGCTGCTCCTGGCGACGCCAGCGGCCTCCGCGACCACGACGCCCGGTGAGAACGCAACGCCGTTCAACGAGGGAGGGGAGTGGTGGTCGACCGACGGATGCACGGCTGTCTCGGACAGCGGGTACCACACCACCGTGGCGGCCTACGGGCAGCACCCGTTCTACGCCTACCGATGGGTAGTCGGCTACTACGACTTCCACCACGCCTGCAAGCACCACGACGGGTGCTACCGGTACCACTGGTCTGATCGCGCCACTTGCGACATGTGGTTCCACAACGACATGCGCGCCTCGTGCGACGCGCTGGGCTCCAACCAAGCCTGCTACGCCCGTGCCGATCTCTATTACCGCGGGGTTCGCGCGCTGGGACAGCACTCGTGGAACACCTACGACTCGGCCGTGCCGATGAACCCGTAGCGGGAGCTCCGCGACTTCTCGTACTCGGCGAACATGCCCTGGAACCCAGCTCACAATCTGCAGGTGCAGTGGTGGTTGGTTATGGCCGGGTCTGGGTATCGAGGACGGTCGGCCGGCGTCGACATCTGGCTGCTGCGACCGTGAATGTGCCGGTGAGCACGGCGAGGGCGCCGATCAGGAAGGTCAGTCTGAGGTCTGGCACCCCGGTGTAGGCGATGCCTTGGGGCGGTGCTTGTGGTGCCGGCTGGGGTTGCGTCGTTGGTGGCGGTGGAGGAGTTGTGGTCGATCCGGTGTTAAGCGATTCGACGGGTCTGATCTGCAGTTCGAGTTCTGCGGTGGCACTGCGACCGCGGGAGTCGGTAATCGTGACGGTGGGCGTGACCGTGCCGACCGTCGGGTAGATGTGCCGGGCGATGCCGTCGGTGTTGGTTTCGTCGATGGTTCTGTCGCCGTCGAAGTCGAATGCGTAGGACGCGGTGTCGCCGGAGAATGTGGAGCGCAGTGCTGATAGTACGGTGCCGGCGCCGACGATCGCGGTATCGGGACCGGTTAGCTGCGCGACCGGCGCGGTTGAGGCGTCCTCGATTGAGCGGACCAGGCTGTCGGTGAGCTCGTCTGGTGAATCGATCGGTAGTACAAGGCCGCCTGTGGCGTCCGCGATCGTGTCGAGTTGGGTACTCAGCCCGGAGTCCGCGGACAGGCCGTACACGGCGACCGGCGGGACCAATTCGCCAGGGGCCAGCGCTGGTGCGACGGCCTGGCCGGAAACCGAAGTATCGAGTGCATCGGCCCGATCCTGGCTGGGTGCCGGCTCTTGATCTGGCGCCACTGGCGCATCGGATGGATTCGCCGACTCGAACCGAGCCTCGGCGCCGATTGTTGGAGGCAAGGCGGGCAACGCGACGATGCCGTGGGCGATGTCGGCAACGGTAGCTGCGGTGAGACCGGTGAACGGCTCGGGGTCGTGAGCGGGTGCGTCACCCAGGACGATCAATGCCCTGGTCGCGCCGGCGTTCCAATCGGCGCGCAGTGCCGTGACCAGTCCGGTGTACACAGCTTCAGGGGTGTCGCCGCCGCCAGCGGCGAATAGCGAGGCCAGTCCGGTATCGAACTGCGAGAGGTCGGTAGTGAGCGGGACCACCGTGCCGGCTACCTGCGCGTCGCCGAAGTCGCGATATTCGACGAGACCCACTCTGGCGACAGACGCGGTTGTCCTAAGGGTATCTGCCGTGCGGGCAGCGCTGGCTACTGCGGCCGCCAGGTACGGCGACATGGAACCGGTCGTGTCGATGGCGAACATGACATCAGCCGGATTGCGGACCGGTGGAGCGGGCGTGCCGGAGGTGGCCTGCTCGGCGAGCGCGGAGAGTTCGTCGGCCAAGGCGTTGCGCTCGGTGGTGGTCTTCCCGTAGTTCAGGTGCGGCGCCAGGGAGAACGGAGGCCAGCTGGCCAGCGTGGTGTCGCATACGTCGTCGCCCTGGTGGCAGAACAGGTAGCTCGGCAGACCGAGGTCGTAGAAGGCGTCGGTACCGGCTATACCGTCTTTCTCGATGAGTAGCCGATAGGAGCCGTTGCCGGACGCACCGCTCCCAGTGACCCCGGGTGCGCCGGCCTTCTGCGCGGGGTCACCGATCGCGAAGACACCGCCGACCAGATCGGCCGGAAGGTCCTCGGCGACCTGCCGGGCGACGAGGGCGCCCTGCGAGTAGCCGACCAGCACAAAGTGCGTGCCGGCGTCCTTGCACTCGGTGTGCCTCTTGTTGATGTATCCCAACCCGAACAGACGGCCGTACTCCATCGAGTCCCACAGGTCCTGCTCCTTCGAGAAGAACTCTTCAAAGGGCACAGCCGGATACGGGACGCCATACACCGGCACGCCATCGAGCGTGAATCCAGTAGGCGAGGTCCGTTTGCGTGCAGCATCGATGATGGCCTGCAGTGTTGGGCCCGAATACCCGTTCGACTTGTCGCCGTCATCGGCTTTGCCCTCACCGCTACCGCGGAAGGTGACCAGTTCGACCTTCTTACAGTCAGCCGGCTGCGCCGCCGCGGCTGCGCCGCCAAAGGACACCAGAACGCCGGAGATGACCATGGATGCGAGCACGGCCGCAGCTGACCGCTGTAACCGATGTGCTGGTGCCGGCGGCGAGCCGGCTTGGTGCGCCGTGAGCATGGGCGCGCAGCGTAGCGACGAACGAGCATTGAGAACGACGGCGCAATCCCCTTCACCCGGATGCTCCGATGAAGTCACGAGTTCGTACCAGTGCCAACTTAACTAGTCCAGGGTCGTGTAACAAGACCTAAGGCCGCGGCGATAACTAAGTCTGGGAATCGCCAGCCTGGCTCCAAGGACACAATCAATGCGCTCACCGAGGTCTGCCCCAAGGCCACAATGCTTGGTCTGCTGCGAATCGACCGCGTACACCTGCTTGGGCGCGGCCGGTGCGACGTGGTGCGCCTCGTCCAGGATCAACAGGTCGAACGTCCGCGGGTAGCTCGGGCCGTCGGCCGGGAGCACCTCGTCCAGCAGCCGCTGGGCCTTCGCGCCGCGCAACCACGGCAGGCTGACGAGGGTCAGCGGGTAGACGTTGAATGGGTTGGCCGCGCTGCCGTACTCGCGCCGCACCTGCGCGCAGCGGTCGGAATCGACCACCGCGAAGGCCAGGCCGAACTTCTCGGCCATCTCGTCGTGCCATTTCACCGTGAGCCCTGCGTTGGGGTGCGCGTGTTGGGCGGTTCGGGCGCCCGTGTTGGGCGGTTCGGGCGATCGGCGTCCGGCCGCCGGCGCGGTCAGGCGGTTGCGGCGAGGCGGGCCGCGCGGCGGGAGGCGGCCAGGTCGAGGCCGTCGCGCCACGAGGCGCCGCGCAGGATCAGCTTGCGGTATCGCATCACCTCGGCCGGCCCGTTGATCGTGATGGCGCCGCTGAGGCGCTCGCCGTCGCGGTACAGCGCGACGAGGTAGTCGCCGTCGGGGTCACCGTCGACGACGCGCACCTCGTCGGGGGCCGGCAGCCCGACGAGCTGGATGCGGTGGCCGTACCAGTCCGACCAGAAGTACGGCGCGGCGGCGTACGGCGTGGCACTGGCCGGGTCGGCCGCGTTGCGGCCGGCGGCGAGTCCCTGCTCGGCGGCGTTGGTCCAGTGCTCGACGCGCAGGTGCCGGCCGAAGACTGGATGGTGCCAGCGGGCCACGTCGCCGGCGGCGTACACGCCGGGCACGCCGGCGCACAGCCGCTCGTCGCACACCACGCCGTCGTCCACGGTGAGGCCGGAGCCGTCCAGCCAGCCCGTGACCGGCCTCGCGCCCGCGCCGACCACGACCAGGTCGGCCGGCAGCACGGTGCCGTCGGTGAGCACCACCCGCCGCACCGCACAGCCGCCACCGTCGCCGCCATCGCCAGAGACGGACGCGAGGCCGACGCCATCGCCGACGCCGTCGCTGGAGACGGATGCGACGCCGACGCCGCAGCGCAGGTCGGTGCCGGCCCTGCGGTGCAGGTTCGCGCACGCCTGCCCGACCAGCTCGCCGACGGCGTGCACCAGCGGCGTGGCCAGCAGCTCGACCACGGTCACCGGCAGGCCACGCCTGCGGGCCGCGGAGGCGACCTCCGAGCCGATGAACCCGGCCCCGACCACCACGACCCGGCCCCCGGCGTCCATCGCCGCCCGGATGCGCCGCGCGTCGTCCACGGTGCGCAGGGTGTGCACACCGCGCAGCCCGTCGGTGCCTGGCAACGACCTCGCCCGCGAGCCGGTGGCGATCACCAGGGCGGTGTAGGGAAACGCCAGCTCCCCCACCAGCACGGTGTGCGCCGCGGTGTCCAGCCCGGTGGCCGCGGCGCCGAGCACCAGCTCCACGCCGAGCTCAGAGCGCAGCACCTGCTCCGTGCGCAGCGGTGGCGCGTCCGGCTCGGTGGCACCGTCGAGGAAGGCCTTGGACAGCGGCGGACGGTCGTACGGCAGGTGCGGCTCAGCGCCGACCAGCGTGATCGGCCCGTCGAAGCCGGCGCGGCGGGCGCCCTCGACGGCCCTGAGCCCGGCCAGCGAGGCACCGACGACCACCATGCGCTGCTCGCCCACGCCGCCAGGGTCGCACGCCCGCGGCCGGCCGGCGGTGGCCCGACGGAGCGTGGACAGGGATCGCCGCCGGCCAGACCGATGGCGGTACGGTCAGACCAGTCAGGTATGACCGCTGGTCAGGGTGGAGAGCGAAGATGCGTATCGGCATGCAACTGAACTACGCCGGCGGCTTCCGCAAGACCGTCGCAGAGCTGCACGACTACGAGCAGGCCGGCCTCGACCTGGTGACGGTGCCAGAGGCGTACTCCTTCGACGCGATCAGCCAGCTCGGCTACATCGCGGCGGTCACGCAGCGGTTGCAGATCGCGTCCGGCATCCTGCAGATCTACACCCGCACCCCGACGCTCACCGCGATGACCGCGGCCGGCCTCGACTACGTCTCGGACGGGCGGTTCGAGCTCGGGATCGGCGCGTCCGGCCCGCAGGTCATCGAGGGGTTCCACGGCGTGCGCTACGACGCTCCGCTGGCCAGGACGAGGGAGATCGTGCAGATCTGCCGGCAGGTGTGGCGCCGCGAGCGGGTGGTGCACGACGGCGAGCACTACCAGATCCCGCTGCCGGCCGACCGCGGCACCGGGCTGGGCAAACCCCTCAAGATCATCAACCACCCGGTGCGCGAGCGCATCCCGATCTCGCTGGCCGCCACCGGCCCGAAGAACGTGGCACTGGCCGCCGAGATCGCCGAGGGCTGGCAGCCGATCTTCTTCGACCCCATGCGCGCCGACTCCGTGTGGGGCGAGTCGCTGGCAGCCGGCAAGGCCCTGCGCGACCCGTCGCTCGGCGAGCTGGACGTCATCGTGCCGGTGGCGCTGGCCGTCGGAGACGACACCGATCCGCTGCTGAACCTGGTCCGGCCGCAGCTCGCGCTGTACATCGGCGGCATGGGCGCCCGCGGCAAGAACTTCTACTTCGACCTGGCCCGCCGGTACGGCTACGAGCGCGAAGCGACGACCATCCAGGACCTCTACCTCGACGGCAAGAAGGACGAGGCCGCCGCGGCGGTGCCGGAAGAGCTGGTCAGGTCGGTGTCCCTGATCGG
>Ga0210378_10000693_pt1 | contig 17422 bp, 14 predicted proteins | sample PLM1_60_b1redo_FD_155465 | JGI IMG/M metagenome (GOLD analysis project Ga0210378, IMG submission 155465) | Groundwater sediment microbial communities from an aquifer in East River, Colorado, USA - PLM1_60_b1 redo | ecosystem: Environmental > Terrestrial > Soil > Riparian zone | place: USA: East...
CTAACCAGATTTTATCGTTAGCCAAACTACATTCAATTTTCCTTCTAGTCAGTGTTATCCAATTCCTAAACATACTATGGCAACAAGCTTTATCTTGAAAATAATAATTAGTGTATGGCATATGGCAAACAAATACACTCAATTAATTTTCATGATGATATAATAAATTAGAAAATTACATATTTTTTTGCGTAATTATAAGGAATTCAAGTAAAAAAGTTAAACTATTATATTTTCCTTACAATGGATTTAAATCGTATAATCGCATTATACATAATGCACATGAAATGTTAGAAGCTGTTTCCTTAATCATGTCCTCATTTTTGTTTGCCTACGGTATCAGAATGCTCGTTTTTCTCTATAAATCACGAATGTATCACTCAAAATCAATACAGTTTACTCATCAATCTCCGCCGATGTGGATGTTGAAAACATTAGAGAAGCATAATAATAGTCACTCTGTTACTAGTAACGAGAATATAAGTTTACATGATAATCTGAGAAAACAAATTTTGGAAACAGATATTCCATCAAATTATTCTAGCTTAGATCATAGCGAATTTGCAGCAAGTTTTGATGTTCCTGAATCAAAATTGTCCTATTCAGAGTATTATTCTCATCCTGTAGTAAGCTTGATTGTCGCTACAAATAACGAAGAATCTGTTATTGGAAGCTTATTAAAGTCACTTGAAATGTTAACATATGATCGTAACAGATTTGAAGTAATTGTAGTGGACGATTCTACCGATTCAACACTACGGATATTGGAAGAATGGACAGAAAGGATGGAAAATCTAAAGATAATAAGTAGACGCAAAAGGATTGGATGGAAGGGAGGAGCTCTTAATTTGGCGCTTGAATACTTGAGAAGAGATAGCTCTTGGGTAATTATCCTTGATGCAGATATGATTCTTCCCCCACACATTATTGAAAAATTTCTCGGTATCCTGTTTAATTCTAAAAAAATGTGCGATGCAATACAAGGATATTGTATACCATACAACAACCATTTTTACGCGAATACAGGATTTGCTAACTGGGTCAGCAAAGGAGCAGAATTTAGACTCGCTCAACGAAATATGATAGAATTTGTTGCAAGAGATAAACTAAACCTTCCTGTTCAAATCACAGGTAGTCTTTTTATGATTAAAAGTTCAATCCTGAAGGAAATTGGTTTTTCAACTGATCTTTGTGAAGACTGGGACCTCACTTTACAGCTTTATTTGAGAGAGCATGATAAAAATAATTCAACCGAGACTAAAGATAATTCCAAGTTATGCAAGACAAGTATTCTCTTTGACGAGAACCTGAATGCTGGAACTCAGATGCCAACTTCATTTTCTTCATATTTTAAGCAGAGAGTTAGAGTTAGTGAAGGTCATACAAGGGGATTCATAAAAATGATACCACGATTGATAAAACATGAACAACCACTTAAAAATAAAATTGAGATTTTTCTTACAGGTTTGCGTTATTTAAAGTACATCTTTATTCTTTCAATACTATTACTAGACTTGGCTACAGTAATACTTTTAAATTCAAGTATATTTAATATCTATTCAATAACATCATTTTCGATACAATTATTCTGTCTTTTTTCCGTCATTATAACAAATGTATTGGGAGTTATTATTTGTAACAGAAGCAGACAATATGACCTTACTTTTTTACTACCAAAGTTGTTTCTAGATATATGTACGTTACCTGCATTGATAATTGGGTCTTTATTGGGTATCTTGAGGAATAAAGGAACCTTCTACAGGACCCAAAGGATTGCCAGTAATAACCAAATATCCAAGTAAGGACTTGGCTATGCAACTAAATCCATCTTCTATCCGAAGCAAAATTACGTCAAATTTAAATTCAAACAGATCTAGTATCCTTTTTTCATACATGCAACCTAAACAATCTAAATTAAAATTGTACTTTGAAATTGATATATCGTTTGCCTAACAGGTAGAAAATACTTGCATTCGCTGATTACCCCTATCTACAACATACACATTTCCTGAGGAATCAATATTAACATGTTCGGGTTTTGAGAATTGACCATCACCAGCTCCACTCGTCCCTATGGATGTGGTGAAATTGCCCTCCGTATCGAAAACTTGAACTCTTGGATTGAGAGCACCATCCACCATAAATAGCATGTCTCGTTTAGAATCTACTTCTAGATGTTCTAATAAAGGTGTAAATTCTCCCGGTCCTTTCCCTTCAGAACCCCATTGTTTGATAAAAGTACCATTTCCATCAAATTTCTGAATTCTTGGATTTTCTAATTCATTAACGTACACATAACCTTTAGAATCGACATCTATTCCATGTGGATGATTAAATTTACCTTTTTCATTACTTGCTTTACCATCATTAGAACCCCATTCCAAAATATAGGAAAAATTTCTATCCAATTTCACAACACGTTCATTTCCCGTGTCAGTAACATAAATAAAACCTGACTTTTGATCGATTACCATATCTTCTGGACTTGCAAATTCATCTTCTGTTCCATTGATTATGCTAGGTCTATCCCATTGATCGATAAAGGTACCGTTTCCATCAAATTTTTGTATCCTATCGTTACCTCTATCCACAACATAGATATTGTCCAAGTGATCTATTTCGATACTATAAGGCACACTAAACTGTCCCTCTTTATCGCCCTCAGAACCCCACTTCATGATAAAAGTACCATTAGGTGTAAACTTTTGTACATCATTTCTATCTCTATCACTTACATATACATTTCCTTTAGAATCAAAATTTACGTCATGAGGACGCAAAAATTGACCATCACCTGTACCGTCTGAACCCCACTTGAAGCTAAAACAATATTTTATAATACCCTGTTCATCTTTTCCTCCAAAAACAGTTTCTATTACTAAGCTTGTATAGGTTAATAAGAAAATTGTCATTGAGAGAAATAATGAGATTAAAGTGGCCAATTTAAAAAGTATTGATAGTTATTAGGTTAAACTACTTATAATTTCTGGTACAAGTGCAGAAGTAAAGCTGGATTTACTCAAAATATCTGATTATAAGGAGATGTCGCTGTTTTTTCCTAACATGAGTCTCCAGGGTAGCTGAGATCATCTGAGCTCTCAGACGGCATACATAGAAATATCTTTAACAATATCTTATTATGCAGTCAGAGCTTATTTAGAATATATCATGAAAATGGAATTTTATACCCAGATGCCTCAAAGCCCACAATCACTTAGGCACTGGATATCTGAATTAGACTCTCTTGGTATAAAATCAAAAACATTGAATGAAATGAACGATGTCTACGAGATGGGAAATCTTGTGGAAAACATCAAACAAACCTTGTTTCAGGACTATAAATCAAGTTATCAAGAAAACGTCATTGTATAGTTAGTTATTTAACTACAGGATTCGCAAATACTTCAAGAAAATTAATCGACAAAACAAAAGATACCCAAATTAGTAAAAATTAAGTTAAGATATTATTACTTGCAATTTATCTCAAGTGTCAACAATCATATTCATATAACCATAACATTTTGATCACTTGATTACCATCATCAAAATGGTTTATACTTTTATATTAAAGTGATTATTGTATCATGTGTCTCAATATTCAAACTTGTCTTGCATGAATTTTGATACCACTAAAGATCAGGAGGAGTTGATTTCAAGGGTTGACAGTGTTTGCAAATCTATTAGAAGTTTTGAAGAAGTAAGCTATATTGAAGATAGAATCAATGAAAAATTAGTTCCTGAATTCAGTAAAATTGGAATGCTGGGTTGCCCAATTTCAAAAAAATATGGAGGGTTAGGATATGATATTCTAACATATTGTAAGACCCTAGAAAGAATTGGTGAAGAGGGTAATTCTATGAGAACATTTTTTTCTGTACATACTTCAATAGGACAGATGGTTCTGCAAGGGTGGGCAAATGAAGATCAAAAGAAGTCTTACTTACCTGCAACAACAAGTGGTAAAAGTATCATGGCCTTTGCATTAACCGAACCAGAAGCAGGAAGCGATCCTTCATCAATGAACAGTGAATATGAAGACATCGGAGAATCTTATTTACTATCCGGAAAGAAGCACTGGATTGGAAATGGAACAATAGCAAATGTAATCACAACATATGCTCGGGATAAGGCTACCGGAAAAATATCTGCGTTTATTGTAGATATGAATTCATCTGGAATTAGAAAGAAAGAGATGAAGAACAAAATGGGTCTTCTTACCATCAAGAACGCTGAATTTTATTTTGAGGGTTGTCGCATACCAAAACAAAATATACTTGGGAATGTAGGCCAGGGACTGAACATTGCCTACAGTGCGTTGATTGATGGAAGGTTGAGTGTTGCGGCTGGCTCTATCGGAGTAATGAAAGATTGTCTTAATGAAACCTTGCGACATGCCAAGTCAAGAACGCAACATGGATCTCTTCTAGCAAAAAAACAGTTAATTCAACAACACATTTCAAGGATTGTGGTAGGTATTGAAAGTTCCAGATGGCTTACATATAGAGCCGCATGTGCTAGACAGAAATTGCATGATTACGTTGAGCAAATTAAGCTAGCGGAAGAGCAATGGCAATCAATACTAAATCGCAATAACAATACTTACTCATCATTAAGAAATGAAGCCGACAGGCTAACAACTATTGCCAAATTCCATGCTACAAATACTGCGTTTGATTGTGCAAATAGATCACTCCAAGTATTTGGATCATTTGGTTATCAGAAAACAGCACGGGTCGCAAAACACTTTCTTGATTCTCGTGCAACAATGATCTATGAAGGTGCAAATGAAGTGTTGGAACTCAAAATTGCATCTGAAGTATTAGGAAATAATTTCAAAGCATACTAGTCTATACCATTCTAGCTGAACAATGATCGTAGAAAAATTACAAAAATGAATGACCAGTAAACTTATTCTTTATGTCGACTATATATCACACGATGTTATTTAATATGCTCATTTATAGTATCATTTATCAACGAAGCACCTTTGGTAGCTTCCTCCTCATTAATAATTAATGGTGGCATTATTCTAATCGACTTCATTCCTGCTGGAAGAGCTAGGAGGCCTTTCTTAAACAATCGGTTGACTATGAAATCTCTCGTCATTTTTGTATCAAATTCTATACCAATCATCAATCCTATTCCCCTAGCATCAGTAACACCATTGATACCAACAAGCTCTACAAAATTTTTTAATAGCATATCACCAATTTTTTGGGAATGGTATAAAAGATTATTCTTGAGGATGATTTCTATTATCTTGGCGCCAATTACCATATCAATTCTACTTCCACCTCCCCACGTACTTGAAAGAACTCCTGATTCACTGGGATCGTATTTCTTATCATATACAGTGGCACCAACTTGTAAGGCCTTTGCAACGGTCATTATGTCAGGTTCTACTCCATAGTGTTGATAGGCCCACCACTTCCCCGTCCTTCCCATTCCAGCCTGAACTTCATCAAAAATTAGGGGGACCTCATATTCATTTGCTAGTTTTCTAATATTCTGGATAAATAATTTACTGGCTACATTTAATCCGCCTTCTCCCTGTATAATTTCAGTTAAAATGAAGGCCACTTTGTATTCTTTTAACAGACTCTCCAGTTGATTAATTTGAGGATCAGAATCAACTGTACAAAATTTTATTCTCTTAACTGGTAACTCTGGAAAGTTTGTTTTCTGTACTTCTTTGCTCAATGTAAAACTAAGTGCACCAAGTGTTCTACCATGAAAACCACTATTACATGATATTCCTGGCAGAGGACCCATCTTCTTATATGCTATCTTTATTGCATTTTCTATGGCTTCTGCGCCACTATTTATAAAAAATACTTTGGAATTCTTCTTACTTATTGAAAGAAGCTTGTTTGCGATTTCAAGATGCTCTTCACAATAAAAGTCTTGACCTGCTATTTTATGGACTCCCTTTTCAATACTAGAATAATCTTTGATTACGGCTAGAATTTCAGGATGGGAATATCCTAAAGGACAGGAACCAATATTGGATGTAAAGTCTAAAAACTTCATGCCATCCACATCTTCAATCACACATCCCCTTCCCGTTTTAATTACGAGGGGATATGTGAAGGTAGAATCATATACTATTTTTTTAAATTCGTCTACCAGTTTAGTTGCTTTTGGACCAGGGATATTTGTCATAAATATGGGTTCTATTTCGAATAAATAAGATTTGTATAATAATCATAAAGCAGGATACATCAAATGCATAACATCTTATTTGGTTTGGTACTACTTCAAGTCAGATCGGGGTTATAACCGCAGGCGATCTGAATATCATTTCCGGTACCCATTCCCACAAACTAATCAATTGACACGATTCTTAGGCCCTTTTTTATATGGCTCACGATCAGGCAGCAGGTCCGAGTTCGGTGGTTCTAATCTTGCATCTACATGTTCTAAATGTGGTCACAATAACCCAATGGGTTCAGAATTCGGTAATAAAAGTGGATTAGCTTTGAGGTGACCATATACGTAGGTTAAAAGTCATAAATAAATCGCTATCAGTTTAAGGTAATATATCATCCATTAGTACATGGAATTGCAAGCCCGTTTTGATAGTATAGGTAATAGTACAAGCAACGATATATTGGCAAAGATCTTAATCAGAATTACTGAAAGTGGATATCAGAATTTACATTATCAGGATTTTTTCCCCAAGATTTCAAATATTCTATTAAAGATAACATCAATAGTATCTCATTCCCTTTTGGAACTCGTTATATTGTCAGGTATACTAAATCATTAGTTTTATTGCAAACCTTCATCCATAGTCAAACTCATTTGAACGAGAACTAATCGATGTAATGATGAGATAAGGAAATTTCATATAACGGAAAGATTAACATTTCAGAAATGGCGGAGAGCATTGGATCTTTTTCTTTTGATGTGACAAAGAGAATTCTCTCCGTATTATATCAGAATGGCTCCACAAAAAAGACCAATTTAGCCACAAAAACAGGTTTAAATTATAATGTCTGCTTAAGGTACATTAAAATGCTGAAACTTCTTGGATGGTTAGATATTAGTACTGAAATATCAATAACGGAGATCGGAAGAAATGTTATGAGAAGATTAATGCATGAGGCTTCATTTAATAATATCAACAACGAACAAGATGCCAGTCCAAGTCCAAATTCAAACGGAGATGACATTCAACAGCTCTCTAATCAATTGGCGGACGCAACTAGTAGCAAGTTTGATCAACCCACTAAACACAAACCGTGCATTATGATCGTTGATGATGAGCCAGATGTATTGGTAACGTATGAATCATTTTTATATTACACAGGATTTGATGTGAAGACGTTTGCAGATTCTTATAAAGCACTAAGGGCGTTTACGTCGGATGCTAACCTTTATGATCTAGTTATTTTAGATATAAGGATGGAAAATCTCAATGGTCTTCAGCTATATCAGTGTATGAAAGCATTGAACCCATCTTCTAAAATTATATTTGCCTCTGCTCTTGATGCTGCAAAAGAATTAACTTCTATATTTCCTGGTATTGGTTCACGAGAGATTATAAAGAAACCTGTTGACAAAGAAAATTTTCTCAAGAGTATCAAAATCGCACTTGGTATGTGATTGCAATCTCTAATAGTAAAATAAAACTTTCGTAAAATATCAATTTATTGTATACTATTTTTCTCAGATTTTAATCAATGGTTGCTTATGTGAGATTACGTAGATCAAGTATAGATAGTAAAGCAGAAAATGATCCAAATGGTGTAAGAACAAACCTTTCCTTTATTTTGCCTGCTCTTGTCCGATAGCTCTGATATTGAATCGATGATGTACCTCAACATATATCGTAACACTTAGTGAAAATTAATGGTCTCATTTAACTAGATTCGATAATCAATATGATCCAAGTATCTTTCCTAACTGGAAAAACAAATGAATCATGTAAATAGAATTGTCTGAGTTATAGCAACTGATTGTAATTCCATCAATGTGTCAGAATTTGGATAACGATCTTATTACGGAGATAAGTGACTTCTTTTCCTACTTCATGTATTGAATGACTTGGCTTACTGAATGTTTGTAAGAATATTTCATGCCATCTTATGATTTATTGTTCCATTCAATAGTATCCATCTATACCTTTATGAATCTAATATCTTCTTTTTGCCGCTAAATCAAGATCAATTATCTAGTGCTAGCTTTGAGGTGCTCAAGTCTCATTTTTAGCATATAACTCTAGTCAGATGTAGTGATGAATAAAATCAGGATAGATTTGTAATATGTAGCAATTATTATCTATTATTAAATGTCTTTGCATTTCAGCTATTCTAATTGCTTTTCTTACATTCAACATAAAAATCAGAATGAGATAATAGACTTACCAAATGATCAGTGGATCAGTGATTGAAGAGTAAGCGTTCTTTAAAAGTAATTAAAAGTATTCCATTAGAGAGCGTTGATTACAATGATGCCTGATCTAGAGCGAGAGCAACTAATCCAAAAGCCGGTGGAGAAAGAAAAATTTATTGAAATAGTGAAAAAAAAACTATTCTCTAAGATGACAGAGTGTAATGATTTTAATTGATTCCAAAATTAAGAATGGCATCGATTATTATTACGCTCATCGTAAGGAGATAAATCGTGTCTTATTTAAAAGGAAGAACGATAAACAGGTCTTGCAAGTGGCCACATTCAAGTCTGCAAAGTGTCTTGGAGTGTGACACCTGAAATTCTAGTAACTATAGCTTGTCAATACTCCATGCATTTGCAACAATATCTTTACAACTATCCAAAATGCTTTATTATATTTCTGCACAAATTGATAATCTAGAGTTGCTTAGTCCTATTCGAAGACATCGGGGAAATTGGGTGTTAATACTATTATTGGTTATATCGATAGTCATTGCAAATTCTTTTATCATTTTCTCTTTCAATGAAAAAAGTAGATTTTACTTTGCTAAAGTTACAACAACAGTAACATCATCAGTAGCCTTAGCGACAGCTCTAGTTATGATATATAAATATAAAAGGAAACAAGAACAACAAGAACGACACGATTTTCATCAATTTTATAAGGGCGATGACATACTGCATTTTTCAATTTGTCTATTCTTGATTTTGTGGTTTAGTGCACATCTAATTTGGTCTTTATACGAACAACAATCTGCTGTTCCTTCTATTGATGATGTATTTTGGCTAATAGGATATGGACTTTTTGGTTACTTCTTGTACAAGTTATGCTATTCACTCAGAAAAAAACTTCAAGCACACACTATTGGCATTATAGCAACAATTGTATTAATATTGTTAACCTATATCGTACTCCTCACTTTAAGTGCTTCCTCTCTATTATCAACTCAAAAAGCAGAGACATCTATATTGATACTTATACTGACATATCCAATATTAGATGGGATATTACTCGTTCCAGCAGCCCTAATTTTTTGGATAAGTACTATAACATCGCAGGAGAAAGGAGAGAAAACAGACCAACAAACACGTATTTTTTGGGTATTATTATCTCTATCAATAATCTTATTTGCAATAGCGGATAGCGGCTTTGCGTATATTTCTGCACTAAACTTAATGGCAATTCAGAAAGAGGTATGGATATGGAATATATTCTATAACAGCGGCTATCTTTGCTTAGCTGCTTCATTGACCGGATATAGAAACTTCTTAGATTTGACTAAAATGAATGCCGCAAATTGAACAAGAAATAGATTGGTACGTAGACAGTTTACGGTGATGGAGTAAGACGGTGTAATACTTGTTTGAAGGTCAAGCCTGAAACATTATGCTAACGGTATTGAGTTAAAGAACCTTATGGAATTTTTTATTCAAAAGGTATAAAATAGAAGAGAATATTTTGATGATTAGAATACTCTTAATGTTATGTTAATAGAATATTTGAAATTGTAAAAAAATTTCTTAATAATGTAAATTCTGATATGCTCTTTCAGTAATTTTGATTAAGCAGTCACCAGAATTAGCATATATTTGTAATATGTAGCAATTATTATCTATTATTAAACGTCTGCATTTCAGCTATTCTAATTGCTTTTCTTACATCCAACATAAAAATAAGAGAATGATAGATATTAGACTTATCTAATGATCAGTGATTGAAGAGTAAGCGTTCTTTAAAAGTAATTGAAAACATTCTATTTTTAGGGAGTGTTTTTGAGCATGACACCATCTAGCATGACACCACCAGTTGATGAATTATCTCATGATCCTATAAGCTATTGTGTGCCTACTCAAGTTGAAGTAAACGATAACAATGAGATGTCCTTTACTAAGTCTGAGAATTATTGTATGACTATGGTTGACATAGTTGGCTCGACCAAAATAGTATCAACCATAGGAAATAACAAAAATATTAGAAATTTTTATGCGATATTTATTAACACGATGGTAAATACTCTTAAGAAATATCGTGCGAAGGTAATTAAGACTGTGGGTGATGGAATAATTTCATATTTTCCGGATACAGTAGATTCGACAAACACGAGGGCGTTTGAAAATGTTCTTGAATGCTGCTTTGCTCAGATAGAAGAACAATACACTATTAATAATCTGCTTAACGAGAAGAGATTACCTAACATCTCATATAGAGTAAGTGCCGACTACGGAAAACTAACAAGAGTTCAATTAAAGGGTTTCGATATTGAAGATCTATTCGGATCAACAGTAAACCTTTGCTCCAAGATAAATTTATGCGCACCACCTAATGGAATTGTAATCGGAAACGATCTTTATCAAGTCATAAGATCGCATCGCCCAGCTAATAATAATTACATCTTTAATGAATTCGACGACTGTTACTCCGCAATAGGAAAGTATTCTTATGCCATTTATTTACTTTCAAGAAGGCAACAAAGAGTCGCCAAGTCTGTCGATTCATTGTACGGATCTCTGAAAGGGATAAAAAAATATGGTATTGAAGGTATTACAAAAACTTCACGGATTCCAAAAATTTTACTTATAGATGATGAAATCGATGATTTATTTGTACTACAAAATTTTCTGACGCTTGCAGGATTCGAGGTAAAATCATTTTCAAGCTCCCGTGAAGCGCTGAGACACTATATACAAACAGACCCTTCAACTTACGATTTAGTAATTAGTGATATAAGGATGCCTGACATTAATGGTTTTCAACTATATCACAAACTTAGAGCTGTGAAGAATGATGTAAAGATACTTTTCGCAACATGTCTTGAAATAGCTGAGGAGATTCTAACATTGATGCCCGACCTAAAGCAAGAGCAACTAATCCAAAAGCCGGTGGAGAAAGAAAAATTTATTGAAATAGTGAAAAAAAATATCCTTTAAGGTGCCAAAATGTTGCTATGTCAATTGATTCCAAAATTAAGAATGGCATTGATTGTTATTACACTCATCGTGATGGCTGGCAAACTGTACTCAATAAGACCTTCCGACACAGTGGGATATTGGTGAAGCTCTTACAATGAATTCGTATTACTCCTCATTTCTATACTATGACAAGATGCTAGACATTATAACTTTTGAGCATGGTAGTCCTAATATTCTGGAATACTCCTTTATTGCTCAAGATATGAAAGATCTGATAAATCGTGTCTTATTTAAGAGGAAGAACGATAAACAGGTCTTGCGAGTGGCCACATTGAAGTCTGCAAAGTGTCTTGGAGTGTGACACCTGAAATTCTAGTAACTATAGCTTGTCAATACTCCATGCATTTGCAACAATATCTTTACATGACTGGGTCACCCTCAGTAAAGGAAATTAGAGTGTGTTATATTATATTATTAGAGGTGTGATGAAATGTTCCTTTCTTTACCATGGCTTTACAAAATAGGAATTCTTTCAGTGATAACAATAGTCATACTTTCCTTTATGACATTTTATTTCTTCCAGACTATGACAGAGAATAATGTGAAAGATAATCTTTTGACAGATCAAATTAACCGTCAGATAGCAAGTTCAAAGAGTCTGTCCCAACATATAGGTTCGGACCTCACTATGGTTATGACAGTTCTTGACGGTCTGACAAATTCTGCAAATCTTCAGCAAGGACAACTCTATACGGAAAAAACTAAGGGGCTAATGGAAGAGAAGTACAACTTAATGCAAGACATAGTAAACAAAATTTTTCTATTAGATAAGAATGATGTTGTAACTATGAGTCTATCTTCGGCCAGCACAGATAAGTATCTTGGTGCAGATTTTTCCCAGAGAGAGTGGGTAATAGATGCCAGACGTGATTTAAAACCAGTGTTTTCAAAAGGTTTTGAGAGACAGGGTTTATACACTGTGAATATTGCAGTCCCTATTATAAATAGAGAAACTAATCAGTATATTGGATTGATAATCGCAACAATACCAACGGAAAAATTTTTTGCCCGATATGGAAATGTGCATGATATCAACTCACAATTCCTAGTTGTATACGATAAGAGCGGAACTATACTTGCTGTGGGTGCCGATAAGAGCTTAATGGGAAAGAATTTTTTTGGAGACGTAGTACAAAATTTTATTAATCATAATGAGGTTCTAAACAATCTAACACAAAGCCTTTTACGCGGACAGTCAGGATATGCCATTTATGATTATGGAAGGACAGAGAGGATCAATACAGGACAGCCCATAATTGTACAAGGTGAACCGACATACTTTCTCCAAGTGGTAACGCCAACCAAAGTAATTTTTTCAAAGATAGGAGAGACGCTCTTCACGGAAAGACTCAAGAATTATTCTTTATTAGTGGGAGTTTTTGCTTCCGTATCTCTCTTGATAATATTCCTACTTAGATGGAACAGCACAATGGAGAAAGAGGTAGTCAAAAGAACTACCGAGTTGAGCCAATCCAATACCTCACTAGATAGTGTGGCAAGGCAGCTCACGAATTCTAACGTTTCATTGCGGAAAGCAAACGAACAGTTAAAAAAACATCAGAACTTACAGAAAGAGTTTATAGACATTGCTGCACATGAATTTCGCACTCCAATCCAGCCTATTCTTGGACTAACCGATGTTTTACGTGATCGTATATCTGATTCATACCAACGTGGACTCTTAGACGTGATAATGAGAAACGCAAGAAGACTTCAAAGATTTTCTTCGGATATTTTAGATGTTACGAAAATTGATAGCAGTTTACTAAAGCTTTCACAATCACCCGTTAAACTGAATGATAAGATTGAGAATGTAATAAATGACATTAAGAACGGGTCTGATACAGAAATCAAAAATAAGAACATTAAGATCGTGTTTCAACGTAAAGAATCAATTACTGTGTTTGCAGATAGAGATAGAATTTATCAGGTACTTTCTAATCTGCTGACTAATGCGCTGAAGTATACTGAAAATGGAACCGTTGCTATAAATGCCCGACTAAACCATAACGCTACTAATCAGAATATGGAAGCAATTGTCACCATAACAGATACTGGCAGGGGTATTGATGCATATGTAATGCCAAAGCTTTTCACAAAGTTTATTGCAGGATCACACTCCGGTACAGGCTTAGGACTTTATATTTCAAAAGGCATCATAGAAGCACATGGAGGAAGGATATGGGCTCAAAATAACCCCAATGGGATAGGAGCCAGTTTTTCATTTAGTTTGCCTGTTAAATAATTTTGACTATTACAGGATGGGTATCTTGAGCTACATCTTCATCAACTTGATGCAGATAATCGATTCCACATAATTAATGGGAAAACAGGAAGTTTTAGTTAATGAATTCTTGAGGATCTGAAAGAACCTGGCACCGAAGCGATATGAGAATTGGATACCCCAAGCAAAAATTGTGATGCCAAGAACAGGAGACAAAGAAAAACTTAAAGCCTTATGATAATTACGTCAGTGTGTGAACATTCACAGTCCATTATCCTCATTTTTAACGTTACTATTACTAGTTATTATTATAGTATCAGCTGCTAGTCTTAATACGTTATCAGCTCAGAAGAAGCAAGTCTCCCTTTATGGAATACTTGAGGATCAGGGCGACCCAGAAAGGTGGAAATCATTAATTCAACCGGCTATTAAGGAGCTAAGACATAGACATCCAAATTTGGATATTCAAATGAACTATACTACATATCCTTATAATGAGATGAGGGCGAAGCTTTTGTCAGCGGCTGCTAACCATACCAATGTTGATCTAATCAGCCTTGACCAGATCTGGCTTGGAGAATTTGCAGAAATAGGATTTTTAACTGATCTTACGAACTATACGAAAAACTGGGGAGAAGAAAACGATTGGTATGAAGCAAACTGGGACGGTGGTTTTTATAATGACACGATATATGGTATCTGGGCATGGACTGATATCAGGGGTTTATGGTACTGGAAAGACATGCTGCACGAAGCAGGTGTAGATCCAAATTCTTTGAAAACATGGGATGGATATATCGAAGCTGCAAAAAAACTAAATACTATACTAGGACCCAAAGGAATAGAGGGGGTGCATCTTGTTGGTGCAAGCCATTCGCCTGACATTGAATTTTATCCTTACTTATGGATGTTGGGAGGAAATATAGTGGAATTAAAGACAGGACATCCAACCAAAGGAGTTTACTTTTTCCCAACTTATAATGGCAGTGAAGGTGTAAGAGCGATGGAATTCATCAAGGCTCAAATAGATGCAGGTATAAAGCCACAGAAAAACCATTTCTGGGGCAAAGAGTTTCTTGACAGGAAGTTTGCGGTTATGTTAGAAGCATTACAGCATCATGTGCATTTGAACACGACTGAGCAAAAACGGGATTTTGAGCAAAAAGTTGGCTTTCTACCGATGTTTCCCGTACCAAATCTAAGTTATGAGACTTCCTCTCTAATGGGAGGATGGGAATTAAGTATTCCCAAAACTTCAAATCATAAAGATCTAGCATGGGAACTAATGACGATAATTTTAGAGCCTAACATACTTGCTCCCTATGTGGTATCTCATGCAAATCTTCCAACTCGGATATCAATAGGAGAAGGTTCCTACGTATTAGAAGCAAATAAGACAATTCCATATTATAGTCAATTAATTGATATGATCAAAATTGGACATGGTAGACCTAATATTCCAGAATATCCCCAAATAGCAGAGCACATAAAACAGGCACTGGATGAAGTTTACTATGGTTTGAAAGAACCTAAGCAAGCATTGGATGACGCGGCCGCCAAATCTGCAAAAGTTCTGGCGTGGTAAGCCTGATATCTATTTCATTTCCAGTGTGTTGCCTGATGAGATGAGATAAGGCTTATCGTTCTCAATTACAATTCTTGTGATCAGGTAATTACATAGGTAGTACTAAGCAACCAGACAATTACATGACTCAAGATACTTTAAAAACATGGTAATTCCAAATTTTATAACTATGACATACAATTCCGTCCTGAAAAATTCATCTGAAGTAAATTACGCCATTGATCAGCTACGCTCTCTAGGTCTTTTAGCCCATCCTGATAAAGTAAAAACATGGGACACATACAAAATGGTTAAAATAATAAACGGAGGAGATAGAAGCTCCTTCATCCTTGATGTAGGATGTAATGGCTGTCCTATGTTGCCCATATTGAAAAGACTTGGATTTAAAAATCTATATGGTTGCGACCTGTTCCTAAAAAAGATACCTTCCAGCTTAACGGAAATTGACTGCTCTCTCTATAGACCAATTATCGAAATGCATGAAGACAAGACTTTTAATATATCAATTCAAAATCTTGAGAAAACAAATTTCCAAGATAATATGTTTGACTATATTACGTCATTGTCAGTCATAGAACATGGAGTTAATATTCAAAATTATTTCAAGGAAATGAATAGAATAATGAAAAAAGGTGGAATGCTTTTGACGTCTGCAGACTACTGGCCCGATAAGATACTCAATATAATAAAAACAAAAGATAATCCTACGAATCATCCTGATAATATTTTCAGTAAAGAGGAAATAAAGGAGGATGTGCTCAAGGCTGCAGAACTGAACGGTTTAATCCTTACAGAACCAATAGACTTTAGCTATGAAGATAAGGTGGTCCATTACGATGGTACTGGGCTTGACTATACCTTCATCTTCTTCGCATTAAAAAAGACTAGACTGGCTTAGGTAATTTTTAACATGATGGTACGTACGCAATTATTACATCTGCCGATTCTTATCCAATGTGTTTTCCTAATCTCATGTATTTCCTTAGCTATTTCCGAAAGCACTCAAATTTATGGACGTAGTATAAGTGTTAAATACTTTGGCTCCTTCTTGCTCTAATGATGAAAATGTATGGAATATCATCATTACTCGCTTTAGTGGCAATCTTAACTTCGATACTATTTTCAAGTACAACGCAATATTCAAATGCCCAAGGTTCTGATGCAACCGTAGTAAGAGATTCGCAAACCGTTCTTCTAGAAGGGAAGACAATTCCCCCAACTGATTATATTCACTTATACGATACTTCACCATATATGATAAAGGTAGGTCATGTTGCTGCAAAGCTACCATGTGATAACAAATCAGAAACTTCATTGAAACTGCTTATCGGTCAGGCACCCAACCTTAAAGCTGCTGATCTGGAGTTAGTTAAGGAATTATCTAAACCAGGAACAATGTGCATATACCATGTAGATGTTGAATCGACTCAACAAGGCGAGAACGGAATCATAACTGACATAGCTTTACAGAACCCAACTAATAAAGAAGTAAAATTTGGACCAACTGCCACAGTTGTGATAGGTGTAAATGAAATCATGCCAGGTGCAGAAGAAGCTAAATCCATGGGAAATATGTCAATGGGTAACAGTACGGGCTAAACAACTTAGCAAATTTGACTGATTTTTAATTCCAGGTATATGATACTATTTATGACTAACCGAAATAGACGCTGATACATAGGATTAAAATTATAGGTCTGGAGCCGTCGGGATTAGTGCCCTTCATGCAGTAGGGTTCTATTATCTGCTAATTTGGCTTTTTGTATTCATAACAATTGACGTTATCTGAAAATAAGAATCACATGAATTCCAAAAGACTGATCCTAGAAGGAGAATTGGGTTTAAAAGCTATATCTCAAGGTACATTACGCTTCATTTCAATTTCAAAAAGAATAACAATAAAACATGTCGGTCACTGAAGCTAAGGAGTAAATATAATAGAATAATACAGAATAAAGATGTAATTATTTACTGATATCGTTTTGGATACCAAAAATACAATAAAAAGTTAGGTTGGTTCATTTACTCTGATTAATGTTTTGATGAGGGGTGAGATCTATATGTGAACTGGGTCGGGGAAGGCCATCTTCTCCAATTATGGAAGCAGTTAGGTGGATTAGGCCATCATTCCCTTTCTGTATTTTAAAATATCCAAAGTTGAAGATTCCTCCCTCAACATACAAAATGGCGGGTTGAAAGGTGGGGTCTAACATGGGAAGTGGAATTCCTGGTATACCAAAACGAAG
>Ga0210378_10000694_pt1 | contig 17407 bp, 13 predicted proteins | sample PLM1_60_b1redo_FD_155465 | JGI IMG/M metagenome (GOLD analysis project Ga0210378, IMG submission 155465) | Groundwater sediment microbial communities from an aquifer in East River, Colorado, USA - PLM1_60_b1 redo | ecosystem: Environmental > Terrestrial > Soil > Riparian zone | place: USA: East...
TACGACGACTTGACGTGGTGGCACGACGAGTTGCAGGTCGCCAAGCGGGCGTACTGGCGGCAACGGCTGGCGCGTCCCGCCCGGCGGCCGGAGAGGTAGCCCATCTGACCGCGGCGGCTCGGCCGATGGGCGTGGGCGGGACGCCAGACTACGACGCCGACGCGCCCTTGTCGGTTCCATAGCAGTGTGATCTACGCCCTCTTGGCAGGCTGGTCCAGCTCCGGGGCGCCGCATCATGCTGACCTCACTCAATTGCCGATGACAGTACGTTGTATTTGATCTTGCGAGCTTGTCGATGAGCTGCTATTGGCTACCCAATCATCAATGTGGGAATGCCTCAGCGCCGGGAATGCTAGTCGCTACTTGTAACCCGCCTAGAAGCGAGCCGGCCTAGGGCAAGCCATGGCAAGCTTGACTTTCAGGTTCACTGGAAAGTTCTCCTCGCGACCGGCGCGCTTTCTCGACTGCGCGCAGGATGCAGGCTTCGTCGGCATATAAGGTAAGGTGTTTCGTTCCGTCACCGAGAGTTCCAGGCAGGCCTGATATGGGGGCTGGTGCGCCGCCGGTGGCGTTGCCGACACGGGAATGTGTTACCCACCGTCACATCACATCCGTCGGCTAGGTGCGCCGCGGATGTAAGACGTTGTTGAAGATGTCGTCCAGTGATTCGGTGCCGTCGATGACGGCGGCCATATGGCGTTCTACGTGTTCGATGGTAGGCAAACCGGTGACGCGTACCTTCAGTGACGTGCGGGCGTTCACCTCGGGGTGGCTGCAAATGCGGTTCAGTGCCTTCGTTGTGGACGAGACCAGAATTAGCCAGGTGCGCGCAGGAATTGAAGCCGTCGGTAAGTGCGGTAGCTGTTCGTTGCGCGTTCCAGAAAGAGCTCGCGTCCGTCCCAACCGATGGACTTCGTGGCTCGCGCGGCCATCTCGTCGAGCGAATTTCGATGAGTGTTGAAGTCGTAGCCGGTGGACTGCGCCGTGGCCCATACGGCAGGGTCCCCGGCCCGGTGCGCGTCGAGGACTTGCAGGAATTTTCTCGTGCGGTACAGCTCTTTCCCAAGTCGGCCCGGTAGACGCAATTCGATCAGAGCAGTAGTGGGGAGTCGGCGCCATTCGAGTTTGCCTGCTCTCGGAGTGGCTTGGAAGGTGCCTCCCCAGCGATGTTTCAGTGACCAGCCAGGAAGGACGCCGAGACGCGGGCCGGGAGTGTCGCTGTCCGCGTCCTCGAAGAGTTCAAACATGCATCGGCCGTACATCAGGTGGTCACGCGCGACGGCGGAGACCAGTTGAGGAAACAGCCTGGCCGCATCCTCACGGCCGTGGCGGCCCAGTTCCCGTAGCAGGCCGCTGATGACGTGGTCACCGCGCTGATAATCGACGCCGTCGTACTCAAGACCCATTTCATACGCGTAATGCCGGTTGTCGAAGTCCTCGCCGAGCATCCACGCAGACAGGCCAGCGGATTTCCCACGGATATTCACATTCTGCGTCTCGAGCGCGGCAGACAGCGCCCAAGCGTGCATCGAGACACGGGGCTGCAACGGAGTGACCATCAGCTCCCCTCTCTGCCATCGCCTCGAGGACCCGCCACATAGGGTTCGGCCTGCCTACGGGTCTCGCCCTCGGTCGCATCGCTGAATACCTCAATGAGCTCGGTCAATCGGGCTCCGAGAGCGTCGTCGCGCAGCACGGCGCCTCGTCGCCGTGCTCCCGGAACCAGCCAGGTGGCCACGAAGACGTCTTCAAAGTCACTGTATGCGACATGGCTGAGCATCGCCGCCAGCCTTGTGCTCAAGTCAGGACGAGATTCCTCCAGGTCGCCGTACTCGAGGTCGTCGCGCGACAATCCCATGCCCTCAAGCGCGGCCATGGCTTGCAGATGTCGGCTTGAGCGGTTGATCTTGCCCGGCGAAAGACCGAAAAGGGCGTCGTCCATGACCAATGCTGCCAGAGCCGCGTCGAGCACATGCTGTGCGTCCGCGTCCAGCAGCTCGCCCCACACTCGCTCGAACACGTCGAGCAGGTCGGACCGCTGCCGAGCAAGCCCGGTCACCAGGGCGACACCCGACAGTTGCAACAGCATCAACGTCGGCTCGGACCAGAGCGATCCCAGGACCCGATAATGCTGTCGTTGTACGGTCGTGCGGAGCCGGCTACCTGCGCGATCGGTCGCGACGACCAGTCCGCGCAGGCGCTCCTCGAGGTCGGCCCTGACAGGCGTCCGATCCGACAGCACATCTTCGAGGAGGTCTTGGTGCGCCCGGTAGAACGCCCAGCCGAACACGTCAGGTCGGTCGGGGTTCATGTCGACGTCGACGCGTGTCGCCACCATCGTGATGGGAGCCCGAAGCCGGTTCTGCAACGCTGCCCGTCTAGCCTCTAACCTGTCTAGGCTAAGGTCGGGCCACCGGTCGTCAACGTCTCGATGAACTGCCTCGCACTGGTCAAAGAGCGTGGACAGCGCGGACAACGTCATTTCCCACTTGTGCAGCGCCTCATCCAAGCGGCTCAGGGCCGCGCCGCCAGCCGGTGTGTCGCGGTCGATAACACGGCTCGCCCAGAGCCAGAAGTCGTCCTCGAACGTCGCCATTAAAGCCGTGGCCTCGTCGATGGCCTCGGTCGCGATGGCGCGAGCGACCAACTGCTTGATGTTCGCGTCAGACGTGACTCGATGCCCCTCGACGGCTTTCTCAAACTTGAGTGCGTCCTGGATGTTCCCGAGCAGCTCGGCTGGAAGCGGACCCAGGTTGCGAGCGCTCTTGCCGTGCGCCTGGGCGACCACCCAATGCGGGAAGTCCGCGATTAGTGCGTACGCATAGTCCTGTAGACCCAGGACCGCTTGCGTGTAGGCGAGAGCGACGAAGTCGACCAAGTTGTAAACGTGGGCCCCCGAGCGAGCCTGGCGTGTTGGTCGCGGCGGAGCCGGTTTTGGTCTGCGTCGAAGCTTTGCTCGCGGCGGCGTTGGCCGGCGGTTGTGGCGTCGCGGTCATCGTTGCGGCCCTGGCCGGCGATACGACGGCCTGCATCCAGAGCCGTGACTCGGCGAACATGCCGCGCGACACTAGCTCCCGCACAGGGGCATCGAAACCGTCGATGATTGATGCGAGCTGGGGCACCTCACGTCCACCGACGAGTTCGCCGAGAATCTCGGCTAGGTGTCGCTCGACCCACAGCGCGTCATCTGTCGCCGTTGGCTGCAATGTTGTGGCTGTCTCCAACGCGATGCTGACCTCGTGGTCGCGGGCGAGCAGCCAGTCCTTGTGCCTGGCGCGTTGGGTGCACCACCCAGACAGCTGGACCAGCACCTGCTTGCGTCGCGCGTATTGAAGCCAGACGGCGAGCAGGTGCCGTGCCGCGGATTGCACCCTCGGGTCTGTTCCAGCGTACTCGGCGGGAACGTTGGCGGCGGTGCGCTCGCGGTCGCGAATGAGGTAGCACAGGTCCCGCAGTGCGAGCAGAGACTCGAGCGCGCGGGCGCGGCTAAGGCGAGTACGTAACCCAGTCGGGTCACGCCCAGCCAGACGTGAGGCCTGCGCGGCCCACCCTGCAAGGTCATGTTGCACTATGGGCAGCAACCCGACCGGTTCGAGCAAACCATACAGCTGGGTCCGGAGCCGACCGAAGGACAGGATGACGAAGCCGCCGAGGGCCGTCACGACGCATAGTGAAAGCCGGTTGGGCTCTCGGCCGGTCACGGGCAACGTCAACGTAATGAGACCGAAGAGCACCGCTTGGACGTAAACGGATGCATAGACCCGGCCACCGGGCAATCGAGTGACCAAGGCCCGGACCCTTGATGTGGCGTCCTTGTAGGTCGTGGACACCACGAAGGCAACGGTAGCGAAGTACACGCCCGCCAACGTTCCCGTGACGGCCAGAGCGGCCGCCACGATGGCTTGGTAATTCACGCCAGGGGGCGGCGGATTCCCAAACCACGACGCCACGGCCGAAAGCCAGTTGGGGAGCCATGCCCAACGAGCAACCGTGTCCTTCAGGTACGTTCCAAGTCCCTGAGCACCAGCCACGAGCGCGACGGCCACGACGACAGTGACACCGACGCGTCCGAACGACTTCGCTAACAACCACGCCATCGATCGCGACTCGCGAACATACGAGGCAGACTGGGCCACCGCGAACGCGGAAGCACCCCGCAGTCGCGTCACCCGGGTCCGGGTACGCCAATATCTTGGCGTCGACAGAGCCCGCACCCGCCACGAGAGCAGCCAAGCTGGCAACCCACCGACAACCATCTTTCTGACGCCTCAAAACCACCGGCGACGAGTGTAGGACCGCCGGCCCGCTGGAGGTCGACCAGCGATGATCTCCTTCACGTACCCTCTCTCGGATGCACGGCACCGAAGGAGAGCAACATCCGCGCCGTCGACGGCGGTACTGACAGGTCAAAGACCACCACCCGCACATGCCGCTGATCGCGCGAGTCCCATTGAGGCGCTGGTCGCGTGCGGGGCGAGTTGGGTTTCCGTGAGGGGCGCTGAGGGCGCTGACGCCTCCATACGCAGACTGCCACCTCGCTGCGGGTCCGGGACGTCCTCGATGCGGACGTCCCCGGTTGCGTGGATGAGCGTTGCTCGCACGAATGATCGTTCCGTGGTGGATGAGTTGCTGTTGCCTGTCCAGGCGACCGGTCGTGGCGCGAGGCGGGGAGTCCCCGTCGTTACGGGTATTGGCCGGGCCTGCCAGAAACGGGCACCAGCTCGGGCCCGCATGGCTGCCTCGTGGGCTCCGCCTTCGCGCTGTCTTGGCGCCGTCTTGGCGCTGCGCCCGTGTCGCGCCGGTCTCGGATCCTCAGCGGGCGCGGTACTCCTGGTCGGTGACGTGTTCGCCCCAGGTGGTCTCGGGGGTGTCGGCGTCGCCGGTGCCCTCCCAGATGGCGAGGTGGGTCATGAAGTGCTCGGGGGCGGCGCCGTGCCAGTGCCACTCACCGGGTGGGGTCCAGATGCTGTCGCCGGGGCGGATCTCGAGGACCTCGCCGCCGCGCGCCTGGACCAGCCCGACGCCCTCGGTGACGTGCATGGCCTGGCCGACGGCGTGGGTGTGCCAGGCAGTACGGGCGCAGGGGGCGAAGTGGACGGCGTTGACGCGCACCCGGGAGGGCTCCTCGCCCTGGGCGATGACGTCGATCCAGACGTCGCCGGTGAACAGTTCCGCCGGTCCCTTGGTCGACGGCTGCGTGCGCAGGATCTCCATGTCGTTCGTCCTTCCTGGGTGATGTGGGCTCACTGGCCGGACTGGCGGCTGGACCCGCCGTCGGACCGGTCGTCGGACTGGGCGTGGCGCTCACGAGGCGGGTCGGAGGTGTTGGTCGGCGCGGATGGTCAGGCTGGCGGCGGCGGTGACGAGCAGGAGCAGCGCCGCGACGAGCAGGCTGGCGCGCAGGCCGTCGACGAGGCCGGCGTTGGCGAGCAGCGCGCCGAAGACCGCCACGGCGAGCGCTGCGCCGAGCTGGCGGCAGGTGTTGAGGACCCCACTGGCAGTGCCGGCGCGCTCTGCCGGCACGTGCTCCAGGAGCAGGGCCGTCGCGGCGGGGACCGCCAGCGCGCCGCCCGACCCGATCGGGGCGAGGAGCAGCGCCAGGACCGGTGTGGGGGCTGAGCCGGCGGCCGAGGCGACCGCGAGCAGGCCGGCAACCATGAGCAGCAGCCCGGCGGCGATGGGCGCGCGGGCGCCGAAGCGCGCGGCGGCCTTCGCAGCGAGGAGGTTCATCACGGCGCCCAGGACGGTCATCGGCACGAACGCGAGCCCCGTCTGCAGAGTCGACAGGCCGCGCTGCTGCTGTAGGAACAGGCTCAGGACGAACACAACGCCGTAGAAGCCGACGGTGAACGCGAACCCGACAGAAAGGCAGACGGCGACCGCGCGGGAGCGGAACAGGCCCAGCGGCACCATCGGGTGCGCGCCGCGGGCCTGGCTGACCGCGAAGGCGGCCGCGGCGAGCACCGCGAGGGCGAGGGCGGCCAGCGTGCGAGGCGCCGAGTAGCCGACCGCGCCGCCCTCGATGAGCCCGTAGGTCAGGGCGCTCATCCCGAGGACGGCCGCCACCTGCGCGACTCGGTCGAAGGGCGCCGGCCGGTGCAGGGACGGCTGCACCCGGGCGAGCAGGAGCACGGCGATGACGCCGACGGGGACGTTGAGGACGAAGATCAGCCGCCAGCTGAGCAGGCTGAGCCCGCCGCCCACGATCGGCCCGGCGGCCGAGGCGACCGCACCGCCGACCGCCCACACGCCGATCGCCCAGGCCCGCCGGCCGGCGTCGGGATAGGCCTCGCGGATGAGTGCCAGGGACGCCGGGGTGATCACGGCGGCGCCGGCGCCCTGCAGCAGCCGTCCGGCCAGGAGGGTCTGCAGCGCTGGGGCCACCGCGCAGACCAGCGACGCCGCGACGAAGACCACCAGGCCCGCTGCGAAGGCACGGCGGGCGCCGATGCGGTCGGCGAGCGTCCCCGCGGACAGCAGGAGCGCGGCGAACGCGAGCGTGTAGCCGTCGACCACCCACTGCAGGCCGGTGATGCCGGCGTCGAGGTCCCGCCCGACCGCCGGCAGCGCCACGGTGACCACGAGGCCGTCGAGGGTGATGACGAAGAAGCCGAGCAGTGCCACGGCCAGCGCGGGCGTCATGCCGGACCGCTGCGCCCGCCGGTGCTCGCCGTCGGAGGACGCGGACGCCGGAACAGACGTCGACGGCGACAACGACGGCCGCGTCGACGCCGGCGACGCAGGTGTGGAGGAGACTGACACGACGCTCCTGCGGTGACGGGCCCAGGCGGGGACCTCCCGCTCGGGACGGCCGAGCCGTCCGGGCCATCACCACTGCACCGCGATCCCGATAGGCGAAGAAGACCCTGACGATCCAGGTACCGGCATTACCTCCCTCGCGCCCCGTGGCGGCCGTACCGTCAAGGGCATGGACCGCCGGAGCGAGATCCGGGACTTCCTGGCCTCACGCCGCGCCAGGATCACCCCCCAGCAGGCCGGGCTACCCGCCTACGGCGCACACCGGCGCGTGCCCAGGCTGCGCCGCGAGGAGGTCGCCATGCTCGCCGGCGTCAGCGACTACTACACCCGGCTCGAGCGGGGGAACCTCGACGGCGCGTCGGAGGGCGTGCTGGAGGGCATCGCTGCGGCACTGCAGCTCGACGAGGCCGAGCGGACCCACCTGTTCGACCTCGCCCGGACCACCGCCCGGACCACCGCCCGCCCCAGGCGCGGCCCCGGCCAGCAGCGGGTTCGGCCCAGCGTGCAGACCATGCTGGACGCGATGACCGGCGCCCCGGCCGTCGTCCGCAACGGCCGCCTCGACATCCTGGCCACCAACCCGCTCGGTCGGGCGCTGTACGCCCCGCTGTACCGCGACCCCGTCCGCCCGGCCAACCACGCCCGCTTCTGCTTCCTCGACCCGGCCGCCCACGAGTTCTGGGTCGACTGGGAGCGGGCAGCCAACGACACCGTCGGCATCCTCCGCACCGAGGCCGGACGCACCCCATGCGACAAGGCGCTGTCCGACCTGGTCGGTGAGCTGTCCACCCGCAGCGAGGACTTCCGCACCCGCTGGGCCAAGCACAACGTGAACCTGCACCGCACCGGCGCCAAACGCATCCACCACCCCGTGGTGGGCCGCCTCGAGCTCGACTTCGAGATGCTCCACCTCCCCGCCGACCCCGAGCTTGCGATGCTCGTCTACACCCCCCAGCCGGGGACACCGTCGGCCGACGCCCTGCAGCTGCTCGCCAGCTGGGCCGCTAGCCAGAACCACCCCGACATGACCCCTGCAGCCGAACCGACCCCGAGCGGCTCCCCACTCCTATGACGATCGAGTAAATGGTCAGTCCAAGTAGTCGCGCATTAGGGCGGACATAAGCGCGCCCTCACTCACCCACTGGCTGGGTCAGCGGCTGGAACTGGCACTCGTACTGACCGGACTGCTCGCACCGCTCGCCGCTCACCGCCGGCGGCAGCCATTCCCCGGCGGGGTTCGCCGCGCTCACCTGGCTCGTCACCACAGCGGCCGCGGCCGTGGTCGAGCAGCTGACCACCTTCTGCTGGTCCTTCACGCCGTGGCTATGGTATCCGCCGGCAGTAACCACCGCCTTGCTTGTCGCCGCCATCAGACAACTGATCATGGCCCGTCTGGGCCCAAGGTCTATCCGAAAGTCGGTTGATTTCGCGGGATTTCTTGTCGGAGCAACGCCAGGGCTCGTCCACGACTCGCCATGCTGATCTCTTGACTGGTCTCAGTCCGACTCTAACGATGTGCACCGTATGCAGCCCCCTGACCGGCAGCATTACCGGTCAGGGGTTGCTTATGGTGTTGGGATCGCGGACGTTACCCGCAGAAGTACCAGGTGCCCCACTGCCCGGTCTGGAACGAGTACCAGTGGCACAACCACTGGATCTGGGAGCTGGCGTACCGGAATGCGATCAAAATGCCGGTCTGGTACAACGTTGCGGAAATGCCGCTGTGTGCCGTCGCACCGGGGATCGCATTCCAACCGCAAGGACCACACCAGCTGTGGTAGGCCACCAAATCCGAGGCGCGGACTACGAAGTAGTGCCAGTCTCCGACGACCGAATCATAAAATTGGCTGACCCCGTATTCGCAGACGATTGTTATGCCGTCGAACCCGCAGGACGAGTCCGGACCAACCTGGACGGCGCCCTTGCCGTTGGCCGGCGCCTTGTCGCTGGCTGATGGCACGGGCGAGACGGTGCGGTCGAGTGTTGACGAGCTTGCCACGCTGGCGGTAAGCCCGATCAACGTGAGAACGGATATCAGGATTGCGAGGGCGCGTTTCATTCGAAATTCCTTCCGTCAACTGTTGGGCGTGGTGCGGGCGAAGTTCCGTTGTGCGTATTCCTTAACGGCTAGTGCGGCGGCGAGCAGGTAGGGGCCGAGCAGCAAGGTCGCGCAGACCAGGCCGTACCAGAACTGGGTGCTCAGCGGTCCGGCCGCCACGCGTGCGGTGGTCCAGTCCAGGACCACGGCGATGACCGGGAGCACGAACACGGCGAACCAGCTGCATACGCCGACGAATCCGGCGAGCCATACCCAGCGGAACCAGCGGCCGGCCCGGCGGTCGGCAGCGGAGGCTTGGGACAGTTCCTCGGCCTGCTGCGCGGTCAGCCGCCGGAACGCCTTGTTCAGCATCAGTGTCTTGACCCGCCACAGATTGTGGCAGCCGAGCAGGTTCACCAGCACGGCATAAAGATCGGTGCGGAGGAAGATCATGCACTGCCACAGCAGGCCGGCCAGTTTCAGGTACACGCCGGTCGCCAGGACCGCATCCACCCGGTCCGGTGCTGCCCATAGGCCAGCGTGCACCAGCAACCGGGCGGCCAGTAGGACGCTGAGCAGTACGACGTCGATCGCCATTCCGCCGAGCAGTGGGCCGTAGCGTTTGCCGCGTGGCACGCTCCACAGCTGGGTGAGATCGGTTTCGAATACCAGCAGCATCATGCGCCGGTCGATCCCGAACCGGGCCCGAAGACCGATGGCCCGCGCGGCCAGCCAGTGTCCGCACTCGTGCAGCGCCATCGTCAGCATGGACAACGGCACCAGCAGCACGGCGCTCAGCCCGATGTCGCCGAGCAGGAACGCGTCCCTGGCCGGGGTCGGGAACAGTTCCGGCCTGGTGACGAACACGCCGACGCAGAACAGGGCGAGCACGGCGTAACACGTCCATGCGACGCGCCCGAACAGGGGACGAACCAGGCGCTGGCTGACCCCCAGCAACCAGCGCCGGCCTTGAATGGGAGCGGTGCGTACCGCGTCCCGGTGCCCGCCGGACCCGTCGTCGACGAAACCCAGTTCGGCCAGCGTCGCCACGAACGCCGGCACGTCCACCGGCTGGCCGGCCGCGGCCTCGGCCTCCGCGGCGACCTCCTCGATGGTGGCGCCCCGCTGCAGGGCGGTGATCACCACACCGCCGATTGCCGGAATCGTCACGAACGTTCCGGTCTCCGGGTCTCCGACCAGAACCTCGTCGCCTTCGGCCACCATGCTCAGCGGGCGCAACCGCACGGTCCGTGTCATCGAGGTGGTCATGGCTGCCCGACCGGATCGGCGCGGTGCGCACCGGCGAGTGCGCACGCCGGACATTCCGGGTCGCGGGGGAACGGCTGCCACGTCGGCACCAGCCCGGTGCGCAGGTCCAGCGCCACCTGCGCTCCGGCGGCGCGGGGCGGCTCGAATCCGGTCAGGTAACGGAGAGCCTCGTAGGCGATCAGCGACCCGAGTTGCATCGCGATGGGTCCGATGAGCGCGTTGTTGAACCGCAGGGATCTGGACAGTCGCTGGGCCACGCCGGCCGAGGTGGGTTCGTCGGGGTCCGGCCGGTCCGACTCATCGCAGCGCAGGCACGGGCTGCGGCCCGGGTCGACGGAGAAGTACATGAACTGGGTTCGCTGCATTCCCCCGCCGACGTACGGGATGCCCGCGCGCAGCGCAGCCTCGTTGACCCACAGGTGCGCGCCCTGTTCGCTGTCCAGCCCGCCCACCACGATGTCGACACCGTCGGTGAGATCGGTCAGGTCGGCCGGGCCGGTGATCCACCGGTCGACCGCGCGAACCACGATCTCCGGGTCGTAGTCGCGCGCCCACTCCGCGGCCCGCTCTACCTTGGATCGCCCGATGTCGCGGTGGCGGTACAGGAACTGGCGGGCGAAATTGCGTGGCTCGACGTCGTCCCGGTCGACCAGCGTCATCGCGCCGACGCCGAGTCCGGCCAGGCACTGGACGATGCTCGAACCGACGCCACCAGCCCCGAGCACCAGGACCCGCGAGTCACGGAGCCGGCGGACGAACTCCGCCCGTGACTGATCGCGCCGGGCGAACGAGCCGAAAAAGGTCAGGTTCGAAAACTGGCGCGCATCAACGGTGGGATCACCCAACGATCGCTCGTCGGGCCGCTCGATCAGCCCGATCGAGTCGAGCCCGTCCAACCCGCTGGACACCTCGTCCTCGGTGACGGTGACACCGCGAGCCGACAACGTACGGGACAACTCACCCGCCGTTGCCGGCCCCTTCCGCAGCTCGCCGAGCAGCGCCTCGACCTGACCGTCCGGGTCGGCGAGGGTGAGCGCCTCCCGAGGGTCGCGGACCAGGATCAAGTCATCACCCAGCGACTCCCACGCACATTCCTTCAACACCACTCGCATCGCATCTCCCCGTTTGGCGGTTGGCTCACGAACGCGGGCGGGGGCGGGACGGACGAACGTCCCGCCCCCGAGTCACGGTGGACTACCCGTCGTTGGCTGTCGCCTTGACGGCCTCGACCTTGCGAACCTCGATGGTCATGTCAACCTCCCTCCCTTCTTCTCGGCCTTGGCATAGAGCCTCATCGACCGCACGTGGCCAGCCTGCGAATTCGAACGATTTCGAACGGGGCAAGGGGAGGGCGCCGGCCGTTACCCCCGCAGGGTGTCGTCCTGCGCGGCGAGGTGCGTGCGGACGTCATCGGCCTCGGGGACGCCCAGTTCTTCGTACAGGGCAAGGGCTTGGCGCCATTGCTCGCAGGCCCGTTCGGCGTCGCCCAGGTCGTGATGGGCATGGCCGAGGCCGCGGTCGGCGCGGGCTTGCTCGTGCCGTTGGCCGATCTTGCTTGCATGCTGGTGTGCCTCAGCGTGGGCGGCCAGAGCCCGCGCGGGATCGCCGGCCGCCCTGGCGGCCTCGCCGAGCCCGTTGAGTGCCCGGGCTTGCCCGTGCGGGTCGCCAAGATCCCGGTACCGGCTCAACGCCAGCTGGTGGTGGTCAACGGCTTGCTCGTGCCGGCCCGTTCGCCGGCACAGGTCGCCGAGGTTGTTCAGGGCGCGAGCCTCGTCGCCCCGGTCGCCGATCTTCCTGGAGAGGGCCAGTGCCTGCCGGTGGTGGTCGGCCGCCTGCTCGTATCGCCCCGTCAGCTGGGAGACGAGACCGAGATGGTCATGCGCGCATGCCTGGCCCTCGAGGGCGTCGGCATCGAGGAACAGGGTTAGGGCCTGGCGGTGGTGGTCGGCGGCCTGCTCGTACCGGCCGAACAGCTGGTGGATGGCACCGATGTTGTCCAGTGCGCGCGCCTTGTCCTCGACGGCGCCGAGGTCCTCGAAGACGACCAGGGCCTGCCGGTGGTAGCCGGCGGCCTGCTCGTACCGGCCGGTCAGCTGGGAGACGACGCCGAGGTTGCCCAGCGCGCTGGCTTCACCGACCCGGTTGCCGACCTCGCGGCAGAGGGCGAGGGCCCGCAGGTGGTGGCCGGCTGCTCGGTCGAACCGGCCGGTCAGCTGGTGGGAAAGCCCGAGGTAAATCAACGCCCGACCCTCGATATCTCGGCCGCCATTGCCCTCGGCGAGGTCCAGGGCGCGCTGCGCGTGGTCGATCGCCTGGTCGTACTCCCCGGTCCGCACGTTCAGCTCGGCGAGATTGAGTAGGGCAGCCGCCTCGCCGACGTGGTCGCCCGACCGTGCGGCCGCGGTGATGGCGTGCTGGTGCAGGATCTGGCCGTCCGGATACCGTCCGGTGACGGCAAGGTGACGGTGCAGGGTGGCGGAGAACGCTCCGATCGCGGTGCCGGCGTGTGTCGTCTGGGTGGCGACCGCAAGGAGATTGGCCCGTTCGACGTCCAGCCAGCCACGGGCTGCGGCCGGATCGGGCAACGTGAGCACGGCGGCGGCCGGCGCGGGGATGCGCGGCCGCCGGTTCCGCTCGTGCGGGTAGACCAGATCCATCGCCAGGCCCGCAGTGTGCAGGTAGTGGTCGGACAGGCGAGCCAGACTGGCGCGGCGGGCGCCGACGGCGTCCTCGTCGTGAACCCGGCCAGCGGCGTAGGTGCGAATGAGATCATGGAAACGATACCGGCCCGGCTCCGGGCATTGGAGCAGGCTGGCCGCGGTAAGTTGGTCGAGTTGGCGGTGAGCCTCAGCCACATCTGTACCGGTCAGTGCCGCCGCCGCGGGCGGCGCGAGGTTCTCGCCGGGGTGCAAAGCTAGCAGCCGGAACGCACGCCGCTGGTCAGCTGGAAGATCCCGATAGGAGAGGTTGATCGCCACCTCGACACCGCTGTCGAGGCGCAGGCTGCGCCGGTGGTGCAGCAGCCGCTCGAGGTGATCCGCCAAGGTCCAGTCGGGGCTGACCTGAATGCGGCTGGCGACCAGGTCGAGCGCCAGCGGTAGACGGCCCAGCAGCTCAGCGATGTCGGCTGCGATATCCGACTCGACGTGGACCATGCCGCGGTCGGCCGCGTACCGCAGCACGCCGACCGCCTCGTCAAGGGAGAGGACACTCAACGACAGGTGGCGCACCGACGGCAGATCAAGCGAGCGCCGGCTTGTGATCAGCACGAAACATCCGGGATCCTCCAGCAAGAGCGGCCGAACCTGCTCGGCAGATACCGCATTGTCCAGCAGGATCAACGCGTTTCTTCCCGCGAGCAGTTGCCGGAACTTGGCGGTGCGGTCGGCCATGCTAAGGTGCTGGATCTGGTCACCCGGCACACCCAGCCTGCGCAGGAAGCCGTCCAGCACGGCATTCGGATCGGCCGGCGGTCGGTCCGGATCGTAACCGCGTAGATCCACCGCCAACCGCGGCCCGCTGAACCGGCCGCGCGCCATGAGCAGATGGCCGGCACGTACCGCCAACCACGTCTTGCCGACACCGGGCATACCCGAGATCAGCACCCCGGGCCGTTCGTTATTCTCACGCTCGACAATCGACTGCAGATCGGCGTCGCGACCGGTGAACGACGGTAGATCAGCCGGCCAGGTATCGACCACGCTGACAATTGTCGTGGCACTGCCCAATCCGGCCACCACCCAGCAAGCCTGCCGCCATTCATCAGCCGCCGCCTCATCGCCAAGCAATAGCTGCGCGATATCGACGACCAGATCCACGTCGAGCCTCACCCGGCCGGGTAGAAAACACCGATACACCGTGTTCAACACCGGCAGTTCCGGCACGCGACGAAGGGTCCTGAGGTGCACCAACTCCCGGTGGATAGTGCGGTAGGACATCCCTGACCAGACCTGAAGAGCCCGCAATCGTTTGGTCAGCTGCTCGACGGTCGTCGCACCGCTCGGACTGGGAGGATCACCAATCCCACGCGTCGCCATCATGCCGATCCATCACCATTCTTCAGTACCGTCAAGACAGTCGAAGACGACAATAGGGTAGCCAATCTACCGCTCGGCGGTGCCGGGACTGTCCGGGAACGACGCCCCCTCTGCGTGAAGGTCAGGGGGCACGCTGGGCTGCATGTAATGGGCGATGATCGCGGTAGCTTCGGCGGTTCGGCGCCGTGGGTGGTGCTCGGCGAGGTCGCCGGCCACGGTCACGCCGAGGGGCCGGAGTCGTACCCAGTCGGGGGCGATGTCGCGCGCCGCGGCCAGGTGTGACAGGGCTTCCCGTACTCGCGGAGGTCGGCGGCGGCCGCGGCCAGGTGCAGCCGGTGGCCGGCCTCCCAGAATGCCGGCACGCTGCCGTCGGGCATCTGGCCGGCCAGCTCGAGCGCCCGGTCGGAGTCGCCGACGCGCACGGTCTGGTCGACGTGCTGGATGGCGGCTACCCGTGGGCCGAAGATGCCCAGCTCGCTGACGTGTCCGGCGTTGCTGCGGATCGCGGCGGCGCGGGCCACGGTGAGCAGGTCGTCGGCGCGTTCGGCGTGGCCGTCGCGTGCGGCGGCGCTCGCGGCGTTGAACAGCAGGTTGCCGATGACCGTGAGCTTGTCGGCATCGGCGCCAGCCATCGGGCCGGGGTCGAGTCGTTCGGCTGCGCGCACGGCCAGCCGCTGGGCGTCGGCGTGCTCGCCTTGGCGGATGAGGACCCATACCAGGTAGCGGATGGAGGCTGCCTGGTCCAGCTCGGGCCGGGTGGTTGACCGGGCGATGTCCAGTGCGCGGTGCGCGGCGTGCATCGCCAGGTCGGTCAGGCCGATTCGCCCGGCCAGTCCGGCGGCCAGCCGGTAGGAGGTGCAGAGCAGCTCGGCGGCACGTGCGGCGGCGTCGCCGGTGCTGGCGTGCACGGCGCGGCGGGTGTCGACCATCAGTGACGGCAGGGTGGCCAGCAGTGCGCTGTGTTGGCCGGCGATGTAGTCCCGCCAGGCCACCCCGGTGGCGGCCTGCAGGTCGGGCAGCGGCAGCACGTCGGTGTTATCGGCGAACTCGGGCAGGTCCAGTGCGCGGATGGCGCGGCGCAGGTGGTCGGCGCCGGCTGAGACCTGCTCGGTTGGTTGCACGCCGAGCAGGGTCAGCAGGTCCACGTGCAGCGCCGCGGCCAGCCTGCCCAGCGTCGCGGGCCGGGCGATGGAGCGTTGGCCTCGTTCCAACCGGCTGATCGTGTCGACCGAGACGCCGGAGGTCTCGGCGAGCTGCTCCTGTGTGAGCTGGCGGCCGGTGCGCAGCCGGGCGAGGTTCTCGCCGAGCGGGTCTGGCCGACTCGACATGCCCATCGCGAGCCGTGTTTCATCGGCGCGCACCGGCAGATCATCTGCAAGGTGCATGCCCAAGGGATCGCCACGGCGTCGGAGGCCGTCCACCCTGCTGTGACCCGAAGCCGGCGGTATTGGCTGAGCCGACTGGACTTCAGCAGCGGGTCCAGCGCGTCGTGTGCCAAGCTGGACGCCGGTTGGCCGACCTGGCCGCGGAGTCGGCGGCTAGCGTGCCGTCCGTCAAGGCGTAAACGCCTTCTGGCCTGGGGTTTTCATCGACTGCCGCGGCTTCCGTCAGTCCAGGTAGTCGCGCAGCACCTGGGAACGGGACGGGTGGCGCAGCTTGGACATGGTCTTGGACTCGATCTGGCGGATCCGCTCACGGGTCACGCCGTAGACCTGACCGATCTCGTCCAGGGTGCGGGGTTGGCCGTCGGTGAGGCCGAACCGAAGGCGGACAACGCCGGCTTCCCGCTCGGAGAGGGTGGCCAGCACGGACTGCAGCTGGTCCTGCAGCAGTGTGAACGACACGGCGTCGACGGCGACGACCGCCTCGGAGTCCTCGATGAAGTCGCCGAGCTGGGAGTCGCCCTCGTCGCCGATGGTCTGGTCGAGCGAGATGGGCTCGCGGGCGTACTGCTGGATCTCCAGCACCTTCTCCGGCGTGATGTCCATCTCCTTGGCCAGCTCCTCCGGCGTCGGCTCGCGGCCGAGGTCCTGGAGTAGCTCGCGCTGGATCCGGCCGAGCTTGTTGATCACCTCGACCATGTGCACCGGGATGCGGATGGTGCGGGCCTGGTCGGCCATCGCGCGGGTGATGGCCTGGCGGATCCACCAGGTGGCGTACGTGGAGAACTTGTAGCCCTTGGTGTAGTCGAACTTCTCGACGGCGCGGATCAGGCCGAGGTTGCCCTCCTGGATGAGATCAAGGAACGCCATGCCGCGGCCGGTGTAGCGCTTTGCCAGCGACACCACCAGCCGAAGGTTCGCCTCCAGCAGGTGGTTCTTGGCGCGCTCGCCGTCGCGGATGATCCAGTGCAGGTCGCGGCGAAGCTGCGGGGAGAGCTTTTCGACGGCGTCCTCGGCCTTGCGGACCCGCTCGGCGGCGTACAGCCCGGCCTCGATCCGCTTGGCCAGCTCGACCTCTTCCTCGGCGTTGAGCAGCGCCACCTTGCCGATCTGCTTGAGGTAGGCGCGCACCGAGTCGGCGGACGCGGTGAGCTCGGCGTCCTTGCGCGCCTGCCGCAGCGCCTCCGACTCCTCCTCGTCCCAGACGAAGTCCTCGCCGCCGGGTCCCTTGGTGGCGTCGTCGTCGGCCTCCGGCCCGACGGTGATCTCCTCGATCTCCACCGCGGCGAGATCACCGGCGTCCGGGGACACGTCGAGGTCGGCCTCGAGGTCGGGCTCGAGGCCGTCGGCCGGGCCCTGCACCGGCTCGGCCGGCGGCTCCTCCTCGGCCTTGGCCGGCTTCTTCGCCGGCTTCCTTGCCGGCGGCTTCCTCGCCGACCCGGTCGATTCGGTCCTGGCCGCGCCCGGCGTGTCGCCCGTCGCCGGCTCGTCGACGGCGAGTTCGGCGTCGACGTCGTCGGCCGCCGCGCCCCCGCGGGTCGCCGTCTTGGCGCCGCGCGCAGCGGTCGAGGCGGAGCGTCGGGTTGCGGTGTCTGCGGCTGCCACGTAGGCCCTTTCGCGACGATCGGTGCTCGAGTTACAGCTCGGCGCCGAGCATGTTGATCCTCGGCAACCGGCAGGTTGGGGAGGTGCCCGGCAGGGTTTCGCGTACCGGCACCGTTCCATTGTAACGACGCCAGTGGAATGCGTGAGGCAATCGGTGGACACGTCGGCGATCTGGCGGCATCGGACTCAGGCCGGTGAGCCGTACGCGGCGAGCGCGGCACCCGCGATCCCGGCGTCGTTGCGTAGCTGCGCCGCCACCACCGGGGTGCGGTTGCGCAGCAGCGGCAGCCACTGGTCGGCCTTCCTGCTCACCCCAC
>Ga0210378_10000695_pt1 | contig 17405 bp, 16 predicted proteins | sample PLM1_60_b1redo_FD_155465 | JGI IMG/M metagenome (GOLD analysis project Ga0210378, IMG submission 155465) | Groundwater sediment microbial communities from an aquifer in East River, Colorado, USA - PLM1_60_b1 redo | ecosystem: Environmental > Terrestrial > Soil > Riparian zone | place: USA: East...
GCCGAGCGCGTGCATCGCGAGCGCCAACGCGTAGCCCTTGTGCCCGCCGAAGGGCAGCAGCGCGCCGCGTCGCGCGGCCACCGCGTCCGTGGTGGGACGGCCGTGCTCGTCGATCGCCACGCCCTCCGGCAGCGGGATGCCGAGACGCTGCCGGAACTGGAGATCCGTGCCCATGAACGCGGAGGTGCCCAGGTCGATCACCAGCGGGTCCCCCTCCATCGGGAAGCCGAAGGCGATCGGATTGGTGCCGAGGGCCGCCTTGGCACCGCCCAGCGGGGCGACCAAAGGGGGCGCGGCCACCGTGTGGATGCCGATCAGGCCGGCGCGCGCCACCATCTCGACGTAATAGGCGCTGCGGCCGCTCATCCAGATGTTGTTGACGCCGACGAGCGCGAAGCCGTGCGGTTGCGCCCGCTCGATCACGGCGCGCGTCGCGTAGTACATCCCGAGCATGCCGCTCTGGTTGCCACCGTCGAACAGCACCGACACGCTCGTCTCCTTGAGCACGCGCATCGGGCTGCGCCGAGCCTGGAAGCGGGGGTGGTCGGCGACGTTGAGCAGCTTCGGCAGGCCGGAGTACTCGTAGCCGCACAGGGCCGCGTCCAGCACGTGGTCGGCGAGGATACGGGCCTCCTCGGTCTCGTACCCGATCCCGCGCATGGCCCGCTCGGACAGCGCGCGGGCCTCGGCGACGCTCAGGTGGACACGTTCGGTGGACTCGGCCGGCATTCTGGCGCCCGAATCGGGTACCCTCCCCGCATCGGTCTTTGCGGGAATAGTAACGCAAAGGATCACGCACGGGAGGTCGAGATGAGCTCATTCGACGAGTACGCGAACAAGTACAAGACGGCCCGGATGGACCGCAGAAACGGCGTGCTGCAGGTGACCCTCCACACCGATGGCCAATCGCTGCGTTGGGGGTTTCTGCCGCACGGCGAGCTACCGGAAGCCTTTCACGACATTGGCACGGACCGCGAAAACCGCGTGGTCATCCTGACCGGGACGGGCAACGAGTTTTCCGGCCCGCGCGCGACCCAGGGAACCTCCTCGTTCCCGACACGTCCGTCGATCGAGCGGATCGATCGCATCCATTGGGAGGGGCGTCATCTCTTGATGAACCTGTTGAACATCGAGGTACCGGTGATCAGCGCGATCAACGGTCCGGCGTGGCGCCACTCTGAGATCCCCCTGCTGTGCGACATCGTCCTGGCGGCCGAGACCGCGCAATTCCAGGATTCCGCGCATTTCACGTCGGAGGTCGTGCCTGGCGACGGCATGCACATCGTCTATCCGCTGCTCTTAGGCATGAATCGCGGGCGCTATTTCTTGCTGACCGGGCAGACGCTCGACGCCGCCGAAGCGCTGCGACTCGGACTCGTCGCTGAAGTGCTGCCGCCCGACAAGCTCCTGGCGCGCGCGTGGGAGCTCGCCGAGGAGCTGGCCCGCAAGCCGACCTTGCTGCTCCGCTATACGCGGCTGCTCTTCACCGAATATCTGCGTCGGCAAATGCACGACCTCCTCGGCTACGGGCTCGCCATGGAGAGCCTGGCGCTCTTTGAAAAACCGGAAGCACCCGGGACACCCGAAAAGAGGTGAGTGTGCCTGCGGTAGCGCGCGGGGCGAGTGACGGCCCGCCCCGCGCGGCTCCGATGATCTCGCTACGCCACGGACGGACTGCGAGCGGGCTCCGCTGCGACCGGCCGGTCCTCCAGCACGCCGCGCTGGTCGGCCTGGGCGAGCACGGCTTCGATGGTCTTCACGAGCTGTCGCGCCGCATCCACGCTCAGCTCGACGGCCACGCGGGCGCCCGGGCCGAGGGTCTCGTTGACGAAATCGATGTTGAGCGCGTGCTCGAGCGGTAGATCGTACGGATGGTCGTAGGAGACGTTGGCTTCGTGGACCTCGAACCACTCCGGGCCGCTCTTTCCGCGCCCCTGGATCCTCACCTGGTGGGCGATCATCGTGCACATGGCTGGGCTCCTCGCGTCCGGCTAGCGCAGGGTTTTCTCGGTGAATGCAAGGACCTTCTTCCAGCCGTCGACGGCTTGCTCCTGACGGTAAGCCGGGCGGTCGTAGTAGAAGAAGCCGTGGCCGGCGCCGTCGTAGCGATGGAACTCATACTGCTTCCCGTGCTTCTTGAGCTCCGCCTCGTGCGCGTTGACCTGTTCGGGTGTGGGTGACTTGTCCTCGTTGCCGAAGATCCCGATAATCGGGCACGAGAGGTCCTTGGTGTAGTCGATGGGCGCCACCGGCTGGTTGGGGGTGAGCTCTTCCTTGGACTGAACCACGCGTCCGCCCCAGCACTCGATCACGGCGTCGAGGCCTTTCAGCCTGCAGCCGGCGAGAAACGCCTGCCGGCCTCCCGAACACGTGCCGAAGATGCCCACCTTTCGGCTCACATAGGGCAGCGAGCGAAGCCAGGCGTTCGCGCCATCGAGATCGCCAAGCACCCGAGCGTCCGGGGCGCCCCCGGCCGCGCGCACCTTGGCCCCGACGTCCTCGGGAGTGCCGTGGCCGTCGCGGAAATACAGGTTCGGGGAAATCGACACAAAGCCGTGGTGGGCGAAGCGGCGCGCGCACTCGCGGTACCATTCGTCCCAGCCCGGCGCGTGGTGGATGACGACCATGCCGGGAAAGGGGCCGGCGCCGAGCGGTCGCGCCACGTACGCGTTGATGACATCCCCGTTGTGCCCCCTCATGGACACCGTTTCGGCGATCATGCCTTCGTACTGATTGGTCTGGTACATGTGCGCCTTCCCTCCGTGTGACGTGTTGGAAGCGTCCAACTTCGCGTCGCCCCGTTGCGTGACCGCGCTACTGCCACCGCCCCGTGCAGCCCCTCCACGCCACGGGCGAGGGTGAGAGCTGCGCCGAGCCATGCTGCCCTGCCGCGGGCTCGTGGTCAAGACGCCAATCAGCTCGGCCTTGAGCCGGCTCGGGTCGCCTGGTGATCATCGAGCAGCGGGCGTCGAGCCGCAGTGAAACACGGTGATCGGATAGAGGCAGAAGTAGTCGGCGCTTCGCAGGATGTTCTTCGGCGAGTCCGGCTCGCACAGCGCGGATCGCTCGTCCCAGTCGGCAGGAGTCAGGAGCTCGCGCAAGCGGGCGCCCCAGTTTCGCGTGAAGACTGTGTTCTGGATGTAGTCGTGGTCGGCCGCGCCGAGCGGGGCGCGGCGCTGCAGGAGGTAGTTCCGCACGGTGACATCGGTGAGGCCGACCGCTCGGAGCGACGCGAGGGTGGTCTGCCGACGCTCCTGGAACGAGTGCCCGCCGCCCTCGTCGAGGGTGCGACGGATCTCGGCGAGCTGGATTCGGCGCTCGAGCTCGGGGTGCGCGGGCAGGAACAGGGCGGAGAGCACCTGGGATTCCTTGATGATGATCTGCCCTCCGGGGCGAACCACCCGCCGAAACTCCCGCAGGGCCAGCTCCGTCTCCACGATGTGGTGGAGCACGTCCCCGCACCAGAGCCAGTCGACGCTCCGGTCAGGCAGCGGGATACTCGTGCCGTCACCCTGGCGAAACTCCAGGCGCCCGGACTCGAGCTGGCCGCCTACCAGGGCTCGGGCAGCCTCGACGCGCTCCTTCTCCGGCTCGATGCCGACCACGCGACCCGCGCTCCCGACGGCTTCCGCCAGCCAGAGGGCGTAGAGCCCCACGCCGCAGCCCACATCGAGGCCGCGTGAGCCCTGGAGCAGGCCGAGCTCGGCGATGATCCGTCGGGCCTCGGGCGCCTGAAAGCGGTTCATGCGCTCGAGCGACTTCTGCGGTCCTTCACTTTCTCCGCCGCCATGCTGATGACTCACTCGATCACCTCTCCCGATCGGTCGCTTTCGGCAATGGTACCAATCGCAACGCCGCCGAGGATGAGAAGATGCACTCTTCTCAGACGTGGAATAGCATAGAGAAGCAGTCCGGTCGCCGGGACTTTCTCAAGAGGATGACCGCGCTGGGCGCGGCCAGCGTAGCAGAAGCGAATCGTGTGGCAGGAGGACCCCTGATGAAGACAGCTTACGATCCGGCGGCGAGGTTCGAGCTCAAGGTGAGCGAGGTCGAGTTCCGACGCGCGGCGAGCGGACGAATGCTGATGGCCCGCATTTATCAGCCGCAGGGCGTCGGATCGTTCCCGACGCTACTCGATCTGCACGGTGGCGCGTGGAACAACAAGGACCGCCTGGCGAACGAGCCGATGGACCGCGCCGTGGCGGCAAGCGGCGTGCTGGTGGTCGCCATCGACCTGACGCTCGCGCCGGACGCCCCGTATCCCGCGTCGGTCCTGGACGCGAACTACGGAGTCCGCTGGCTCAAATCGAAAGCTGCCGAGTGGAATGGAGACGCGGTGAATCTCGGCGTGCTGGGCAGCTCCAGCGGCGGTCACGTCGCCGAGCTGCTGGGCATGCGCCCGCGCGATGCGCGCTACAACGCGATTCCGTTGCCGGCGGCCCCGAACGTCGATGCGACAGTGGCTTACGTTGCGACGCGCTCTCCGATCAGCGACACCTACGCGCGCTACCAGCAGGCGGAGAAGATGAAGCGCGACGGGATGATCAAGAACAACAAGACCTACTTCAGGCCGTGGGAAACGATCTTCGAAGGTAATCCGCAGCAGATCCTGGATCGCCGCGAGGCGGTGACGCTGCCGCCGCTGCTGATCATGCAGGGTGCGCTCGACGACAACGTGCTGCCGGCGGTGCAGGAGAAATTCGCCGCGTCGTACCGCGCGGCCGGCGGCGATTGCGAGCTGCACGTGTTCGAAGGGTGCGAGCACGAGTGGATCGCGAAACCGGGGCCGCAGACCGACCGCGCCCACGAGATGGTGAGGGCGTTCATTGCTCGGAATCTGACGGCGGCGCGCCGCGCGTCGTAGGTCGGAGGCGGAGCGCGCCTCTCAGTGCATCACCGTCCCCCCGTCGACGTTCCACGCTTGCCCGGTGATGTGGTCGCTCTGCTCGGACGCGAAGAACAGCGCCAGGCGCGCGATGTCGTCGGGCCGCGCGATGCGACCGGTGGGAGGCAGAGACAGCACCGGGGCGGCCGGGTCGCGCTCGGCGAGCGCGCGCTCGCGCCGCGAGGTCGATTCGCGCCGGCTCGTGTCGACGCTGCCGGGGCAGATGGCGTGGACCGTGATGCCATGCGCTCCTAGCTCCTGGGCCAGGACCTGGGTGAGGCCGATCACGCCGAACTTCGACGCCGTGTAGGCGCCGCGGCGGGAGGTGCCGCGCTTGCCCGACACCGAGGCCATGTTGATGATCCGCCCGCTGCCGCGCGACAGCATGTGAGGGATCACGGCGCGGCTCATCAAGAACGTACCCTTGAGATTGACATCGATGACGAGGTCCCACGCTTCCTCTGGCACTTCCCAGAGCAGACGACGATCGGCACCATGCGGGGCGGCGGCGTTGTTGACAAGCACGTCGATGCGACCGAACCGCGCGAGGGCGTCCGAGACGAAGCGCTCCGCGTCGGTCGCGCGGCTCACGTCGCCGACCATCGTGAGGGCACGACGCCCGAGGCCCTCGATCTCCCCGGCCAGGCTCTCGAGGCCCTTCCACCCGAGCCGCATTTCCGCGAGCCCCTCCTCGTTCTCGTTCCGCGTCCCGCCGGGCGCCACGTCCGTCACGACGACATCGGCGCCCGCGCCGGCGAACGCGACGGAAATCGCGCGCCCCATCCCTTGCGCCCGCGCACATCCAGTGACCAGCACGATCTTGCCTTCGAATTCGCTCACCGGAAGAACCTCCTTGCTCGACGACCACGCACGATTGTCCGAACAGTATATATTCGTCACCATGGAAGCCCAGGACGAGCGTTCCGTTCCCAGCCACCGCACGCCCAGCCGGGGTCCTCTCACCGGCCTCCGCGTCATCGAGTTGGCCGACGAGCAGGCGGAGTACTGTGGGCTGACGCTGGCGGGTCTGGGCGCCGACGTCGTCAAGGTGGAGCCGCCCGGCGGCAGCCCGACGCGCCGGATCGGGCCCTTCTACCAGGACCGGGAAGATCGCGAACGCTCCCTGTTCTTCTGGCAGTACAACCGCGGGAAGCGCTCGATCGTGTTCGACCTGCGCCGACCGGAAGACCGAGATCGGTTCCGCGCGCTGGTCGCCACCGCCGACGTGCTGCTCGAGTCGACGCCCAGGGGTGAGCTCGACGGGTGCGGGCTGAGCGCGAGCACGCTGATGCAGCAGTGCCCCACGCTGATCGTTGCGAGGATGTCCCCGTTCGGTGACCAGGGCCCGTGGGCGGACTTCAAGGGCTCGGACCTGGTGCACCTGGCACTCGGGGGCGTGATGATGAATTGCGGCTATGATCCCGCTCCCGGTGGCAAGTACGATCTGCCGCCGATCGCCCCTCAGATGTGGCACGCCTTCCACATCGCCGGTGAGCAGCTCGCCGTGGCCATCATCGCCGCGCTGCTGTTTCGCTGGCGGACGGGGAAGGGACAGCAGCTGTCGTGCGCGGTCCACGAGGCGGTGGCGAAATCCACAGAGGTCGACCTGATGTCGTGGGTGATGCGACGCGTGCTCGTGCTGCGCCAGACCTGCCGTCATGCCCGTGAAACGATCTCGCCGCACCCCTCCATCGTGCACACGAAAGATGGGCGCTGGGTGATGGCGAATCTGGGAACGCGCCCGGGTGAATCAGCGGCGCTCGTCGGTCTGCTCGAGCGCTATGGCATGGCCGCCGGGCTCGACCCGGAGCAGAGCGTCGTAGCTCACGGCAGCCGGTTCGTTCCGGGCACCGCGCCGACTACAGAGAAACGCGACCACTCCATGGAGGCCGTGCAGCGCTTCGTGCGGGCCTTTACCTACGAGAACGTGCCATGGCGTGAAGCCCAGGAGGCCGGCATGCTCTGGGCACCGCTGCGGAAGCCGCACGAGAACGCCATGGATCCGCACTGGCTCGCGCGCCAGAGCTGCACGGACGTCGAACACCCCGAGCTGGGCCGGTCATTCCGCTACGCCACGAGCAAATGGCTCGCGACTGGCACGTCCTGGTCGGTGGGCCGGCGCGCTCCGTTGCTGAACGAGGATGCCGGGACCGTGGCCCTCCCGCGGGGAAGCGACCTGCCGGTGATCGATGCCTCCGCGCGTGCGCCGGCCGGCGAGGGGCTCTCGCCTCATGGCAAACCGTTCCCGCTGGATAAGATCCGCATCCTGGACTTCACGTGGTTCCTGGCCTCGGCTGGTGGCACGAGGTTCCTGAGCGCTTTTGGCGCTGAGAGCATCAAGGTCGAGCTGAAGAGCCACCCGGACACCCGCATGGCCGCGATGGCGCCGGTCGGAGGTCGGGCCGCCCGCGAGCGGGCGACGGGACCGCTGCCGGGCGTCACCGACCCGGACATGGGCGGGCAGTTCAACAACAAGAACCCGGGCAAGCGGGGTATCTCGCTGAACGTCAGGCATCCGAAAGGCCTGGAGATCGCGAGACGTCTGGTGGCGTTGTCGGACGTCGTCGCGGAGGGCTTCTCGCCGGGCGTCCTCGACAGCTGGGGACTGGGATACGACGCGCTGCGTGTCATCAAGCCGGACATCGTCTACGTCCAGCAGTCGGGCATGGGGGCGAAAGGCACCTACGGCCGCTTTCGAACCGTGGGTCCGATCGCGAACTCCTTTGCCGGCTTGTCGGAGATGTCCGGGCTCCCCGAGCCGGCGATGCCGGCAGGGTGGGGCTACTCCTACCTGGACTGGATGGGAGCCTATAGCTTCGCGCTGGCGATCCTCACCGCGCTCTTCCATCGGGCGCGGACGGGCGAAGGGCAGTGGGTCGACGCCTCGCAGTCCGAGGTTGGGCTCTTCATCAGCGGCACCACCATCCTGGACTGGTCGGCAAACGGGCGCATCTGGTCACGCTACGGCAACCGCTCTCCATACAAGCCGGCGGCACCCCATAACGTCTATCCCTGCGCCGGGGACGATCGGTGGCTCACCATCGCCTGCTTCACGGACGCTGAATGGCGCGCGCTGACCGAGGTCGCGGGACATCCGGAGTGGGCGAACGACGGCCGGTTCAAAGAGCTCGCCGGGCGGCTGGCGCACCAGGATGCCCTCGATGCTCTCGTCGGTGGTTGGACGAAATCGCGCGATGCTTACGAGGTTATGCTCGCCCTGCAGCGCGCCGGCGTGCCGGCCGGCGTGTGCCAAACGGCGGGGGACCGTTGCGACCACGATCCGCAACTGGCGGCTCTCTCGTGGTTGACCGAAGTGACGGGCACGAAGATCGGTCGATGGCCGCTCGCCGAGGTGCCCGTCAAGATGAGCGAGAGCCCAGCCTACATCGGCGGACGCATCGACCGCGGCGCCCCCTTTTATGGCGAGGACAACGAGTACGTGTACGGCGAATTGCTGGGAATGTCTTCCGAAGAGATCAAGGCCCTCGCCGAAGAGGGCGTCATCTGACCGCGCTGCGCTACGCCTTCAACTGACGCGCGATGAAAGCCTTGACCATCTCGCGGGCGCTGTCGGTTTGCGACCCCGGCTTGGCGACCCACTCGTGTTTGCTGCCCTCGAAGACGGTCAGCTCATACATGCCGCCGGCTGCCCGGTATGTCGCAGCGAATTTCTCCTGCACCGCCGGCAGCACGTTATCGTCGAGCGCGCCCAGCAGCGGCACCAGGGAGACCGCCTCGCGGCGCTCGAGGATCTGCTGCGGATTGCCTTCGTAGGTCGTTTCCCACGGATTGAAGTAGATCCTGTTGTTCTCGATCATCCCCTCCCGCTTCATCCTCTCCGCCTGCTGGAAGCGCGCATACGGGTCGCTGATCGGCGAACGGGTCGCAACGTAGGTCACCGTCGCATCGAGGTTCGGGGCCGCCGGCAAGGGGATCGCGTTGTAGCGCGCATCGCGGCGCGAGGTTGTACGCGGTCGGCTTCGCACGCCACGTCCGCCACAAGAAACAGCACGTCGTCGAGCACGCCCTTGTACCAGCGCGCGTTCTGCCGCACGATCCCCGCCGTCGTCTCCGGCAGATCGTTCAGCTCGAGCATCGGTAGCGCGGTCATGAGTATTCCGCGCGTGCCGAGCGCGTAACGGAGAGTCGAGTCCTCCGTCGCGCGCGATGGAGACGCGGATGAAGATCAACGACTGCTGGATCGCGCACACGCGGCGCTATGGGACCTAGGTCCTGAGACCTAAGTCCACTAGGCATCCATCCGGCGGGGCTGCTAACTGTCTTCAGACAAGAGTCGTGAGGACCTCGCGGTGAGCCCTTGGACGGCATCCGCGGATCATCGTGAAACAATCCTCGGCGGAGAAGTCATGCGGTCGCAGCGGATGGCAGTTCACCACTAGACGGAGGAAATGACCATGAAGCACCGATTGTCGTATACGGTTCTCGCGCTGTTCGTGGTCGGCTGCACAGGCCCTGCCGGTATCGCAGGTCCTCAGGGCTCCACGGGCGCGACAGGCTCCCAGGGCTCTACCGGCATGACGGGTGCACAGGGCCAGGCCGGCGTGACGGGCGCACAGGGGCAGCCGGGTGTGGCGGGTGCTGCGAGTCCGGCGCCTGCGGGTACGCGCTGGACCTCATTGAGGGACATCATGTTCGACTATTACCGGGCGGAGATTCGGTCGACCGAGATGAGTAAGATCGCCGACATCGCAATCTACACCAACCAGAATCCATCCGTTCGTGTCGGTATCGACGGCTCGACGGATCTTCTACGCGGAACGAACCAGTACAACGCGGTCCTGAGCCAGCAGCGGGTCGGCAATGTTCGTGACGCGCTGATTCGGGCCGGAGTCTCAGCTGACCGGATCGAGACGGGCGGTTTCGGTGCGGAACGGGCCAAGTGCAATGATGCCAACGAGCTGTGCAGCCAGCGCGACGGCCGAGTCGAGGTAATGGCCCGCCCCGCCCGCTAACGGATGAGTGATGAAGCCGCTGGCGGGATCGGACAAGATGTAGCGACGGCGCGCTGCATCGGCGCTGGGGCGCAGCGCTGGTGATCCTGGTGACCGCGGTTTCGCTCGGCACGCAGCCCGCCCTTTCCGGGGACGCAGTGAAGGATGTGCAGCCGAGCGCGATCGCGGGTCGCGTCCGATCCCTCGACCTCGTCAAGTCGTCCGTCTCGCATGTGCTGGCGGCCGTTCAATCACGGCCGGCCGCCGGCAGCGAGAGCGGGAACAAGGTCCGCGCCAACAGACTTCCCGAGCCCGCCTCGAGCATGAGCTCGGCGTCGGTCGGTAGGACGTGATCATGGGTTTTCTCCTTGATGTGGTCGAGAAAACCCGCCTGGATTCAGGCAACAGAAATTTGTCGCAAGAAGGCTCTTGCGCCTGGTGGGGAATTCTGCGAGAGTCGGATTGGGTTTATTTAAACTTCTTCGCAGAACTTGTTTCGTGAAGCCCACCTCTGGCGGGTTTTCTTTTTGTCTAGATCATCGTGAACTTTTCCTTTGGTGGGTTACGCGAGCGAGGCCGCCGGGAATCGGCAGGCCGAATACGAGTGTGGCTTGATTCTCGCAGGCAGACAACTCGCCCGGCCGGAGAGATATAACCGCATGTAGCACCGGGGAATCCGGACTATCGGGCGTTGTAGCGGCGCGCGGCGGGGACAAACCGCGGCACGGCAAGCAAGCAGGAAGGAAACATGACAAGGATCGGCACGCTGTCGATGGGGGGAAGGGGCACGGCGCCCGGCGCGCCTGCTGTCCTCGCGGTTGCGTTCGAGCTGACTCGCGCCCCCGAATCCGACTTCCTCCACCGGCCCGACGGCGCCGCGTGGGAGGTCGAGATCGGGGCTGGCCTGGCCAACGCTCCGTGGTCGCCCGCACCACGGACTTGCTGGACCGCTCCGCGCTCCTGTCAACTGGGCTCGAGTATGCCCAGCGCTGCCTGGATATCGTCTCCTTCGAAAAGCGCAGCGAAGCACTCCTAGCCAATCCGAGCGCCACGCACGTTGTGTTGTTCCAGCGCGACAGCACGCTCGTCCTTCAGCACGTCGACGTATCGACCATCGGCGTGGGTATCGGCGCCGCCACGCTGGTCGTCAAAGACAAGGATGGCAACGTCAATGAGGAGCCGGTCCAGCCGCCTGTGTGGACGCCCGGGCTCCGCTTCTACCGCCTCTCGCAATCATCCAGCGACCTGTACGAGGCGTACCGCAATCTGTTCCTTGGACTGGAAACCCTTCTCGATACGCTGCATCCGAAGAAGCCCCGCGAACAGGAGCGCAAGTGGCTGCTGAGGGCGCTGACCGCAGTTGCCGAGGCGGCCGGGCTCCAGCTGCTGCTTCCTAAAGATGCAGGCGACCCGGCGGCTTACATTGTCGACACGCAATACGATCGTATCCGCCTCCGCCTCTTTCATGCGAAACCTTCGAAGAGCGGCAAGCCGCTGGATCTCCCCGACCCTGAAGAGGTCACGGCGGCCTACGAACGCCTCATACGAATCTGGAGACAGATCGCCGAACGATGCCTCTCAGTCAGGAGTGGCGGCGGCGGCGCGATGACCTATGTAGGATTCAAGATGATGATGGACGGCGCCCTGTCGAGCGGCCTGACCATGTACTTCACCGAGGACGATTCGCCGCTGCAGAAGAGCGATTCCGAAATCAGTCCCCTGGGCAAGCCTCTCTTTCCTTTTCACAAGACGGCCTACCTGGGCGAAACAGCACCAGGCCGCGTCTCGCTACTAGGGTTGTTTGCCTGCCAGGCCGGCAAAAACCTTCCGGTGATTCACCGGATAGGCGCGAAGGCCGGGCAGTCGCTGCTGCTGGTCGGCGGTATCACCGGAGGCCTTGAAATCTCGGGCGTCGATGTATTTGAGAGCCAGCAGACATTCCGGCTGCGCAACCTCGGGCTTCCCAAGACCCTCTTCGGCGAGGATCACCCCTAGGAAGCGGCTGCTGCGGGTCGCCCCGCGCCGCTGTCTTGACAAGTATACCCAAATATGTATACTTGTATGATGGGTGGCGGCATACGACCGATCGTCTGGATGGCCTCAAGCCGGGAGGACCTGCGGAGCTTCCCGGAGCAAGTCCGCAGGGATGTGGGCCAAGCCCTCTACACCGCTCAGCAGGGCGAAACCGATCCGGCAGCGAAGCCGCTCAAGGGATTCGGGGGAGCCCGGGTGATGGAGATCGTCGACCGGCACGATACGAACACGTACCGCGCGGTTTACACGACGCAATTCGCCGGCAGGATCTACGTCCTTCACGCGTTCCAGAAGAAGTCGAAGAAGGGCATAGCGACTCCGCAGAAAGACATAGAGCTCATCCGGCAGCGGCTGGCCGCCGCCGGGCGCCACTACAAAGAGAGGCAGAACTGACCATGAAGAAGAACAAGACCAAGAGAATCCGGGTGGAGGAGGGGAGCGGCAACGTGTTCGCCGACCTCGACCTGCCCCATGCCGAGCAGGAGCTGCTGAAGGCACGCCTGACGCTGCAGATCCACAAGCTGATCAAGGCACGCGGCCTCACACAGGCCAAGGCCGGTGAGATCCTCGGAATCAAGCAGCCGCACGTCTCCGCACTGATGCGCAACCGTGCCGGGACGTTTTCGGTCGAGCGCCTGATGGAATTCCTGACCGACCTCGGCCAAGACGTCGAGATCACCGTTCGCCCGACGCGCAAGGAGCACGGAAAGGTCTCCGTTGTCGTGGCGGCCTGACATAGCACCGGGCCGGCGTGATTCCGCGCAAGCGAACTCGGCTTGCCGTCCGAACAAATCCCTCTTGAGAGGTGGATAGATGCACCTGACCGATGACATTCCTAGGGATGCACCAGCAGCACCCGAAGCTGTCGTTGCTAGAGTATTGGCAGCACTACGAAAGGCTGAGGGGACTGACGCGGCGTTGCTGGACATTCTCGAGAAGAGAATCGTGAGGACAAGCGCCAAGGAAAACGCGGTGCCGGATGCCCTAAAGGACATCGAGGCACTGGCCTCTGAGCGCGCTGAGGGCACGTGACAATGACCCAAGCAATAGCGATTGAAGGGTTTCGTGTCACCGGATTCCGCGCCTATCTTGCAGGTCAGGCATTTTCTTTATACCGAGGCAACACGCCTCTCAGCCTTGCGGTCTTTGCACCCAATGCCAAAGGGAAGTCGGGCCTGGTCGACGCGTTTGAGTTCTATTTCTCCGAGGACGCGACCCTCAGACGTCTGGGCATCCGGCAAGCAGAGCGAAATGCGGGCCGGCTGGCGCTCGAGCATGTCGATGCCCAGGCCAAGGGTGTGACTCCAACCATCGAGTTCTCATTTCGCGAAGGAGTGGAGAAGTTTGGTGATAGTCGTGCCGTGGTAGCACAAGGCACCGCGGTCCCCGCTGCTGCTCGCCGAGTGCTGGAGAGTTGCGTGGTGCCCTTTGTTATCAGAGGCTACGAACTCCGCGCGTTTGTTGAAGGGCAGACGCCAGAGCAAAGGTACGAAGAGATTGTGGCATGGTTCGGCCTTCAGCCGTTGCTCATCATTCAGCGGAACCTGCGGGCCCTGCGCAGACAGGTGAAGGGCAAGGCTGAATCGACTACCGATCGACAGGAACGTCTTAGGGATCTGGGCCGCATTACCGGCAATGCACTGATGGAGTGGGACGACGTCAATGTTCTCAAGTGGCTCAACGAGCAGGTGCTAGCGAGGCTCGACAGCACGTTAACCGTCGCGACTCTTTCGGCCGACGACACAGGATACAAGGAGCTCAAACGGCGGAAGGTGGCTGAGGACGAGACCCTGGGAATCAGTTCCCTGAAACGTCTTCTGAGGCAAATCGAGGCGGTTTCTAGGCCGCCGGCCGAGCACGCTGGCGATGCGCCAGCCGCGATTGTTCAATTTGAAAACACCGTGACGCACTACAACACGGCCGTTGCCAAGGAAGGCGAGGAGCGAGCACGAGCGAGCCAGGCCGCTTTCAGTGGCGTGTGGTCGGCGGCGAAGGCGGTCCTGGAATGCACGGACATTCCGCTTGAAGCCTGTCCGGTCTGCGACATGGAGTTCTCAGCCACTCCGCACGGGTCGCGCGACGCAGTTCGGCTTAACGTGATGATGAAGCTCGACGAGCTTACTGCCTACGAGGACGCGGAAAAAGCTGTCGCAAACGCGAAGGAGACGCTTCTCAGAGGCCACCGCGCTCTGAGGGACAACCTTGCGGCTCTCACCGCCAGCCTCAAGGATGCGGGATACGCTGACCACAGCGGAGCGATCGACGTCTACGAACGGGCTCTCTCAATATGGAGCGCCGGTAGCCAGGGTCCAGATAGCGCGGCAGCGACTAGCCAATGTGAGACGTTGCATGGAGGTATATCGACAAAGAAGAAAAAGATCGAAGAGCAGCAGGGCGAACATACTTACGCTATCGTCCTGACAAGCGCCCACTCTCTTATTGAACTGAAAAAGGACCTGTACCGTATCGAGCGATTCAGGATGGAACTGCTTCAGCTCAGCACGGAGCTGAGTCGGCAGGCGCAAATCATCAACAAGGCGATCATCGACCATACGCATACCTTAGTTAGCCAGCTTAGAGACAGCGTAAATGCGCTCTACAAGGACATTCAGGGCGGGGGAACGGAAGCGCCACCGATCCGCTTCGACCTTCCAGACGACGAGGACATCAACCAACAGCGCATTCAGCTGCTGATAGACTTCGCTGACAATCGCAAGGGTGTAGTTCCAACAGGTTACTTGAGCGATTCGCACATTCATACCCTAGCCCTGAGCCTCCGGCTTGCCGCCATCCAGCTATTTAACCGCCGTCTCCCCGTCGTCGTCTTCGACGATGTTGTCACCTCTTATGACGCGGATCACCGAAAGAACATTGCCGCAATGCTTGCGAAGCATTTCGCTAGCTATCAAATCATAGTCGTCACCCACGACGAGCGCTTCTTCATGCTTCTCCAAGAGCACCTGCCGCAAGGCAGCTGGAGCTTCCGACGGATTACAGAAGTGAAAGCTGAGTTTGGTCCCGTCTTCCACGATCATCGGACACCCGATGAGGTGATCGAGGTGAAGCTGGATAGTGGTCAAAGTGCAGCCAATGAGATACGGCAGGCCGAGGAAGAATGGCTGCTGGATATCTGTCGGGACCTCAGAGCCAAGGTCGTGATCCGCCCAGTTGACCGACCCTACAAGTACGACCGGAGTGAGCTCGCCGGCGCCTTAGCAGCTTGTCTCAAGGATGCCGGTATCGTGGCGCCCCTGGTGCCAGGGATAGCGAATCCATTTTCCGCGAGCTTGCAACGGGGTGATGTCGAAAACTTCGGGAGCCATTTTTCTGATAATCCTAGCGCGAGTGCGTCAGTGGGCGACGAACAGTCTAGGTGGGCGGAATTCGTATACTTTCGAAATCAGTTTTCATGTCCAGGCTGCGGCAGCAAACGGTTCATGAGGCCTGAGCCACTCAAACATCCCCTGTGTAAGAAGTGCGAGACGCCGTTTGCTTTTAAGGCCAAGCAACTCGGTTCGTGACGAACCAGTTGGATGTGGTCGGCGGTTTCTCTGTCTCTCCGGGGGCGGTGGAAGGAACTTCCGAGAGCAGGGCCTTGGTGCTGCCCTACGCGCTCTTGCCGTTTTGACCCGGCTCCCGCGGCCGGCGTGCTTTGCCGGCCCGTGGGGTGCGATTATAATTACGGCCGAACCTCGAGGGAGGTCTACCAATGCTCGCCTTCTTCGGCCAGACCGACGTCGGTCTCCGCCGTCCTCTCAACGAGGACACCATTCACGCGCGCGACGGCCTGTTCCTGGTGTGCGACGGGATGGGAGGGCACAAGGCCGGGGAGGTCGCGTCGAAGCTCGCGACGGAGTCGATCGCCGGGTTCATCGAACGGTCCGGCGCGGACCCCGAGATGACCTGGCCTTACGGGTTCGACCCGCGGCTCTCGTTCGATGCCAATCGGCTCAACACCGCCATCAAGCTCGCGAACCGGCTGATCTTCCGCAAGGCGGCCACCGTGGAGGAGTACACGGGCATGGGCACCACGGTCGTGGCGGTGCTCGTCAACCCACGGCGCCCGCACATGACGTACGCCCACGTCGGGGACAGCCGGATCTATCTCGTCCGTGAATTCGACCTCGTGCAGCTCACCCGCGACGACTCGTGGGCCAACCTGGATTGGACCGTCTCCGCTGGCGAGGCCCCGCCCGAGATGTCGATGAAGAACATCCTCACCAAGGCGCTCGGCGCCCGCGAGGATGTGGAATTCGCGGTGGTCGAGCAGGGCCTGCAGCCGGCTGATCTCGTGCTCCTGTGCTCGGACGGCCTCACGAACATGGTTCCCGATCCGCAGATCCGCGAGATCCTGCTCGCGCGGGCGAACGATCCCGAGACGGCCTGCCGCGAGCTGGTGTCCAGCGCCAACGCCGCGGGCGGCCGCGACAACGTCAGCGCCATCGTGCTGCACTACAGCCCCTGAGCCGCGCAGTCACCGGCGCCGCCTATGCCTGAGAAGATCGGCAAGTACCGAATCCTCGAGCGCATCGGGCGCGGGGGCATGGGCACGGTTCTCAAGGCGCACGACCCTGTCCTCGACCGCGTGGTCGCGCTCAAGGTCATCTCGAGCGACGTCGAGGTCACCGACGAGCTGCGCGCGCGCTTCTTCCGGGAGGCCCAGGCCTGTGCGCGGCTGAGCCACCCCAACATCATCACCGTCTACGACCTCGCCGAGGTAGACGGGCACCTGTTCATCGTGATGGAGTTCCTCGAGGGCGAGGAGCTCAAGCAAGTGATCGCCCAGCGCCGGCCCCTCCTCCTCGAGGACAAGCTCTTAATCATGGAGCAGGTGTGCGACGGGCTTCACTACGCCCACCAGCACGGGATCGTCCATCGCGACGTCAAGCCGAGCAACATCTTCGTCCTCCGCAATGGCCACGTGAAGATCCTCGATTTCGGCATCGCGCGCATCGCCGGCGCCGAGGCCGGTCTCACCCGCACCGGGCTCATCATGGGCACCCTCCGCTACATGGCCCCCGAGCAGGCGCGAGGGCACTCCGACCACCGGGCGGACATCTTCTCCGTGGGCACGGTCTTCTACGAATTCCTGGCCTATCGGCCGGCGTTCGCGGGCGCCGACCCCATGGAGATCCTCGAGCAGCTGCGGACCCAGGATCCGCCGTCGCTCGTCGACATCGACCCGAGCATGCCACCGGTTCTGGACGCCCTCATCGCGCGCGCGCTCCGCAAGGACCCCACCGAGCGCTTCCCGGAGCTCGGCCAGATGCGCCGGGAGCTGGAGACACTGCGGCGGCGCATGGGCGAGGACGCCGACCGCCTGCGCGACGGTCTCCGTACGAGGCTCCGGCAGGTGCGCGAGTTGGAGGCTCGGGCGGAGGAGATGGGCGGCGCCTTTGAGGACGACGCCATGCCGGTCGTGGAGGGTGCGGCCGGGCTTGCCCCTCTGCAGATGATCGAGCGTCAGGTTGCCCGCCGGGCGGAGCGTGTGCAGGGCCTGCTCGCGCGGGCCGCCGCGCTGGAGGCGGCGGCCG
>Ga0210378_10000696_pt1 | contig 17403 bp, 16 predicted proteins | sample PLM1_60_b1redo_FD_155465 | JGI IMG/M metagenome (GOLD analysis project Ga0210378, IMG submission 155465) | Groundwater sediment microbial communities from an aquifer in East River, Colorado, USA - PLM1_60_b1 redo | ecosystem: Environmental > Terrestrial > Soil > Riparian zone | place: USA: East...
TCCGCCTCCTGCGGCCACTTCCGTCCATCCGGCATGGGGTCTACCAGAACCGCCACCACACCGACAGCCCGCAAGAGCCGTCATCAGCGCACAACCGACCCATCAACGAACCCGACGGGACCCTGGGGTCAGGTGGCGTCCACGTCTCCTGCGGCGGGATCCGCAGGTCATCGATGAAGCAGCGCTGTGGGGATACACCGGCCACCGGTGCCCAGGCAAGCTCACAGTCGGGGATTAGCCAGGTGGTGTGTACTTCGTAGGCCAGTCGCTTGACCTCAATTGGAAGCTCGCTCGCGTTCCTGACGTAGGGCTGAACGGTAGCCTCTACAACCCGGCTCGGATCGTTGGGCAGTCTGGGCTGATAGGCCGTCGTGCCCCATGCCCCTATGAGGTCGACCTGTGCCCGGTCCGCATTACGGCGGTCCCGAAGAAAGAGCTGAAACGCCAGAAGCAGCGAGCCGGCGGCGAACCACGAGGGCACGGTCCCCAAGTCGACACGGAACATGACCGATGATGGTAACAGAACGTCCGCTCTGCCTTCCGACAGCGACGATCCTGGGCCGTGTCGGCCCGCCGGACTGGCGTGGGATGCTCATGCCGGCAGGGCACGACTGCCGCGGGCAGCAGATTGCCAGCAACCCGCGGCCGGACCGGAACGCCCGCCCAAAGGACTGGAAAGGACCCGGGTCGGCGATCCGGTCTCGACACCTTCCCTCACCTGGGGTTCTTCCGTTTCGCCATCATCTTCACCGGCCTGGGATTCCGATGCAGAGCGACCGGTAGAGCTGAGAAGGATGCGGGCGAAGGCTCAAGTCCTCCCAGGCCCCACCTTGGAGCCGTGACCGGCGGAACGCTGTTCATCTGTATGTCTGGACTCCCGCTCGGGTGGCCGGCCTGTGCACAGGCGATTCGCCACGACCGCGGCGACGCGGTCGGCGGCCTCCTCGGCGTCCTCGTGTTCCCATACGACTACCAGTTCCCACCCTGCTTCAAGCAAGAGACGCTCGGTCTCCTGGTCTCTGGCCCGATTGCGCGCGAGCTTCTCCGTCCACCAGGTCGAGTTCGCCTTGGGAGAAGTACCGTGCTGAGGGCAAGCGTGCCAGAAGCAGCCTCGTATCTCGACCGCCGTGCGCGCGGAGGCGAACACAAGGTCGACTGTCCTTCGCACGGACGGCAACGGGCGTAGGTGAAGCCGATAGCGTAGCCCTCGGCGGTGGAGTGCCCGCCGCAGTTGGAGTTCCGGTCGCGTGTCCCGTCGGGCCTGGGAGACCATGCGCTTGCGCGCCGCGTCTGAGGACGGCTGAGGAGCGGGCGCGAGACTCATGCCGTCATGGTCCCTCACACGCCGGCAAGTAGCGAGATCTGCTCGGGTTCCAGGTGGCCACGGCGGGGCGTTGTCTCCGACGCCTCAACGTGCCCGTTGACCACACGAGTGAGTGCCTCCGCCACCTTGCGGGCCAGGAGCGGGGGGACCGCGTTGCCGGTCTGCCGATATTTCGACGTGAGCGTCCCGGTGAAGCGGTACCGGTCCGGGAAGGACTGGATCCGTGCCCCCTCCCGTGCCGAAAGGGCGCGGTCCTGAGAGGGATGCGTGTATGCACCGGTCGTCACGTTGCCGAACTGGGTGATGATGGTGTAGCTCGGACGGTTACGGTCAGGTCGTGCGAAGAGGTTGGTGCCGTCGGTCCGACGGATCTTCGCGAAACGTTCGGGGAGCAGCTCCGGGGGGATCTCCCGCCAGGTCTGACCCTCCTTGACATGCTTGATCAAATCGTAGTGGACCTGCGGCAGCGGTGGGCTCTGGTGGTCGTACAGCCGCCGGCTGCCGTCGCGCATGAGCTCCTGGTACTCGGTGCGGACCACGTCGGGGTACTTGGCCTCCTCCTGCCCGCCGTCCGCCGGGAGCGCAGGGAGGTCGCTGATCGCCTCCCACAGCGTCCGGTGGGGCGCGAGGTGTGGGTACTGCTCCCGCCGTCGGCGCTCCCAGAGTTCGATCGCGTCGCGGCGCACCGCGCCCATATGCGTCTGGGCCGGCCAGGCGAAGGTCTCGCCGACCCGGTTGCCGACGATCAGCAGCCGCCGCCGCAGCTGCGGGACGCCGAAGTCGGCCGCCAGCACGATCTTGTGTTGGACGTGGTACCCCTGCCGCTGGAACGCCGCAAAGATCTGCCGGCCGAACCTGCCACCGTCGTACCAGAGCAGTCCAGGGACGTTCTCCATGACGAACCACTCGGGCTGCAGGTCGCTGACCAGGCGGGCGTACTCCCGGTAGAGCAGGTTGCGGGGGTCGTCCTCCGAGGCCCACGAGCCGCGACGTCCTTGGGTGCTGAAGCCTTGGCAGCTGGGACCGCCGATCATGACGTCGACCTCGGCGAAGCCGGACTCTGCGAGCAGGTCGGCGCCCGACACTCCTCGGACGTCGGTGCACAGCACCTTGGTCTGCGGGTGGTTCAGTTGGTGGGTGCGGCATGCCTCCTCATCGAAGTCCAGACCGAGTCCGACCAGGTAGCCGGCCTGTCGGAAGCCCTCGCTGAGCCCTCCAGCGCCGCTGAACAGGTCGATCACCCGCAGGCCCGTCTCGCCACTGCCCATGCGCACCCAGCCTTTCGCCGCCCGCGGGAACTACACGAGTGTAATTCTAGTAGCGTCCCGTCGTCTCGTCGAGAGGCGGGACGACCGCGCGCAGAAGATACCCAGAGGCACCGACAGGCCCCGACGGAGGAGCACCCTTGGCTGACCGCCTGCCCGTCGACCGCGTCGTCCAGGCAGCGAAGACGCTCACCGACCTGCGGCTCGGCCGCCGTGACGGCGGCACGATCGTCAAGTGGATGGCGATCAAGTCTGCCGGCGTGACCAGCACAGACTGGGGCGAGGTCACGTCGGCAGACGTAGTGCGGTTCTGCGATGACTACTTCGCCGTGCCCGGCCGTGAGCCCCACAACTGGTATGATCCGTTCGCCAGCGCCTGGTGGCAGAACGCCGGCAACGGGGGCTGGCCTATCGGGACGATCTGGACCCAGATCGACCGGGCCAACGCGAAGCTCAGAGCGGCTGTCTCGCTGGAGAGGCAGACGACGCCGTCGGGGTCGATCGCCTACCGAGTGAAAACCGCGACCGGGGCAGTCTATCGGGAGGCGCTCGAGGCGATCATCGGCCCGGAAAAGCGCGTCCCGGCACTGGACCTCGCCGTGTGGCGCTACCGCTTCGGGATCCCAGAGGGCACCACCGATGCGCGATCCTTGGTCGATGCCATGGTCGCCGAGTTGTACCTGACCGAGGAGGAACGAGCGATCGTGCTGCGAGAGGACCTGGTGCCGTGACACTCCCCCTCGTCTCTCCCTGGGAAGACGTTGAGCTCGCTGCCGCCCTGCCACAGCCGCCAAGCCTGCAACCGACGACCACTCCGGCGCCGCCTCCTCCCACAGACGCGCCCGAAGACGAGGAAAAGGCAGAGGACTACCGCGAGCTCGCCCACTGGGCCGACCGACCGTTGGAGAGCGCCGACGTCGATGCACTCGTCGGAGAGGTCAAAACGCGCGTCCTCACGGCCGGCCTCTTGCTGCCCGGCGGGGACGAGCTGCTCGAACAGTGCGTCCTCGCGCTGCTCACGGGCCATCTGGTGCTCCAAGGGCCGCCGGGCACAGGCAAGACGACCCTTGCCCGGCTCCTTGCCGACGCCTTCGAGTGCACGAGCGAACTCCACACCGCCACCGCCGACTGGAGCACCTTCGACGTGATCGGCGGCCTCCAGCCCAGGGCCGATCAGGACGGCAAGGAAGTGCTGCGTCCGTGGCTCGGCTGCGTACCGAACGCCGCGCTGCGCTGCGCCCGGGTGATCCGTCGCCACGACGCCGATCCCCAGAACGAGCCGCACCAGGCCCACTGGCTGGTCATCGATGAGTTCAGCCGCGCCGAGATCGACAAGGCGATCGGGGGCCTCTACACGGTCCTAGGCGGCAGCGGCGAGCGTGACCTCCCGCTCTGGTTCGCCGACAACCCGAAGCAAGCCGTGGTCACCCTTCCCAGGCGGTTCCGCATCATCGCGACCATGAACGACGTCGATGCCTCGTTCGTCTACGACTTCTCCCAAGGACTGAGCCGCCGGTTCCAGTTCGTCCACATCGGCGTGCCAGGCAAGAACGACCTCGACGCCGAGCTCGACGGCGCGCGGGAGAAGGCGGCGGTCTGGCTCGTCGCCGAGTACCACCCGAGCCGGGCAGGTACCGACGACCCGGTCACCCTCGCCAAGAGCTGGCGCACCGACCAACGCTTCACGGCTGCTGTCACGGTGCTCAAGGAGGTCGTGCAACGTGTCCGCTACCCCGAAGAAGGGGCCGAGGGCGGCGGCTGGCCGCTCGGGACCGCGCAGCTCGGTGACGTGCTCCGCCGGGTCGCGCTCCGGACGGCCAGCAATGCCAACCTCGTAGCGGTGCTCGACTCGGCGTTGGCCGACCGAGTCGTCCCCCAGATGAGCGGCATCGCGCCCGTCGCGATCGACGGGCTCATCCAGTGGCTCGAGGACCAGCATCCTGAGCTCCCACGGGCACGCAGCGCCGCAATGCACCTACGGGACACACAGACCACCAGCTGAGATGACGACAGACCCCGACCCGGTCGAGCAGGAACACGGCGCCGACGGTCTCGATGACGTGGACGACCTGGGCAGCGGCCACCTGACCGAGGCCAGCCGGGCAGCCGCCGTCGCGGCGGCGCTGCCGCTGGTGGCGACGTACTTCGTGCGTCGAGGCACCCTCGCGCTCGAGGCCGTCCCCCGCCTGGCTGCCTTGACCGAGCAGACCCTTCGCCGTGGTACCCGGGCCGACGACCCCGTCCTCGCCGCTCTCAGGCTCCGTGTCGCGCTTGTCGCGGGCGGGCGACTACTCGACCTGCTGCGTAAGGTCGTTGCGTCGGCGAACTTCCGCTACGAACGTGTCCGAGACGAGCATGTAGGGCACCTCCATGGACAACTCGACGTGGTGCGCTACGTCAAGGAACGAGGACGCCGGACCGTCCCTCGCCGCTACCCCGTACGAGACCTTCGCCGCAGCAGCGTGACCCCAGAGAACGTGCTGGCCGCCTTCGCGCTCCTATGGTTCCTCCAGGAGCTGGACACGGCGACCGCCGTGGTGGCCCCACCCCACGACAGCCCCGAGGCCCAGGCCACCACGGCGATACGAGCCGACCTCAAGCGCATTGGCACCAACCATGTCCTCAGAGGCGCAGAGACGGCCGCCAAGCAGGTACGGCGACGGGAAAGCCTTCCCGCGCTGCTGGACACGGTCGAAGCTCGCATCCGCGCCGGCCACGTCACCCGGCCCACGGCCTACCTGGCGCTTACCGGCTGGGTTCGGCAGTCCCTGCTCGGGCGGCCCCTCGCCGAACCGGGGGACCTCGAGGCCGTCTTCTACGGTCCCGAGTTCGATGACAGGCTGTTCGAGCTGTGGTGCCTCGCCAAGACCGGCGAGGCACTAACCATCATGTTCGGCGAGCCACGGGAGCGCCCCGCACACCTGCTGGACCGGAGCCCGGACCCCCTCTACGTCTGGGAGGCGGGCGCCGACCTCGTTGACGTGTTCTTCCAGCCTAGCCTCGAGAGGCTGACCGGCCACCGGAACCGGTGGCGGTACCGCGACGGGGGCAGGTCGTTTCGAGCCTTCCCGGACGTGGGCGTGCGCTGCCGGCATGTGGACGGGTCCCAAGACGTCGTCCTGCTCGACGCGAAGCTTCGGCGCCGCGCCGGACCCCCGAGCGAAGAGATCTACAAGCTGCTGGGGTACTTCGCGAACACCGACGGATTCCCGGTCTGCCTCGGCGGCATCGTCTTCCACGACCCGACGGGCTACACCTCGCCCAGGGGGGCACGTCGGTACAGCCTGGTGGAGCGTCCCGAGGACTCGCGCGGCCACGTCGAAGCCGTCGGCGTCGACCCCGGTGACACGGCCGGGACCGCCGACGCCTTCGCCGTGCTCGCCGGCCTTGTGCTCGAAGCGACCGGCCTCTCGCGAGACGAAGCCGAGTCGACGGCGATACCCGGCGCGAGTCGAGAACCCGAGGACCCGGAAGCGGACGAGGACGAGCAGCGCGGCTCGCGGGTGCAGGAACTGGCCGTAGCGCAGCTGCACGCTCTCGCGGGACGACTCCCAGCCTCCATGCTGGACGCGACGGCAGCCCACCTCCGTACGGTCCTCGGCGAGGCATGGCCGCTGCTCGGGTCAGGCGTTCGTCGCATGGTCGTGACCGCCGTGCACTTCGGCGACACCGCGCCCGACGGCGCCGACCTCGCCGGACCGGTGCTGGGGCTCTGCGCGCCCCTGGAGCGTCTGTTACGAGACCGCCTCGCCGAGCCCGCGCTGTCCCGCCTGCACGACCGGCCAGGGTGCAATCCGGCACGCTGGACCTTGGGCACGCTGTTGGTACGGCTCGAGGAGGCAACCACCGACCGTCCGAGCGGGCCGGCTTCACAAGCCTTACGCCGCTACCTCGCCGACGCCCGTGTACAGGCGGGGGCGTTGGCTGCCCTTCTGCCCGAGCTCGATCGCCTCCGGACACGGCACCGCAACAAGGCTGCCCACCAGGGGCTCGTAGAACGACCCCAGTGGGCGGAGGTCTACCGCACGGTTCTCGCCGCCGACCAGGCGCTCTTGCCGCGGCTCGTGACCCTGCTACCTTCGTCCCCTGTGTCCTGAAGTAAGGCAGTGGTCGACTAGAAAGGCCGTGTTGCGCCTGGCAAGTTTGCGGCAGGTTGAAGCCGCGATCGCGGTCTGGGGTCAGATCGCTAGGGCGAGTCCGTCGAACGTGATCGCCAACCGCCGGCTCCCGGCTTGACGGTCAAGTCGCCCGGACCCGGCGACGCGGATCCCGATCACCGGTTAGGTGAACCCAGCAGGAGCTGTGGCGAGACCCACGGCACGGCCGCCATACCTTTGTCCTCTCCGTGATTGTTTTGCCGGAATAGACATATTCTGCTGCCGGATGCGCTCTAACGCGCACAAACTTCCCCGCCCCGCCGGGTTCTGCTATCGTCCGTGAGCCGATTTCTATGGGGGGGTCTTATGGTCAAGGCTGCGCGGCGTCCGATATTCGGCATCACGCTTGTTGTCCTGCTCATGGTGGTGATGAGTCTTCACCTCCCCGCCTACGCATTCGCTGCGGCGGGGCCCAACAAGATCCTCGTGTTCGGCGAGAACGACAATGGGGTGGAGGGCGACAACGTCAAGGCCTCGCTGGAGGAGCTCGGCTACTCCGTCGACCGAGCCGGACGCCTGCCGGGCGATCTCTCCCAGTACAGCTCGGTCTGGTACATCGAGGCGTATCGGGGGCTCTCCGAAGACGAGCGGCAGCGTCTCGCCGCGTTCGTCGCCGCAGGCGGCGCCGCCTATCTGACCGGCGAGCGGCCGTGTTGCGAGGCGCTGAACGACAGCGTCGAGGCCGTGCTGCGCGCACTCCTCAAGGACACCGACGTTACCATCGGGGACCGCGGCGACATCACCGGACCGTTCACGTTCAACCCCAACGCCGTTGACGGTATCGCGAGCGAGCCCAACCTGCTGGTGGATTTCCTGCCGGATTCACCGGGTGCCATCGGGAACATCGAGGGCGTGAACGGCCGCAACGTGTTCGCGACCTCAGGTACCGAGACCGTCGGGGCGGTGTGGGACGAGACCGACATGCGGTCGGGTCGCGGTCGGGTCGCGGTCCTCATGGACATCGACTGGCTCAAGCGGGCGGAACGCCGGCGGGTGATCGAGAACATCCAGAACTACCTGGTCAACGGCGCCGGGTGCAGCGATGCAGGCCACTGGGAAGGGTTCGTGTGGGCGGAGCCCATGCCCACCAACACGCCCGCCAACTGCTCGACCCTGCTCACGCCCAGTGACGTGCGATGGACGGCCGGGTCGGACGACGGCCCGGTCAGCATCGCGGTGACCGGCACGGGCCTCATCCCCGACTGCCACAACGTGGACAGCCCTGCTGGCACGTCGACGGTGGTATGTCACCTGGAGATCTCCAACGGGGTGGAGGGCGCGCTCGTCGTGACCGCCACCGATCGCCGTGGATCATCGGTCCGGCGCTACCGAGTCCGCCCCAAGAACGACTCGCGCAACCTGCCGGTGCCCTTCTCCCTCACGTCGAACTGGTGGGACTGGCCCGACGCCGACCAGGATGGCCTGCCCGACCATTGGGAGACGCATGGCGTCTGGGTCAAGGGAACACGCCTGGACCTGCCCGGGCTCGGGGCCGATCCGCGGCACAAGGACCTCTTCATCCACTACGATTTCCAGGGAGGCGAGGAGCTTGAGGGCACGGTCTTCGACTACATGCGCGAGGCCTTCGCCAACTCGCCCCTCGACAATCCGGACGGAAAGCAGGGGGTCGACCTCCACATCGACAGGGGGTCCTCCATCCCGGAGAGCATCATCGGCGACTTCGATCTGACGGCGCCCGACCTCTACCGGGTGATGACCTACTCCGGCTTCAGCGCCTCACCGAAATTCGGGGGCGCCGGCGTCCCGCAGATCTACAAGTACATGTTGAACTTCGATGAGTATCGGAAGAACGGCCAGCCGTCGGATGTCATCGGCCGGGGCGCGATGAAGGGCAACTTCGCCTGGACGGCGCTGTCCGGTTGGGCGGAGAACCTCGCGTTCAATATCCTTAGACTCCCCGGCCGCTGGCCACACCATGCGACGAACTTCGTTGAGGCATCCAACGCGACCCACGAGGTCGGGCACCTCCTCGGGCTCGATCACCACGGCGCGGAAGCCGAGCCGGAGGGAGACACCCAGTACAAGAGCGTCATGTCGTACGCCTACAGCACCGTGGGAGTCCCCTCGGGCCTGCGGACCAAGATCGACTACGCGCGGGACGCCAAGGTCAATGTGGACTGGAAGCTGGGGAAGGACATCGGCAGCCTCACCTTTGTCCCCGGTCAGTGGGGGGAGGACCTGGAGTTCTACGCCACGAGCAACAACGAGCAGGTCAACATCGACCCGGCCAAGGTGGTGCACGAGGAGCCGCTGTCCGAGCAGCTGCGGCACACCGACCCACTCGCCTTCGACGCGTTCGCGAAGACCGAGGGCTTCGCGTACGACCCGGCGTTCCCGACGGCCGAGCCGGTCTCGGCGACCACCACGCCGGGGACGAAGATAACGCTGGCGTTGCGCGGCGCCGACCCGAACGGCAAGCCGCTGACGTTCGCTATCGAGCAGGCGCCCGCCCACGGTGTGGCATCAGTCACCGGCAGCCAGCTGACGTACACGCCAGCGTCCGGATTCCAGGGCACGGAGACCTTCACCTACCGGGCGACGAACGGATCGCTCAGCTCGTCCCCAGCAACGATCACCATCACGGTCGGCGGTGGGGCCGCCCCGGGTTGCGCCGGGCTCGCGGTGACGATCACCGGCAGCTCCGGAGCCGACGTGATCGTAGGAACGCTCGGTGACGACGTCATCGATGCCAGGGCAGGTGCCGATCGGATCGACGGCGGCGGCGGCCACGACGTCATCTGCGCAGGAGCCGGAGACGACCTGGTGCGTGGCGGGGCTGGCAACGACCTCATCCAGGGCGGCCAGGGCGACGACCGCCTCCTCGGGGGGGCCGGCGATGACCGCGTGCAGGGCGGCGCCGGCGACGACCGGGCGAGCGGTGACGACGGCAGCGACGTGGTCCAAGGCGACGGCGGCCGCGACCAGCTCTCCGGCGGCCGCGGCGATGACCGCCTCTCCGGCGGCAACCGCGAGGATATCCTCCGCGGCGACGCTGGTAACGACCGGTTGTACGGCAACGCCGGCGACGACCGTCTGCGGGGCGGCGCCGGCGATGACTACCTCTCCGGCGGTCAGGGCCGGGATACGCTGGATGGCGGACCAGGGCGTGACACTCTCGTGCAGTAGCTGCGTTCGGGCGAGGGCGCAGGTCGGTACCGGCCGGGTTCCACCCGGCCGGTACCGTCGTCGCCTCCCGACATCCCTTCGATGGTGAGGTGCAGGACAGCCATAAAGGTCCGTGGCAGAAGGCGCCGACTCATACCGGCGTGCAGCCATCGGGTGCGGAGCAGGACGGTGCTCGCGCTGCTGCTCGCTGCTGTCACAGGCTGCTCGATGGCCGACCAGCCACCGGCGGAGCCCGCAGAGGCCGAGCGCGCGCTCCAGATCGTCATCGAGACGCGGAGCGTCGTTGAACGCGCCGCCGACGAGCTGGAACGCCGGGCGGCTGATCGCAAGCGCGTCGGATCCAGCGCATCACCAAGTTACGGCTCGCACGCTGGAGCAGGCGATGACCGGCGCAACGCCGGGACACTGCGTCGGATCTGGGATGAGATCGGCCGCGTCGCCGATCTCATCCGCGCCGGTAAGCTCTCGAACGCCAGGCTGGGCCTGGAGCGGTTGTACTGGCGGCTGGCGCGAGGGCCCGGGATCGGCAGCAATCCCACCTACGCGCGAGTGCTGCTCGCGGTCCAGCAGCAGATCACGGAGGCTCGCAACCTACTGGCGGGGCGCCAGTGAGGTGCGCCGCCGAGCGTCGCCGACTCGGTTCTGCGGCGGCGGCTGCGCCAAGCCGGACGACGGGAGGAATGCATTCGAGATCTACATACCGGGAGCATGGCCATTCCGGCAGATCGGTGCCACCACCGGAGCTTGGCAGCAGACTGGCAGCAACCGCCTGATGGAAACACCCGCATGGCCGGGGAAGGATCGTGACGGATCATGCCTCCCGTATCACGTTTTGCAGTGCCTCCACCTGTGGGTCTTCTGGTGATCTCCAACCAGTTCCACACTCTTGAGTAACGACGTAGGAGTCGCCGGTAGACCTGATAAGGATGAAGTCCCAGGTTCAAGTCCTGGCAGGCCCACCACATCGTTCCCGCAGGTCACGGCCACCCCCGACCGATCATCGACGCTGGCCCTTCCGGCCAGACTGGCCGGTTCGTGCCACCCGCGTGCCACTCCCAGCGGCGGCCGTCCCCTCCGACCTGATCAATGCGGACCGGACCAGCTCGTCCAGGGCGGCCGCGATGGCGGCATCCCGGCCAGCCATGACGTGCTGATAGCGCAGGGCAGCGGCCGAGGAGGAGTGCCCCATCCGCACCATCAGCTCCCGGGTGCTGGCGCCGGCGGCGACCGCCAGGGTGGCGGCGGTGTGGCGCAGGTCATGGAAACGCAGCCCCTCCACCCCGGCGGCTCGGGTGGTTGGGATCCAGACCCGGCGGGTGAAGTTGCTGCGGCGGATGGGGCCGCCCCGCTCGGCCGGGAACACCAGCCCCTCCGGGCCGGCCTCGGCATATGTGCTCAGGTGCTCGGCCAGCGCCTCGGCCGCGACCGTTGGCAGGGTCACCGTGCGCTGGCCGGCGCCCGTCTTGGTCGGCCCAAAGGCGAGCCGGCCCCGGACCTCCAAGAGCTGCTCGGCCACCGTGATCTGGCGGTGCAGCAGGTCGACCCGCTTGACGCGCAGCCCGGCCAGCTCTCCCCAGCGCAGGCCGGTGTAGGCGGCGACCAGGACCAGCGCCCGGAACCGCGGCGGGATGGCCTCGGCCAGGGCGGCGACCTCAGCTACGGTGGCGAAGCGCATCTCGGGGGCTGGCTCGGCGGCGGCCCCTCGGATCGTGCAGGGATTGCGGGTCAGGTAGCCGCTCTCGATGGCCGTGCCCAGGATGCGCGACAGCAGCCGATAGGACTTGGCCCGCGTGCTCGCCCCTACCTGGTCGCGTTCCAGCTTGGCCAGCCAGGAACGGACGGCCATCGCGTCCAGGTCGACGAGTCGCATCGGCCCGAACGTCGGCAGCAGATAGCGGCGCAGCAGGTTCCGGTAGGTCGCCCGGGTGTTGGCCCGCAGGTTGACCGTGGTCGCCTCCCAGCGCACGGCCCACGCGGCGAAGGTCGTGCGACCCAGGCGAGGGTCGCTCCACTGGCCCCGGCCCAGGTCGGTCTCGACCTGAGCCAGATGCCGGGTCGCCTCGGTCTTGGTGGCGAAGGTCTCCGAGGCCGTGTGCTGGCGGCCGTCACCGGTGCGGTAGCGCACCTGCCAGCGACCGGACGGCAACCGTCGCACACTCCCGAACCGGCGGCGCATCACGCACCCAGCCGGCCGCCGGCCTCGACCCGGCCGGTGGCAACGAAGTTGACCAGATCGTGCTCGGCGATGCGGACGTGGCGGCCGAGCTTGATGAAAACGATGCGGCGCTCTGCGATCAGCCGACGCACGAAGCGCTCTGAGGTGCCCATGCGCTCGGCCGCCTGCTCGACGGTCAACAGCGTGTCCAACTCGGGTGGTCCTCCTTGCCTGCAAAGGATCATGCAGCAGTGAATGCGGTCGTGGTGGTCAGCTCCTCCCGGGCGATCCGCCGCTGTTCACGCGCCCGAGCGGCGGCCGACAGCGCCAGCCAGCGCTCCCCTTCGGTCTCGTAGCCCGAGGCCACGTAGACCCAGGAGGCGACGACGATTACGGCCTGGTCGTCCTCGGGCCGGCCCCAGGCATCCAGCGGGATGCCCTCGCGGGCCCGACGGCGCTTGGCGAAGGCGACCCGGGCCCGGCGCAGGACGGTGAAGGTGGTCGAGTAGCGGCGGCTCTTGGTCGACCAGTGCCCACCGAACCCGAGCATGTGCGCCCACGCCCGCAGCCTGAGCCCCTCCAGCTCCGACCGACCACCCAGCTCCCAGCAGGCCCGCACGAGCTCGGCCACATGGGCCGGCAGTCCCTCCAGGCACTTCAGATCGCCATCATGGAGGCGGCGGTCCAGGCCCGAGCCGAAACTCTCGGTGGCCTTGGTGGCGTATTTGGCGATGTAGCCGGCCACCTGCTCAGCCGACAGCTCCCCCGCCTCGCCGTCGCGGTCCTTGGTGATGTTGTGGACGTCGAGCTGCTCACCCCAGCGGCCATAGCGGCCCGGGCCGTCGTCCAGGGGTGGACAGGGCACCCGGACCGCCGGGACCGCCTGCCGTAGCGCCTCCTCGAGCAAGCCTGCCGTGAACGGCTCGGGTGGTGGGGCCAGACAGCCCGGGCAGCGGCAGTCGGTGGCGGCGTCCAAGCGCAGGACGGCGTGGAAGTGGATCGCCCCCCGGCGCTGGAACTCGGCCACCTTGGCATAGGAGACTCGGACCAGCCGCCGCAGCTCTCCCTCCTGGAGGCCAACCAGCCGGCCGAGGGCACGCTGGACGGCGATGGTGGTCCGTCGCCATAGCTCCGAGGCCAGGGCGTTCCACAGCACCTGCGCCTCGGCGTCGTAGCAGGATGGACACAGCGGCTCGCCCAGCCGCGGGTCGTCGAAGTCATGACGATGCCAGCAGCCATCCCGGGTGCCGTGCGGGCAGCGGGCACCCTGCCGGTACGGGTGGCAGGGCAGCACCAGCCGGCCCTGCGTCTTCCTCGTGTGCACCTTGCCGAAGGAAGGGGCGGTGAAGGTCACAAATAGCCGCGGGTGCTCGCTGATACTGTCGGGGACGCCCTTGCCGCCCTTGAGGCCGGCAGCCAGGAGCTGGTAGGCGTCGGCCCGGTAGGTGGCCGCACACGACGGACACTTGGACTCACGGCGGGTGCCGCAGGCCTTCAGCAGCACCCCGTCCGGCTCCCGCTCCGAGTCGTACACGGTGCGGACCTCCCCGGTGGCCCGGTCGGCGTGCTGGACCCGGCCGGCCAGCCGGATCGGGTGGTGGCAGTAGCCGGCCTGGGCGACCAGCTCGGCCCACCGCTCATAGCCATGCCCGGCCCGCTCCACGACCTCCCCAAGGACCCCGGGGAGCAGCTCCCCCACCCGGGCCGGCTCGCTCATGCCGCATCCTCTGGCGCCGGCATCGGTGGTAGGACCCGCAGCCCCGGCGCCTGCTCGGCCAGCAGCCCGGCCGGATCACGCCGTAGGCCAGCGGTCGCCCGGATGACGGCCGCGACCTGGTGGTAGTCGACCTGCGGCGTTCTCACGCGGTGGAACCCGGGACGGCCGGGCAGGCTGGTCACCGCCACGCCCACATAGGTCGGGTCGTTCAGCAGGACCGGAGAGGCGTCGGGATGCTGGCGGATCTCCTCCCCCAGCGCCGCGACCGCACCATCGACGGTGCGGGTGGCGAAGCTGATGGCGACCTGGCAGTTGTCGCGGATGCGGGTCGGGATGGCATCGCCGGTGGCTCGTTGGGTGAGGAGCATGACCTGGATGGCGACGTTGCGGCCCTTTCTGATCAGCTCCTCGACCAGCCGCGACAACTCAGCGACCAGGGCGTTGTGGGCCTTGACTTCGGGGCTGGTGCCCTTGCGCTCGTGGAAGAAGGTGTGGGCCTCATCGATGATCACCACGACCAGCGGCCAAGTCGGGGATGGCCCGAGGTGCCAGGCGTCGGTCACGCCCAGGACCTGGGCGATGGAGCCCTGGCGGTCGACCATCAGCCGATGCACTCGCCGCAGGACATCGCGGACCTGATCCAGGTCGTCCTTGGCCGACAGCCAGGCCCGAGGGAACAGCCGGTCGTAGTCGGGGCCGCCCTTGCCATCGATCAGCACGAACTGGATGGCTTGGGAGGGGGCGAGCTGGCCCAGCAGGTGGACGACGAGCATGGTCTTGCCGAACCCGGCCAGCCCCCCAACCACTGATCCGGAGACCTCCGCGAGGCGGACCATGACCAAGGTGCCGTCCTCAGCCCACCCCAGCCACCACGAGTCCAAGGAGGCGGGCGCCGTGCCGGACAGGTCGATCCGAGCCGGCGTCAGCAGCGGGTCGCGGTGCAGGCCACGGAGCCGGATCAGCCCTGGGCCTTGTTGCTCGGCCCGGACGGCGACGCAGCCCCAGGTGTCGGCCAGGTAGCCGGCGGCCCGCTGATAGTCGGCCAGGCCCGCGCCGGCGATGGCGGCCACCGTGGCGGTCACGCCTGGTCGTCGGCGACGAACTCGGCTGTTGGGAAGCGGTGCTGGCGGGTCCACTGGTCCTGGTAGCCCAGCCGCAGGGTCTGGGCGAGCAGGGGCCACTCGGCCGCCAACCGGCGGGCCTGGCGAGTCCGCTCCCGGACGGCGGCCTGCTGAGGATGCCGACGGTCCCGGCGACCGCGCACGAGGCGGGCCAGCAGGTGGCCGGTCAGGACGGCGACGCCGCCCCCGAGCACGAGCAGCAGCCAGAGCCCGAGCAGCAGCCCGGCCAGCGTCGCCACCGGCGAGATGCTCCCCATCAGCGGGTCCACAGCGGTCGGCGGCGGCGGGCGATCAACAGCCCGTCACAGCAGCGCTCGACCAGCTCCCCGTCGCCATCGTCGGCCAGCTCGGGCCAGCGACAGCGGGTATGCCAGCCGCTCGCGCACGCCGGGCAGTCGGGGCTGTCGGCCCACATCACCCGGCCACCCCCTCCGCCAGCGCAGGAACGGGGGCGGCAGGCGGGTCGGCCCGGTCGGCCGCCTGGACCAGGGCCGCGGCCAGCTCCCGCAGGGCGGCCGGCTCACCTTGAATGTGGCCGCTTGAGTAGCCGCCGGCGTCGAAGCGGACTGAGGCGTTGAGCGCGCCGTCGCTGCTGTGCCAGTGGTGGTGGCTGTCGTAGGCGGCACCAGCCGGGACGATGATCCCGAGGCCGATCGAGGGCATACGATCAAGGGGCATCATGGGGCTCACTCCTGATGCAAGGGCCGGGTGTTGCGAGCACCCGGTCTGATGGGTGGAGGGGGCCGGGCCGCTTACGACGGACTCCGGTCCCCTCCCTCACGGTCGCTCTCGGTATCGCCTCCCTTCGTTAGCTGGCCTTGGCCTGAGCGACCACCGGCTCGACCCGGGCCGCCCGGAAGGCGACCCCGGAGCGGTCGTTCATGGTCCAGGGCTGGGCAACGAGGCCGTGCACCTTGACCGGGTGGCCCTGGCGGATCGCCTGCGACGGCATGCCGGGCACCTTGACCGCGAGCAGGTCGGCGGAGCCGTCGCCCATGGCCAGGAGCTGGATGACGTACAGCGGCTCGCCGTTCTCGTCGGCCCGGGGCCGCTTGGTCTCGAAGTCGACCACCGGCTCCGGCGGCATCGCGCACAGAAACGCGATCGCCGACGTGTCCACCGGGAGCTTCATGGCTACCTCCTTCTGATTTCGGCGCCGTCCGAGCGATGTTACCGTCTACACATCTAGATGTATAGATGGTAGATCCTGACAGCACCGCCGCGTGTTGCTGTCACAAGGCACCGTAAGGTTGGAGCAGGCCGACCGGAACGCCTGCGGACTCGCCGAGCGGCGACGACTCGACGGCGACCAAGGCGAGTGCGAAGGCGAGGGAAGCGCAGGGGAGCCGGATGTGTTCCCACTCCAACGGGCGATGGTTCAAAATCAGCGTGAAGGTCTAACCGGGCAAAGGGCCTGAGATGGCGCTACTAGCCAAGGATGCAACCCCGAACCACCGGCTCCGGGCGGCGCGTGGGCGCATGACCCAGGAGCAGGAGGCCGAGGCGCTGTGCAACTTGGCCAGCACGAAGGGCCAGCATCCCGGCATCAACGCGAAGATGGTCAGCAACTGGGAGCGCGGCATCCAAACACCCAGCAAGGAGAACCGCGCCCTGCTCATCGAGTACTTCGGGCGCTCGGCCGAGGCGCTCGGACTCGACCAGCCAACCCTTGAGCAGCCACCCCAAGGTTGCCCACTTGCCCCCTTAGTCGCCTACGCTGGGTTCGCACAGGAGCCGCCGGCGGCGGACGACGAAGCCCTCTTTGGTGCCGGCGCTCTGACGACAGCCGGAACCGGGGAGGGAGCAACCACGAAGCGGCGAACCATACTCAAGGCGATCGGCGGCGGCCTCAGCAGCCTCGTGCTAGGCGCTAGGTCTGCGGCTACAGCCGACTCCGTCGAACTCACCCGACAAGTGGCAGGGAACAGCACCGCCACCCTCGAACAGCTAAATCTAGTCGTTGAGCGCCTCGGGCTCACCTACCTCACCACCCCACCAGCAGAAGTGTTCGACGAAGCGCACCACTACCGGCAGATCGTGACGCAGCTCCTCAAGGAGCGTCCGACCCTCACGCGACGGCCAGACCTCTACGTCGTCGCGGGTTGGCTCTCCGCCCTCCTTGGCGATGCAGCATTCGACCTGGGCGATCAGCTCTCAGCCCGCATCCACCTCAACACGGCATGGCAGCTCGCCCACGAGACCGATCACCATGCACTTGGAGGATGGGTTCGGGGCACCCAGAGCATGATCGCGCTGTACACCGGGCGTCCCCGCGAGGCCCTTGAACTGACTCGGGCCGGGCAAGCCTTCGCAACCAGCAGCCCCATCGCCAAGGTTCGCCTTCCCGCCCACGAAGCGCGCGCCGCAGCACGACTCGGAGACCGCCGCGCTGTCAAGGGCCATTGAGAACTGCCCGGAGACGGTCATGAGATCTGCCCACTGGTGGCCATGGGATCTGCCCAGTGGCGGCCACCAGAGACGTATGGTCAGGTCGGTGGCATCGTCGCCTCCTCGGGG
>Ga0210378_10000697_pt1 | contig 17388 bp, 20 predicted proteins | sample PLM1_60_b1redo_FD_155465 | JGI IMG/M metagenome (GOLD analysis project Ga0210378, IMG submission 155465) | Groundwater sediment microbial communities from an aquifer in East River, Colorado, USA - PLM1_60_b1 redo | ecosystem: Environmental > Terrestrial > Soil > Riparian zone | place: USA: East...
GGGCGCACACGATCACCCCCGCCCAGGCGCTGTCGCAGATCGGCAGCCCCTTCGCGCTCGACCACCAGCCCCCTGTCGGGGAGGAACTCAACCATGCAGCATGAACCCCCAGGAAGCATTTAGATGCGCTGGGCTGCGACGCCATCCAGGGCTACCACGTCAGCCGCCCGGTCCCCGCCGACGACCTCACCAGCTGGCTCAAGCAGCAGCAGGCGGCCGCGTCTCACCCGGACCCCAACCCTAACGGCGCCGCAGGCACCGCCACTCCCACTCAGTGGGCATCGGCTACAGGCCGCGGCCGCTGGTGTCGACCCAAAGCAGGTGAACCACGCCCGCAGTTTCTCGGCTGCCCGGCTCGAAGGGCTGTGGCTGTGCCTGAAGCTGCTCGCGATCATCATGGGCGTCCACCTCCTGGTCGAGCCGGCAGTGGAGCGCGTGCTCGAGCACACCGGGCCGCTGCAACAGCAGGTGGTTGGGATCCTGAGCCTCGCCTGCGTCAACGGAGCGCTCGTTTGGGTCGTGGTTGTTCGGCCGCTACGCCGCACCGCGCGGAGCGAACGCGACGCCACCGCCGAACGCGAGGCGCAGTTGCGCGCCGAAGCCCAACGCCAAGAGTTCGACACCCGCCTGCACCGCGCCCTGGAGATGGCCAGCACCGAGGAAGCCTCCTACTCAATCGTGCGGCGCACCCTGGATCGGGCCGTAGCCCAGGTCCCGGCCGAGCTGCTGCTCGCCGACTCCAGCGACGCCCACCTCAAACGAGCCGTGGAGACCGGCCCGGACGGCAACGGCCCCGGCTGCACGGTCGACACCCCTCACGCCTGTCCGGCCATCCGCCGCGGCCAGACCCTGACCTTCGCCAGCAGCGAGGAGCTGGACGCCTGCCCCTTCCTCCAAGACCGACCCTACGGGCCGTGCGCGGCCACCTGCGTGCCCGTCAACGTCGCCGGCCGGTCCATCGGCGTCCTGCACGCCGCCTCCCCACCCGAGCAGCCGCTCGGCCCCGAGCAGACGGTCCGTCTGGAGGCGCTGGCCACCCAGGGCGGCGCCCGCATCGGGATGCTACGGGTCATGGAACGGACCAGCCTGCAGGCCGCCACCGACCCGCTCACCGGCCTGCTCAACCGACGCACCCTGGAGGACCGGGTCTACGAGCTGCTGCAACGCGGCGAGTCGTTCGCGATCGCCATGGGCGACCTGGACCATTTCAAGCTCCTCAACGACAGCCACGGCCACGACGCCGGCGACCGCGCCCTGCGGCTGTTCGCGCGCACCCTGCGAGGCAGCGTCCGGGCCGAGGACCTGGTGTGCCGCTTCGGCGGCGAGGAGTTCGTGGTGGTGTTGCCCCGACGATCGGTCGCCGAGGCTGGAGACGCGCTGCGTCGGGTGCAGGAGGAGTTGCTGGTGGCGATCACCCGCGCCAACATCCCCCCGTTCACGGCCAGCTATGGGGTTACCGACTCCCACCAGGCTGGCACGCTGGAGGAGCTGCTGCGGGTCGCCGACCTCAACCTGTTCCGGGCCAAGAGGGAGGGCCGCAACCGCATCGTCCTCGACAGCCCGGTCCTGCCGGAGGTCGTACCCACGGCCAAGGGCAGGGACAGCGACGGAGCCACCACCTACGAGTAGCGCCTGGGTCGACCGCGGGTCAGCGGTGGCGGTCGGGAGGCTCCTGGAGTGCGTCCGGGGTGGGCTCCCACAGCTCGATCGGGTTGCCCTCAGGATCGGCGGTGCTGGCAAACCGCCCGTTGGGGTAGGCCTGGGGATCGGGCGTGACCTCGATGCCGGCCGCACGGAGCTGGGCGATCATGGCGTCCAGGTCGCGGACCCGGAGGTTCAGCTTCCACGCCTGCTCTGGGCGGCCGAAGTAGTCGGTGTCGGCCGGGAACGGCGAGAGCACTGTCGGGCCCTGCTGCTGCCACCACGGCCGCTGCTCGTAGGTCGCCGGCACCGGGTCGATGCCGGGGTGGTCGGCGTACCAGCGGGCAAGCGCGTCGGGGTCGCGGGCCCGGAAGAACAGGCCCCCGATGCCGGTGACTCGTTCCATAGGGCCTCCGGTGTGGGTTGCTGGTCACGAGCGAGGTAGTCATTCCACCACGCCCCACAGGACGGGACAGTACCAGCAGGAGTGGTGGCGTAGGGCTGGCCGACCCGCCGGCTCAGCGGCTGTCGAACCCGGCGGCGGGCCAGGGCTTGCCGGCGTAACGCTGGATAGCCAGGCCGGCCGGCGGGGCGACTCGGCCGAACATGCCCGGCCCCACGCGCAGCAGCCGCGCCGGGTACACCCAGGCGGGCGGGCCGGGCGGGTCCACGACCCGGCGGTCTATGCGCACGGCGGTCCGCAGCGGCTTGGGCCTCGGGGCCAGGCCGCCACCAGCCCGGCGGGGCGGCCCCAGAACCAGTAGCCGTTCCAGACCTGGTGGATGGAAAGGTCGGGGAACAGCAGGAACGAGGCGGGGTCGGGCAGCTCCAGGTCGGGAAACCGCCCGCCGGGGCGCAGGTCGTCACGCATCTTGCTCGGCCACGTGAGGACCACTGGGCATGCTCACCTCCGTCATTCGAGTTCGTGCATGTGGAGTCTCCATGGGGGCCGCCGTGTTACGTAACGCCGGCCATGGGTGCGGAGACCATCCGGAGGCCAGGATCAGGCGCGAGGAGGAGATGACCGTGGGGTGGGCTGGCAGGCAGCGCAAGACCGGCATCGTCGTCGCGCTGGCCGTCGCCGCGCTCCTGGCCATCGGTGTGCTGGTCTGGTTCCAGCCACAGAAGCTGCTGATCGACGAGCGGGTCGACGAGGCGCTGCCCGCCGCCGCGGCACCGCCGGCGACGGCCGCGGCCGGCACCGAGGCGACCAAGCCCACCCCGACCGCCTGGCAGGGTCCCGCCACCCTCGCGACCGGGTCGTTCCGCTCGCTCGGCCACGCCACCTCGGGCCGGGTGGTGGCGCTCGACCTGGGCGACGGCACGCGGGTGCTGCGCCTGGAGGACCTGCGCACCAGCAACGGGCCGGACCTGTTCGTCTACCTGTCGGCCACGCCGGCGGCCGGCCCGCGTGACGCCTTCGACGACGACTTCGCCAGCCTCGGCCGCCTGAAAGCCAATCAGGGCAACCAGAACTACGCGATCCCGGCCGGCGTGGACCTGCGGCGGTACCGGAGCGTGGTGGTCTGGTGCCGCCGCTTCACCTACGCGTTCGGGGCCGCGCCGCTGCGCTGAGGTGAGGTTGAGCCGATGGGAGGAGGGCGGAGTGTGGGGGCGTAATTACTGACTCTGTTGGCGAAGTCGGCGTAGTGATCAGGCCGCTGTGAGGCCATGAGCGGTGCACAGTTGGTGGATGCGGGTGGAGCGGCGCGCAGGTTGGGGCTTGGTGTTGAAGTAGGCGCCGAGGCGGCGGATGTTGACGGCCATGCCGATGAAAACGTTCTGCAGGTGGGCTTTGGGCAGGCCGCGGTAGCGGGAGTGGCGCAGGTCAGGACCGCGGACGGCCTGGGAGACGGTGCCCTCGATCCCGGCCCGGATGTTGTAGGTCGTGCGCCACTGGTCGGTGTCCTGGGCCCGCTGGGCCGCCATCCGAGCCTCGTGGACAGGCTGGGGGTGGATGGTGACCCGGCGGGGGATGTGGGGAGCCGCCAGGGTGCACTGGTCGCGGATCGGGCAGGGCCGGCAGTCGCGGCGGGAGAACGCGAAGGTGACCAGGCCGCGCTTGTCGGGTTTCATGGAGCGGCTGGTCTGGCCGGCGGGGCAGCGGGCGGTACCGGCCTGCCAGTCGACGGTGAAGGCACTCGGGCCGAAGGTGCCGTGACGGGCATTGCGGCCGGTGCGCACGGTGACCGGGGCGATCAGGGTGATCCCGCGCGCCGCGGAGGCGACGATGTTGGCGGCGCTGGGGTAGCCGGCGTCCATCAGGTGCTCACCCGGGGCCAGACCGCGGGCGATGAGCTTGTCCTGGATGGGGGTCGTGGCGACCACGTCCGGGTCGGTCGCAGGCGTGGTGTGCACATCGGTGACCAGATCGGGCAGCTCCTGGTCGTCGCAGGACTCGCTCAGGTGGGCCTTGGAGCCCACCCACTCCACATCGTCGGCCTCGGGCTTGCCCTTGGTGCTGTAGCGGGCGTCCGCGTCATAGGGCGAGTGAATGCGCTTGGCGGCCGGGGGCAGCTCGTCGGCGTCCTTGTAGCGCAGGCGCCCGGCGGGCGTGCGCTGGTAGTGCTGGTCCCACAGGGCGCGCAGGATCTTCACCTGGGGCAGGTCGTTCATCCAGACCGCGGCAGGGTCGGCGTCGACCGCGTCCAGCAGGCGCTGGCCGTCGGCACCGATCTGCTCGGTCAGCTTGGCGGCGGAGGCGTTCTTGCGGCTCAGCAGCCGGGCGGTCTCCACCTTGCGGCCGTAGCGCTCGTCCCAGCCCGGCCGCAGCAGCGGCACGATCCAGCCGGGACTGATCCGGGCGATCTCCTCCAGGGCAGCGCGCAGGCCCTCGCCGAGGGTCTCGATCCGGTTCAGCCGCCGCACGCAGGCGAGCACGTGCGTGGAGTCGGTGCGCACCCGGCCACCCGCGCGGACCAGCCCGGCTTGCTTCAACCGCTCCAGCATCACGCTCAGCAGCGCATCCGCCCGACCCGCCGCAGCCAGCCGGGCGCGAAACTCGCACAGCACCGTGAAGTCGAAGCCGGTGTCCTCCAACTCCAGGCCCAGCAGATACTTCCAGGAGATCCGGTCCGCAACCGCCTGCGCCGCGTCCCGGTCCGAGAGGTGGTGCAGGAACTGCAGAACCGTGACCATCGCCAGCAACGCCGGGGAGAGCCCGGGCTGCCCGAGCGAGGCGTACATGTCCTCGAACTCCTCCGAGGTGAAGTCCTCATCGGCAAACAGCGGACCCAGCGCATCGCGTACCCGCATCTCATCCGTGCCACGCGGATGCACCTTCCAGGCCAACGCCGCCGTCTCCACCGGGACCTCTGGAACACCTACCGGACGCAGCACGCACCGCTCCTCAACTCAAGAGAAGAACCCCAGTCCTCACCGCCCACATCGGGCAGGCCACCACTGTCCCACGCCCCCAACCCCGACTTCGCATTACTCGGGTTTCGCACTTCGGGCTGCGGGACGGTCGCCGCGGTCGCAGGGCCACTCTGGCCGCCTGCCTCATCGACTGATGGGAAACGGTGTAGCGTCGCGGCATGCGGCGCACTGACAGCCCGGTCTTGGAGACGCCGCGCGGCTCAGGGGTGCCGGCGGCGGGTCGCCGTGGCGGTTTCGGTCGGCTCATGGGCTGGGCGGACCGGGTTTCTGTGGCGCTCTTGCTTGCCGGGGCCGGGGTGCTGCTGGCGGGGCTGCGCCGGGCCATGGGTTTGCCGTTTTGGTACAACGAGCAGTGGCGCGCCTGGCACATCTCCCGCCCGGGGGGCGAGCTTTGGCGGCAGTTCCCGTCCGCCGACTCGCCGATCGCCGCGGGCTGGCTGCTGGTCGAGAAGGCCGTCGTGGCGACGTTCGGGGAGGTCGAGGCGGCCTACCGGTGGCCGGTCGCGCTCTGCCTGCCGCTGCTCGCGCTCACCACATACGCGCTGGCGCGGCGCTGGCTGGGTCCGCCGGGCAGCCTCGTGACCGCCGCCATGGTGCTGGCCAACCCGCTCCTGTACGGCTACGCCTGGCAGCTTGCGCCCTACCTGTGCGAGGCAGCCCTCGCGCCGCTGGTGGTTCTCGCTTACCTCGCGGCTACCGACTGGGAGTGCCGGCCGGTCCGCCGGCTCGGGGCGTACGCCGCTATGGGCTTGTGCGCCGTGCTCGGGACCGCGCTCACCTTCGTGGTGGTCCCGCTGCTCGCGCTTGATCTCGCCCGAAGCCTGCGGGCGCGGGCATGGCGGCGGCTCGCCGCCCCGCTGCTGGCGGGGCTGGTGGTCGGCGGGCACCTCGCCGGCGTCGTGCTGCCGCAGTCCAAGGGGGCGGTGACCGGGTATTGGGTGGGGTCGTACGCGCCGTGGTCGCCGGCCATGCCCGGGTTCCTCCTCCGCCGCCTCAAGGAGTTCGTGCCGGCGGTGGTGACCGGCTCCGGCCTGGGCGACTGGGCGCTGGCGGTGCTGCTATGGCTGGCGCTGGCTATCGGTGCGGTGGCCGCCGCGCGGGACCGGCGGGTCCGGCCGTTGCTGGTCGCCCTGGCCGGTGCGCTGGCGTTGCAGCTGGTTGCCTCGTCGCTGCGACTATGGGCGTTCGGCTTCCTACGGATCAACTACTTCCTGATCCCGCTCGTCTACCTGCTGGCCGCGGTCGGGCTCGCCGTGCCGCTCCGAGCGTTCGGGCGAGCGTGGCGAGGCGCCACGCGGGCCGCCGCACGCCGCCTCGCCGCCGCGGGCCTGGTCGCGGTACTGGCCGCTGGCGCCGCCGGGGTCGTGGACGCGGGCATCCGGAGCGCCGCCGGACTGCGCGACGCTACCCGCCAGAGCCGCAGCGCCCACCCCTACGACGGCATCCGGGCGCTGGTCGCGGCGGCGCGGCAGCACGCGGGCAACGGGGACGTGGTTGTGTTCGCCCAGTACGGCGCCTACAAGAGCTTCAAGGGGTGGGCGTATTACATGGCCACATACGACGGTTGGCCGCCGGCGGTGGCGCGGCGGCCCGCGGTGGCGCTCGAGCGCTCGGTCCAGGTCGACGACGACACCGGTGCGGTGCGGCGGTTCCTTACCGCCCATCCCGAGGCGCCGCAGGTCCTCGCGGTCACCATGGCGAATGCCCAGCCAGGCACCGTCGAGGCCGTGGCACGCGCCCTCCGCGACGCCGACTTCCAGCCCGGTTGGCACCTCGACGTGCAGCCGACCGGGACGCTGACCGTCTGGACTCCGCTACCGTGATCCATGCCCGACCCGGACCGGCGCGGACGTTATGCGGCGGGGTCGAGCTGGGAGAGCAGGGCGTCTGAGAATAGGTCGAGGGTGTGCTGGTCGGGGTGACCGTGCTGATACTGGGCGGCCAGCAGGGCACGGCGGAGGGAGCCGAGCATGTCGGCGACCGAGACGGTCCGTTTGGTTCGATACCAGGGCGCTCGGGCACGGTGGGCGGCCAGATCCTGGGTGGGCTGGCCGTGGCGGGCGTACCACAGGATGGCCAGGCTCAGGCACACCAGCCCGAAGGGGACCACGCGCTCCACCGAGGGGCGGGTGCGGGTGCGGGCTTGGCCGACGCCGACCAGGTGGCGGGCGTCAAGGAAGCAGGTCTCTGCTGACCAGCGGTCGGCGTAGCGTTCGATGATCGCCGCGGGGGTGGCGGCCGGGTCGGTGGTGACCAGGGCCAGCTCGTAGCCGTCGGGCGCGCCGACAGGACGGCTGAGCACGACTTGGACCGGTTGGCCGCCCAGCGCGCCGTACCACAGGCAGCCGATCGCCACGACCTCCCGGTCCAGCGTCGTGCCGTAGCTGCGTACCTGGACGGGGATCCACTGGAACACCATCGCGACCCGCATCACCACATAGCCCGCGACGGTGACCGTGCTGTCGACGTGCTGGCCCTCGTCGATGGAACCGAACACTGCCGGCAGGCCCAGGGTGAAGATGAGCACGCCAACCATCTGGACCATCGTCGCCACCCGGAACGGCCAGTCGTCGGTGTCGTAGGCCGAGGCGAACCAGGAGAAGTTGGCCCACGCCCAGCACACCCCGAGCATGGCCAGGGTGAAGCTGGTCAGCCCGCTGGCCACGTGCCCCTCGGCGAGCAGGTGGGCGAGCTGCTCGGCGGCCACCCCGAAGGCGACCACGAAGGTGAGGTCGAACAGCAGCTCCAGCGGGGTCGCGGCACGGTGCGGCTCGTCGGGATCCCGCCCGGTCATGCGGATCACCCGATGGGCCAGTGCCCGCGGTGCCAACGGCCCGGACTCAGACATTGGACATGACCTCACTCGGATCCGAGCCACCGGGCCACCAGTCCCAGCACCTCGCCGGTCGGGTAATCCAGCCCACTGCCTATCTCGACGATCAGCAGCATGATCATTCGTCCCAGCCAGTGCGTCCAGGCGCCCCCGGGCAGCGATCCCGTCTGCGCGCTCATCGACGCCGCGCCGCCGATCGCCCAGGTCGCCCGCGAGCTCGGCCTCGACCCGGAGACCTTCCGGACCTGGATCCGCCAAGATGAGGCCGACCTCGGCGAGCTAGGCGCCCGTTCCGCGCGTGGCTGCTGAATGCGTCCTTCAGCGGCATTCAGGGTCTATTCAGCTTGCCCCTGACAACCTGCGATCCACCAGGCTCTGCGTATCCGACGACAAGGGGAACTACATGGCTCGCCCAGGCGCGAAACTCCTCGGCCTTGGTCTGGTCGTGGCGCTGGTTACCAGCGCGTGCGGCGGATCCGGCGCATCCCCGAGCTCCAAGCAATCGACGACGCCGGCCACGATGCCGGCAGGCCCGAGCTGCATCAAACCCGACAGCGGCAAGGGGTGTCTCCCGACCGCACCGACCGACAAGCGGGTCGATCTGGTCAAGCCGTCGTTCTCCAACCCCACCTCGATCACCAACCCGCTGCATCCCAGCAACAAGGTCTCCCAGGTCATCTACGGCGGCCAGGTCGACGACAAACCGTTCCGCACCGAGTTCACCCGCCTTCCCGACACCAAGTCCATCACCTGGAACGGCCAGCAGATCGACACGGTCACCTGGCAGTACCTGGCCTACTCGGACGGGCGCATCCAGGAGATCGCGCTGGACTGGTTCGCCCAGGCCGACGGCGGCGCGGTCTGGTACCTGGGCGAGGACGTGGCCGACTTCAAGGACGGCGTCATCTACACCCACGAGGGCACCTGGCTGGCCGGCAAGGATGGCCCGGGCGCGATGATCATGCCCGCCACCCCCAAGGCCGGCAACGTCTACCGCACCGAGAACGCCCCAGGGATCGTCTTCGAGGAGATCACCGTCAAGGCCGTCGACCAGACCGTGCCCGGCCCCAGCGGCCCCGTCAGCGGCGCGCTCATCGTCAGCGAGCTGCACACCGATGGGACGCGCGAGGACAAGATCTTCGCGCCCGGCTACGGCGAGCTCTCGACCGGCGACCCCACGGGCGACCTCGAGCAGGCGTCCATGGCAGTGCCGACCGACGTGCGTCAAGGGCCCCCACCCGCCGAGCTCACCGCCCTGCACACGGCGGTCCGCACCGCCTTCGACAGGGTCGGAAGGAACGACTGGAGCGGCGCCGCCGCCGCCAACGCGTCCCTGCGGACGACGTGGGACGCCTATCGCGCCGGTGGCGTACCCGCCATCCTCGACAAGCAGATGAGCAGGGACATCGAGACACTGGACGGAGCCGTCGCCGCGCGCAAGCCCTCCGAGGCCCACGCTGCCGTCCTCCGCGTCGCGCAGAACGACCTCGACCTCGACCTGCGGCACCAGCCAGTGGTCAAGGTGGACCTTGCCCGCCTCCAGCTGTGGACGCGCCAGGTCCAGGTGGACGCCGCCGCCAACGACGCTGGCGCCGTCGCGGGCGATGTCGCCACCCTCGAACTGGTCCGCGACCGGGTCCGCCACACCCTCGACCAGGCCACCGCCACGCGGCTGGACGCCCAGCTCCGCGACCTGCGCGCCGCCGCCGACCACAAGGACATCGCCGCCGCCGCCAAGGCCACCCCGGCACTGCTGGCGACGCTCGCAACCATCTGACCAGATGTCCACGCAGAGGCCCTTCATCGTCGTCCTGGCGGCGCTTGCGCTGGTCCTGGCTGGCTGCTCGTCCGGGCGGGACGGCCAGCCGGCCGGCGCTCCGATGACCAGGCCGGTCCCGTCGACCCACCCACAAGACGTCAAGCTGGCCCCCGACGGCCGCGTCTACTACGTTGCCGACATGGCCTCCAACGGCGTCCGGGTGATCGATGCCGCACGACCGCGGCCGGGCCGCTACTCGCTCGGCCACACCGGAGTGTTCCGCTGATGCCGGGGGCGTTGGCGCTGCAGGCGCGGGATCTCAGGAAGTCGTATAGGGGGGTCGTGGCCGTGGAGTCGCTGGACCTGGAGGTGGAAGCCGGTACGGTCCTGGGCTTTCTGGGTCCCAACGGCGCTGGTAAGACCACGGTGATCCGGATGCTGTCGACCATCCTGCGGCCCGACGCCGGCTGGTTCGCGGTGGCTGGCGTACCGCATGACCAACCGGTGGAGATCCGCCGGCGGGTCGGCGTGCTCCCCGAGAGCGCCGGCTACCCACCCGGGCAGACCGGGGAGGAGTGGCTGACCTTCCACGCCGAGTTGTTCGGCCGCACCCGAGATGACGCCCACGCGACCGCACGCCGGCTGCTCGCCGAGGTCGGCCTGGCCGAGCGGGGCGGATCGCTGATCTCCGGCTACAGCCGGGGCATGCGACAGCGTCTTGGAATCGCCCGGGCCCTGATCAACGACCCGCAGGTGGTCTTCCTGGACGAGCCGACGCTCGGCCTGGATCCCAGCGGCCAGCTCCAGGTGCTGGAGCTCGTGTGGCGGATCGCCCGCGAGCACGGCGTCACCGTCGTGGTGAGCACCCACCTGCTGGCGGAGGTCGAGCAGGCGTGCGATCGGGTGCTGATCCTGAACCGCGGCCGCATCGTCGCCCAGGGCACCGTTGCCGAGGTCGCCAGCCGCGCCGCCGCGCCGCGACGCGGTCTTGTGAAGGTTCCGCCCGAGTTCCACAGCCGCGCCCTGGAAGTCCTGGCCGCCTCCGACATGGCAGCGGTCGCCGGTGACCGCGACCACCGAGACGAGCTTTTGCTGAGCATGCCTGCCGGCGTCGCGCCCGACAAGGGCGCGTCGCTGGCGCTCAGCCGCCTGCTCGCGGCGGGCGTGCCCGTGCTCGGCTTCGCCATGGAGGGCGGCCGCCTCAGCGACGCGTTCCTCACCGTCACCGAGGACCGCTGATGGCCGCGGCTGGTGACCGGCCAGTCCATGGTGGCAGGCGCGCATGGATGGTCGTCGCCGAGCGAGAGCTGCGCGACCTGTGGCTCGCCGGGCGCGGGCTGCCTCTCCTGCTCGCCTACACCCTGCTGCTGAGCGCCACCTCCTACCTGGTCGCCGCCAACCAGGCGCTCAACTTCCTGGAGCAGCGCGAGGCCGTCAGCCTCACGCTGCAGGTGGCGGTGGCCGTGGGCGCGCTGCTCGTCCTGCTCGGGGCGGCCGACTCGGTCAGCGGCGAGCGGGAGCGCGGCACCCTCGAGAGCTTGCTGCTGAGCCCCGCGCCCCGCCGCGCCCTGATCATCGGCAAGGGCAGTGCCGCCTTGTCGCTGTGGGCCGCAGCCTGGGCCGTTTCCGTGCCCTACGTCTGGTACCTCGGTCGGGGCGTCGGCGTGGTCGGGGTGGCCGTCGCCAGCAGCCTGGTCGTCGGAAGCCTGCTCGCGGTGTTCCTGTCCGGCTACGGGCTCCTCATCAGCACCATCGCCTCCTCGAACCGGCTCAGCCTGTCGGTGAGCCTGTTCGCCCTGCTCGCGCTGTACGCACCCACCCAGATGCCGACCGCCGTCCAGAACAGCTGGATCGGTGAGCTGCTGCTGCGCGTCGACCCGTTCACCGCCGGCCTGCGCTATCTCGGCAAACTGGTCATCAACGGGCACAGTCCAGGTCAGGATGCCGGGTGGCTGATCGGCCCCGTGGTGGCGGCTGCCATCGCAGCTGCCGTGGCGTTGCTGGTCGCCGACCGGCTCACCCTGCACGGCGGGGACCAGGCATGAGAGCAACCATCGCAGCGCTCCTGCTGGTCGCCGCGGTCACCCCCCCAGCGGCCGGCGCGTCCCTGCCGGTCCCCACCGCCGCGCCACCGTCGGCCGCCGCCGCGGTGTCGGTCCAGCTGGACCCGACGACCGTCTCCACCAGCGTCGGCCAGCGGTTCAGCTTCACCTCCACAGTTCGCAATGACAGCGACCAGCCGATGCCCGGCCTGGTCGCCCACCTCAACGTCCTCGGCCTTGACCCCGACGTCTATGTCGATCCGGAGGACTGGTCCTCCCAACGCACGAACTATCTCGATCCGCTACCTGCGCACGCGTCCACGCGACTGGCATGGACCGTCCAAGCGGTGAACAGCGGGCGCTTGGTCATCTACGTCGCCGTCACCGCCAAGCAAGGCACCGACGCCGTCGTGGCAAGCAATACGCTCAGGCTCGCCGTCGCCCAGCAGCGGACCGTCGACGCAGGCGGCATCCTCCCCCTGGCCGTGGCGGTGCCAACCGCGATCCTGCTGCTGACCGGGTTCGCAGCCCACAGGCGCAGACGACTTCGCTGACCAGCCGGGTCCTTGTCCCCGGCCGTGACGCGTTGAAGCTTGCATGAACGCATGTCCGCCCCCTCGCCCTTATGCGCCTTCCATGCTCGTCACACGGTGCCTACATCGATGTCCCGCCAGGCTGGCGGCGCACGACGGAAGGAGGTGACTTACATGGACAAGCGCAAGCTCGCGGTGGCCGTTTCGGGGCTGGCCCTGGTCGGGAGCCTGTCCGCCGGTGCGGCCTGGGCCCAGTCGAGCGGATCGGCACCCGCGACCTCGGTGCAGCAGCCGACCGAGCAGGCCGAGAGCAAGGAGGAACCCAAGCAGGAGACCAGGGGGCCCGAGGAGCCGGGCGACGAGCAGCTTCCCGGCGGCGGTCACGCCGACCCGGAGGGGCAGAACGTCGACCACCAGTTCGAGGGCGTGGAGTAGCGTGCCATGGGCGGGCCCGGCTCAGGCCGGGCCCCGCCCATGGCGGACCGGTTCCCGCTGGCCACCCGGCGCGGCCAGTGGCACTCGGCCGGCGCGCTCCCCGCCGTCAGCTCGCGAGCGTGTGGCTGCCCTGTCCTTGCGCAGCTCCTCGACGGTGCGTGCGGCGGTGAGCACCGCGAACAGCCATGCCCCACCGAGCGCGAACCCGCCGAGGACGTCGGTCAGCCAGTGCGCACCCAGGTACAGCCGCGACAGGCCGACCAGCCCGGCGACCAGGAGCGCTGCCGTCCAGAGCGCCACCTTGCGGGCCCAGCTGGAGGTGGCGACGGCCAGCAGCGCCGCCAGCATCCCGTACACCGCGGTGGCCTTGGTGGCGTGCCCGGACGGGAAGGCGAAGCCGGTCAGCTGGCCGATCGCCTGCGCGGCCGGTGGTCGGGGCCGGTGGGTGAGGTCCTTGACCGTGTCCGACAGCACCTCGGCCCCCAGGTAGGCGGCGGCCAGCAGCCACAGGGGCCGCCAGGTGCGGGTCCGCGTCCACCACACGAGCCCGGCGAGCGCGATCAGGCCGACCAGGACGGCGGCGTTGCCGAGCTCGGTGATGGCGTGCACGAGCGGGGTGAGCCACGGCTCGCGCTCGGCGACGAAGAACCGCTGCACCGGCCCGTCCAGCAACGCGACCTCGTCGTTGGCGAGCACGTCCTGCAGCACCGCGCCGAACGCCCAGCCGGCGCCGGCGATGGCGATCAGGCTGGCGGTGAGCGACAGGCCCAGTGCCCCGCCTGGCCGCAGCCGGCGGACCAGGAAGGCGAGCTGCCGCTGGTAGCGGCCCCGGAGCCGCGCGACCCAGCGGCGGTCGAGTTGCCGGTCGATCAGGGCACGAAGCCGGTCGGGATGGCGGACGAACTGGCGGGCCCCCAGCACCAGCGCGCCGGCCAGCACGACGACGAGCAGCAGCAGCAGGCTCGCCCGGCCGACGACCCGCTCGACCTGCCGCCAGGAGCTGCCGGCCAGGTAGCCGAGCAGCACGAACCCGGGCGCCCAGATGACCCCGCCGGCGAGGTTCCACGGCAGGAACGTCCGGTAGGGCATGCGCGACATGCCGGCCAGGGCGGGTACCAGCGCGCGCAGCACGCTGACGAAGCGGCCGAGGAACACCGCCCGACCGCCCTTGGCGCGCAGGTAGGCCTCGGCGCTGGCCCAGCGCCGTTGGCCGACCCTGCGGCCGAGGCGGCTGCGTTTGATTGGCTCGCCGAGCCGGCGGCCGATCGTGTAGCCGACCGAGTCGCCGACCACGGCGCCGACCGCTCCCGCCGCCATCATCCAGCCGAGACTGACGCGGCCCCGAAAGGCAAGGAACCCGCCCAGGAGCATCGCGCTCTCGCCGGGTATGACCAGCCCGACGAAGGCGGCCGCCTCTGCCGCCACCAGCAGCGCCAGCAGGATGTAGGCCCACGGGCTGGCCAGCTGGGCTGCCGTGTCCAGCACGCCGGTCATCGGCGCGCCAGCCGAACCGGCTGGACCGCTGCAAGCCGCGCCACCGAGGCTGGGAGAGTGACGACCTTCATCCTCTGAGCTTCGCCTTTCGGCGAGGGGATGTCGTCAGGGCCAGCGTCACTCTGTGCTCCCGGCCCGCTGGAGTCCTGCGGTACCTGCCAGCTGCAACGTTGGCCACCATGGCGCACGTCAGGCCGGGCCCGGTTGGCGCAGCGCGAGCTGCACGCGCGCCCCGCCAGCGGGATCGTTGGATGCCCGGACCCAACCGCTGTGCGCCTCGGCGATGGCCTTGACGATCGCCAGGCCGAGCCCGGCGCCGCCGTGGCAGCGGTCGCGGGCGAGGTCGGAGCGGCGGAACCGCTCGAAGGCGTGAGGCAGGAAGTCCTCCGGGAAGCCAGGGCCGGCGTCGGCGACGTCGATCAGCAGCAGGGCGCCGTCCAGGCGGGCGTGCACCCGCACCACGCTGCCTGGCGGCGCGACCCGCAGCGCGTTGTCCAGCAGGTTGTCCACGGCCTGGCGGAGCCGGTCGGCGTCGACGGTGGCGACCAGGTCGGCGGGCGCGTCGAGATGGAGCAGGGTGCCGCCGGCCCGGGCCATGGCCGCCTCGACCGCCCCCGTGAGCACGCGGCGGACGGACTGGGGCTTGGGGTGGACGATCGCGACGCCCTCGTCGCTGCGGGCGAGCAGCAGCAGGTCTTCGGCCAGGCGGCCCAGCCGGTCGGTGTCCTGGATCGCGCCGGCGACCGCCTCGACGACCTGGTCGTGTGGCCGTCCCGGCCGCAGCGCCAGCTCCAGCTCGGCGCGCAGGGCCGCCAGCGGGGTGCGTAGCTCGTGGCTTGCGTCGGCGACGAGCTGTCGCTCCCGCCCAAGCGCGGCCTGCAGGCGGCCGAGGAGCCGATTCATGGTGACCGCCAGCGCGGCCAGCTCGTCCCTCGTGCGTGGCACCTCCAGCGAGGCGGCCGGGTCTTGGTCGGAGAGCTCGTCGACCTCGCGGCGCAGCCGCTCCACGGGGCGCAGCGCGGCTCCGGCGAGCAGCCAGGAACCCGCCCCGGCGAGCAGCACCAGCGCGATCCCGCCGGCGACCAGGCCCTGCCGGACCTGCTGCTGGGCCTGCTCGGTGGGCCCCAGCGCGCTGCCGACAACGACCACCCAGGTGCCGTCGCGGCGGGCCACGGGAACGGCGAGCAGCCGCACCGACTCGTGATCGAGGCGGCGGTCGACGAAGCGCGGCCCCTGGGCGGGTGTCGGCCGGTCGCCGGGGGCGAGCAGGGCGGCGGTGCCGACCGCCTCCGACGACTCCGCGACCTGCCCGTTGGCCGCGATCACCTGGGCGAACGCCTCTCTGGGGGCGATCAGGCGGCTTGTCTCGTCCTGGAAGTCGAGGTTGTCCCCGGCGCGCTGTACCGCCTGGGCAAGCTGGTCGGCGCGGGTGCGCAGGCCGGTGTCGACCGAGGCGAGCAGACCGGCGTGGAGCTGGCGGGTCAGCAGCAGCCCACCAGCCACCACCAGCAGCACCGCGGCGGCGAGGTAGACCAGGGTGAGGCGGATCCGGATGGGCATGTCAGCCCGACCCGGGTTCCCGCAGCCGGTAGCCGGCGCCCCGGACCGTCTCCAGGTCCTCGCGGCCGAACGGGCGGTCGAGCTTGCGGCGCAGGTAGGCGACGTACTGGTCGACGACGTTGGAGGTGCCGTCGTAGGCGAAGTCCCAGGCGTGGTCAAGGATGCTGGTCCTGGTGAGCACCTCGCCGGGGTGGCGCATGAACAGCTCCAGCACGGCGAACTCCTTGGTGGTCAGGTCCAGCTCGCTGGTGGCCCGCCACGCCCGCCGCCCGGCGGGGTCCAGGCGCAGGTCGCCGACCTGGAGCACGGCCGGGCGCTGGTGGGCGCCCCGGCGGATCAGCGCCCGCAGCCGGGCGGTCAGCTCCACGAAGCTGAACGGCTTGACCAGGTAGTCGTCGGCACCGGCGTCCAGGCCGCCCACCCGGTGCTCGACGCGATCGCGCGCGGTCAACAGCAGCACCGGCGCCCACCGGTCGGCCTGCCGGAGGCGCCGGCAGACCTCGAACCCGTCCATGCCGGGCAACATCACGTCGAGCACGATCGCGTCGTAGTCCTGCTCGGTGGCCAGCCAGACGGCCTCCGGACCGTCGGCGACCACGTCCACGGCGTAGGTCTCCTCCGCCAGCCCACGCTTGAGGATTCCGGCCATCCTCGGGTCGTCCTCGACTACCAGCACCCTCATCCCCACACCCTAGCCCCGCCCAGATGTGCAGCCGATGAGCACGCCGCGGTCCGGTCGCATGCGCCCAGCACGCGTGGTTAGGGCCACCGTCGGGGAGCGTTCTCCGGCCGGTCGAGCCACACCTGCTGTGCCTACTCGCGCGATCGCACCCAGGCGGCGAAGGCCTCGATCCCATCAACGACCCTCTCGAAGCGGAGGGAATGGAACAGGTCGAACGTGTGCTGCGCTCCTGGCAGCTCCGCGTAGACAACCGGGTTGGACGAGGTGCTCCGCAGCCGCGCGACGAAGCGTCGGGCGTCTTCCACGAGCACCACCGTGTCTTTTTGCGTGGGAGTGGACCGGGGGAGCACCCCGGCCCACTCGTGCTGTTGGAAGGAGCCTCTGAACCCCGATCAGGCTGTGAGAGCCGCGCAGACGTCAGCCGCCACCTGGGGATCTGCTTCCACGACGCGGAACACGCCGCGGTGGTCGCCCTCCGGCAGGTCCAGTCCGGCGATGTGCACGATGACGCCGGACCCCGGGCTCGACGCCGTGAACTGGTTGCCGTGCTGCGTCAGCGCTCCGGTGGATTCATCACCTGGGACGGCCAGGACGATCCACCAGTTGGCATGGACCCGCACGTCCACCGTTGGTCCTTCGCCGGTGGGCGACAGGCTCCATGTCCCTTCGACGTCCTGGGTGGCGAACCGCTTGACCAGGAGGCCTTCGGAGTTGTAGAAGCGGATGCCACTGCGTACATCCGTGAAGGTGATGTAGACGGTGCCGCAGGGGAGCCCGAGTTCGGGCTGGTTGACCCCCTGGTCCACCAGGCTCGTCTGGCAGATGATCACCGGCCGTCGAGACGGCACTCTGCGCCGGGAGGCGGAGGTGGCGTCAACGTGCTGGGGTCGACTGTCGGTCCGGCTGAGGCCGGCGCGGCCACCAGCAGGCCGGCCACAAGCGCCAGTGTGACAGCCCATGCGAGGACTCTGAATGAGGGTGTCCGTGATGCCCTGTGCGTGCTGACATTGACGGGGACCAGACCATAGGCA
>Ga0210378_10000698_pt1 | contig 17373 bp, 20 predicted proteins | sample PLM1_60_b1redo_FD_155465 | JGI IMG/M metagenome (GOLD analysis project Ga0210378, IMG submission 155465) | Groundwater sediment microbial communities from an aquifer in East River, Colorado, USA - PLM1_60_b1 redo | ecosystem: Environmental > Terrestrial > Soil > Riparian zone | place: USA: East...
ACCGAGCAACGCGGCCGAAGCTGCGATCCCCGCGTATGCGATCCCGGCTGACGTTCCCGGGACCGCATCGATCCACTGGATCGCCACAACCGCGCCGAACGTCACCGAGACGCCGAGCGCTGCGACCGCCCCGCTGAGCGGTACCAACGCAAGCCGCGGGACGATGCGCCCGAGCAGGAGCGCCGCGAGGCCCAGACCGAGCGCGACGAGCCACGCCCACACGGCCACCTGCTGCTTCCACGCGAGATAGTCCGGCTTCACATCCCACGGCGCCGGCGGCAGCGTGTTCTCCGGGATCACGTAGAAGGGGAACACAAACAGCGCCACGAGCAAGGGAATGAGCCACGACGCGCGCGCTGCAGCGCGAACCCGCAGCTCGCGGGCGAGCTCGTCGGCCAGCTCCTCGACGGGACCGATCCGTGCCAGGGCCTCGTCCCCGCCTTCGCGCAAGTGCCCGCGGATCTCCGCGACGACCCGCTCGCGCAAGCCGAGTGCGAACGGCAACCGCCGCTCCAGCTCGCGCACGTACCGCTCCCGAGCGGTCACGCTCCGACCACCCCCTTCATTGCCGCCGTGAACGACACCCATTCGCGCCGCTGCGTTGCGAGCGCGTCCCGCCCGCGGCGAGTCAGCGTGTAGATCCGGCGCCGGCGTCCGCCCGACACGGCCCACCGACTCGAGAGGAGCTTCGCCCGCTCGAGCCGATACAGCGCCGGATAGACGGTGCCCTCGGAGAGGTCGAACGCGCCGTCCGACCGCTCCCGCAAACGCTCGACGAGGGCATACCCATGGCCCGGCTCGCCGGCAAGGGATGCCAGTAAGAGGAGTTCGAGATGTCCTTTCAATACCTCGGAACGCAAAGCTATGCGAGCTTAGGTATTAAGCCGAGTTGTGTCAACCCCGCTGGATCGGATCGGCGCGCCGCAAAGCGAGAGCCCCGCCGAAGCGGGGCTCTCGGTCAAACGGAAGATGTATCCGAGCCCTAGTAGTCCTCGCGGACGACCGTGCGGCGCCGGCCCTCGGCCGGTCCGCCGAACCCGCCCCAACTCGACCAGAAGATGAGCGAGATCAGGGCGCCAAGAGCGCCGACCGCAAGCAGGATCCAACCGATCGTGACCAACTCGATTCCGGTGACGGTGACGTCGACCGCCCACACCAGGATGGCGCCGAGTGCGATCAGAAGAAGACTGACTCCAATACCCATGTTGTTGTCTCCTTTCGAAAGACAGGCAGAGAGAACTATTGTGTCTGCAGGGGAAAACGCAGAAAGGCCCTGCGAAGATACGGCCGGTGGAAGAGCTCCAGGAACGGCGTTTATACGCCTGCAGGCTCACGCCTGATCGAGCACTCCAGTCGCCGGAGGAGACCTACGAGTTCCTCAGGGAACGCGGGCTGCTCACTCGCACGCAGGACTCGGCGCTTCCGAGCTTCTTCGCCGCGTGCCACGAGGAGCCTTACGCGGCGGGTAGCTCAGGATTCGGAGCCTGGCCTGCGACAAAGTACCCGTGGTACTCCGCGGTTGCTACCCGCCCGGACGTGCACGAGTTGCGGATTCACAACGGCAAATCGATCCTGCTCACGTACGAGACGCTGGCGCTCGTCGACCCGATCTGCCGCGCCGAGCTCGCGCGCATGGAGGCGGAGGACGAATGGGCTCCGCTGCTCTCGCACCTCGCGGATGCGGGCCCTTCGACACTCGATGACCTACGCACGGAGCTGGAGTTGAAGCCGAAGGAGCTGAAGCTCCTGCGCGCGCCTCTGGAACGCTGCGGAGCCGTCGTGAGCCGCAGCCTCCGCGTCGCCCTCCCAGACGGCGGCCACGTGCACACGAGCGAACTGCTCCGCTACGACCAGGCGTTTCCAGAGCCCGGGCCGGAAACCGGGGGTATCGATGCGCTGGTGATTGCCGCGGTCCGCGCCGCCGTGATCGCTCCAGAACGCGAGGTCACGCGCAAGTGGTTCAGCTGGCGCTGGCTCTTGCCGGACGATCTTGTCGACCGGCTGGTCAGCGAGGGGCGGCTCGAACGGCCCGCGCAGGGCTGGGTGACAGCTCCAGACTCCGCGTAGCGCGAAAGCCGTCCAGGAAGCGCCTGTCGTGCGTGACGAGCAGGACCGTGCCGTCGAAGGTGTCGAGCGCACGCTCGAGCTCCTCGATCGCCGCGACGTCGAGATGGTTCGTGGGCTCGTCGAGCACGAGGCAATTGACCCCCCGCGCGGCGAGGAGGGCGATCAGTGCGCGCGTCCGCTCGCCGGGCGAGAGGGAGCCGGCGTCGCGAAGGACGTGATCGGCGCCGAGCCCAAACTTGGCGAGGAGCGTCCGCGAGTCTTCCTCGGTCAGCCCCGAAGCCGTCGTGAATGCTGGGAGTAGCGGGCCCGTGGCGAGCTCGCCGCGATCCTGGGCGAGCTCACCGAGGACGACGCCGGGACCGAGCCGGCGCACGCCCTTGGTCAACGGGATACGGCCGAGCACGGCGTCGAGCAGCGTCGTCTTGCCGCTCCCGTTCGGCCCGAGAATCACCAGACGGTCGGCCCACGCCAGCTCGAGGTCGAGCGGGCCGAGCCGGAAGGAACCGCGCTCGACCACCGCACCCTCGAGGCGGGCGACCACCTCGCCGCTGCGCTGCTCGGGTACGAGGTCGAGCTCGAGCTCCCATGGCTCGTACGGCTTCTCCACCTTGCCGAGCCGCGCGATGCGGCCGCCGATCGCGCTCTTCACGTCCTTCGTCTTCTTCTTCTTGCGACCCTGGCCGTAGCCGCGCTCCTCCCAGCGCTGCATGCGGCGCATCTGCTCCACGAGCCGCGTCTTCTCCCCTTCGTGAACCGCATAGGCCTCGGACTGACGACGCAGGGCGTGGCCGCGCGCCTCCTCGTAGTCGCTCCAACTCCCCGTGAACTCGGCCGCGCGATGAGTCCACTCGTCCAGCTCGACGATGCGCTCCACCATGCGGTCGAGGAAGTCGCGGTCGTGCGAAACGACCACGACCGCACCCGGCAGTGCCGTCAGAAACTCTTCGAGCCGCTCGAGCCCCGCGAAGTCGAGATCGTTCGTCGGCTCGTCGAGCAGGAAGACGTCGAAGCGCGCCAACAGGACCGCGGCGAGCTGGGCACGGGCGCCTTCGCCTCCGGAAAGCCTCCCGAGCGGAGCATCGAGCGGGACGTCGAGACCGACCTCGGCAGAGATCGAACGGGCGCGCGCCTCGAGATCGTTGCCGCCGAGGGCCAGAAAGCGGTCGAGCGCAGCCGCGTGCTCCTCGGCGAGCCGCGGCTCGGCCGCCAGGCCCGCAGCGAGTTCGTCCATGCGGGCGGCCGCCGTCGCGACGCCGGTGCGTCGCGCGAGGTAGTCAAGGAGCGTCTCACCCGGATCCGCGTCGGTTTCCTGCGGGAGATAGCCGACCGCGAGCTCGAGCGGCGTGCGGCGAACGGTTCCTGCATCGGGCTCGTCGAGACCGGCAAGGATCCGTAGCAGGGTCGACTTACCGGCTCCGTTCGGGCCCACGAGCCCGGTCCGGCTCCCCGGAGGCACGACGAGTGTCACGTCGCTGAGGACGAGTTGCGCCGCATGGTGCTTGGTGACGTTGGCTGCGGTGAGCGTGCCGCTCGGGCGTTGCAAGAGGACCTCCTTCGAAGGCGGACCGAAAACGGGGGTGTGTCTCGCCTAGGCCCTCATAGAGCGGCGCATCGCGCCGCGCGCGAGATGTTACCCGTTGAGCCGCGCGCCGTTCATGAGACGAACGAGCGGCACGCCGTCGAACCAGTCGACGACGTTGACGGAGGCGTGACGCTGGTCGATGCGGAAGATCGCGTGGTCGTCCATTCTCAGCCATTGCGCCAGTGCGGCCCGAATCGACCCTGCGTGACTGACGGCGACGATCGCCCGGTCGGGATGCGCCCCGACGATCCGGTCGAGCGCTGCGCAAACGCGATGCTGAAGCTCGGTGTACGTCTCCCCGCCCGGGAAGCGCACCTCCGCCGGCGCTTGCAGCAGGCCTTGCTGCAGGCCTGTCGGAAACTCGTCGAAACTCAGCCCCTCCACGTCGCCAAACTCGATCTCTCGAAGCTCGCTCACCACGAGAGGAGAGAGCTCGTGCGGGGAAGCGACGGCGCGAGCGGTCTCGACAGCCCGCCCGAGAGGACTCGTGTAGACGGCGGCGAGCCTCAGGTCCGCCAGCTCCTCGGCCAGAGCACGTGCCTGCTCAGCGTTTCCCTCTTCTGCATGCCGACAGAGCACGAGAGTCGTCATGCGAGCCCCGCAGCAACGACGAGCATCACCGTCTCGCTCACCTCGGTCGCGGCACCGAGGCAATCGCCTGTCGCGCCCCCGAGCCAGCGCCGATAAATCAAGCCGAGGGACACAATCACGACAGCCGCGGCACCGACGATGACCATGCCCGTCCAGCCTGCAGCGAGCACCGCGATGCCGACGCCGAGCGACACCGTTACGCAAACTGCGAGCAAACCGACACGCCCCGTGAGCACACTGCCTGGGCCCCCCTCAGCGCGCGGATACGGCAGCACTGCTGCGAGCGGCCCCGAGGCGGCGCGGGAGACCGCACCCGCGGCAATCAGCGACGCGAGCGCGCCGCCACGGTCGAGGAGCACGGCGATCGCACCAGTCTTGATGAGCACGTCAAAGGCAATCGCGCTCGCGCCGAATGCGCCGACGCGCGAATCGCGCATGATCTCCAGTGCACGCTCTCGAGTCGGCGCACCGGCGGCATCCAGCGTGTCCGCAAGGGCATCTACGTGCATCGCGCCGGTCACGAGCACCGACACGGCGAGCGCGATGCCCGCAGCCAGGAAGGACGGGAGCCATAGGTGCAGGAGCAACGCAACGCCGCCGGTGAGCCCGCCGATTCCTGCCCCGACGAGAGGGAAGACGACGGTCGCCCGGGCGACGTCATCAGCGTCCAGCGCGATTGCTCGCCCGACGGGCACGCGCGTGAGAAACGCGACCGCCGCAACTGAAGCCCGGACGCTAGCGGCCGGCATCCGTCACGCCCGCGGACGCGAACGTTGCCATGTCCGCGAGGATTGCGAGCGACGCATCGAGCAGCGGCAGGACGAGCGCCGCGCCGCTTCCTTCGCCGAGGCGAAGCTCCAGAGCTAGCAGCGGCCGCAATCCCAGCGCCTCCAGGGCAACTCTATGACCCGGTTCGGTCGAGAGATGAGCCGCGATCATTGCGTCCGCGGCCGCTGGAGCCAGCCGCGCGGCGACGAGCGCAGCGGTGGCGGTGATGAAGCCGTCGAGCACGACGACCATCCGGTTCGCGGCAGCGCCGAGAGCGAGCCCGCACAGCACGGCGATCTCGAAACCGCCGAGAGCGGCGAGGACGCTCACCGGATCGGCCGCATCGACGCGGTTTGCGCGAAGCGCACGCCCGACGACGTCCACCTTCCGTGCAAGCCCGTGGTCGTCCAGCCCGGTGCCGCGGCCGCAGACCGACGCTACCTCCACCTGGAGCAATGAGGCGACGAGGGCCGAGGCGCTGGTCGTGTTCGCGATCCCCATCTCCCCCAGCCCGACAACTCCGACGCCGCTCTCCGCCAGCTCGTTCGCGAGCAATATGCCCTGCTCCACTCGCAGCAGCGCGTCGTCACGGCTCATCGCCGGCCCTTCTGCGATGTTCGCCGTGGGTGCTCCGACTCCAGCATCCACGACACGCAGCTCCGCGCCGGCTTCCCGTGCGAGGACACACACCGCGGAGCCGCCGGCCGCGAAGTTGTCCAGCATCTGCCGCGTCACCTCCTGCGGGTAGGCGCTGACGCCCTCGCAGGCGACTCCGTGGTCTGCGGCTGCGACGACGACAGCGGCCTGCAACCTGCCCGGTTCGACGGTTCCGCGGATCGCGGCAATGGTGCACGCGAGCTCCTCCAGGCGGCCCAGGCTCCCGCGCGGCTTCGTCTTCGAATCGAGCGCGCGCTGTGTCTTACCCCGGACTCCTGTATCTGCTGCTTCGATGCGGGCGAGCGTCGCCGCGAGCAGATCCGTCACAGCAGAGCGTCCGTGGAGCGGAGCTGCAGCAACCTCCCGGCCACGACGAAAGCGGCCTGGTCGGCAGCGTCCGCCCAGGCGGCGTTGACCCGCCCCAGCAAGTCGCGGTAGCGACGGCCGACTTCCGTGGCCGGAACGACGCCGAGCCCGACCTCGTTGCTGACCACGAGCGTAAGCGCCCCTCGAGAGCCCGCCCGCGCTGCAGCCGCCTTGCCTTGCTCCTCGATCGAGCCGTCGGTATCGCCGCGCGCAAAGAGGTTCGCGACCCAGAGCGTGAGGCAGTCGATCACGAGAACATGCGCGTCGTCTACGTCTGCGATCGCGCTTGCCAAAGCGAGCGGCTCCTCGATCGTCCGCCAGGTCTCGGGACGCTCCGCGCGGTGAAGTTGGATCCGCTCCGACATCTCCTGATCCCCGGGCTCGGCTGTGGCGATGACGGTGACCGGGCCACCCTCTTTACGGGCCAGCTCCACCGCGAGAGTGGTCTTGCCGCTACGCGCGCCACCGAGCAGGAAGACGAGGCTCACGTCGTGCGTCGGACCGGAACGACCGCGAACCCAGATCCCGGGGCCTCGACCACGTCCACCTCTGCGCCGTAGTGCTCCGTGATCAGCGCGCGGGTCAGCACTGCCTCGGCCGAGCCGGCCGCAACGAGACGGCCTCCGTCCAGCAGCAGAAGGCGGTCGGCGTACTGACCGGCGAGCGTGAGGTCGTGCATCGTCGACAGAACGGTCAGCCCGCGGCTGGCGCGCAGTCCGTCGACGATCTCCAAGACCTGCTGCTGACGCCCGACATCGAGGGCTGCAGTCGGCTCGTCGAGGAGCAGGATCGGAGCGTCCTGCGCAAGCGCACGGGCAAGCGTCGCCCGCTGACGCTCGCCGCCCGACAGCGTGTCGAGCCGCCGCCCCACGAACGCAGCGAGATCGAGCTGCTCGATCGCAGCATCGGCCGCGAGATGGTCTGCGCGGCGCTCTCCGCCGAGATAGCTGAGGTATGGGGTGCGGCCCAGGAGGACGTACTCGCGCACAGTGAGGTCCGGAGGAAGCAACGGCACCTGGGGCACGAGCGCGACGAGACGCGCGAGCTGCCTGCGCGGGAGCGCCCGTGCGTCGTCCGCGAAGACGCGCACGGCGCCGTCGTGACGGACCAGGCCCGCCACGGCGCGCAGCGCGGTGGTCTTCCCCGCACCGTTGGGGCCGATGAGTGCGACCCACTCCCCGTCGGCGACCTGGGCGGAGAGCCGGTCGACCACGCGAGCGCCGCCGAGCGTCACCGAGACGCGATCGAGCGCGAGCGCGCTCACGCGCGACCCTTGCTGGTCAGCAGCACGACCGCGAAGAAAGGCGCGCCGAAGAATGCAGTGACGACGCCGATGGGCAACTCCGCCGGCGACAGCACTGTCCGGGCGATCACGTCCGCGAAGACGAGAAAGCCGGCTCCGACGATCACCGACAGGGGTAGCAGCAGGCGGTAGCTCCCACCGGCAAGAAGGCGAATCGTGTGCGGAACGATGATCCCGACGAAGGCGATCAACCCGCTGACTGCGACAGCAGCCGCGGTTGCGATCGTCGCCGCAGCGACCACCAGGAGCCGCACTCGCGCGACGTTGACGCCCAAGGCGGCGGCCTCGTCGTCGCCCACCGAAAGCACGTCCAGCAGCCGGCGGTGGCCGAGGATGATCAGCCACGCCGCAGCCGCATACGGAATCATGATCCCGACCTCCCGCCACCCCGACGTCGCGAGCCGACCGAGCAGCCAGGAGTACACCTCCTGCACCGTTTCGACGTTCTGTTGCTGGACGAATGTCTGCAGTGCTGTGAAGAAAGAAGCGATCGTCACCCCTGCGAGGACCAGCGCCGCCGGTCCCGCCGCCGCCCCGGCGGAACGGCCGAGCGTGTAGGCGGCGACAACCGCAACCGACGCGCCGGCAAACGCGGCGACGGGCAGGAGATCACCGGTGAACGCACTCGCCGGCGCGTACGCCGCCACGAGCGTGGCGCCAAGCCCTGCGCCCGCCGCGGCACCGAGCAGATAGGGATCGGCGAGCGGGTTCCGGAAAACCCCCTGGTACGCAGCGCCGGCGGCGGCGAGCGTCCCGCCGACGAGCGCCGCGAGGACCACGCGCGGCAGGCGGAGCTCCCAGAGGATGGCGTCGTCGGCGCCCGAGAGCGGCGAATCCAGTCCGAAGACGTGGGCGAACGTTGCACGAACGACATTCACCGCTCCCAGGTCGACAGGCCCGACAAGGACGCCGACGAGCATTGCGGCGGCGAGAAACAGGACCGAGGCCGGGAGCCACAGCCGCATCGCCGCGAACGGCATCAGCGCCCGCGCTTGCTGAGCGCCTTGCCGACGGTACGCACGAACTGGACGATGCGCGGTCCCCATCTCGACGCGACCGAGTCGTCCACGGCGACGACGGCGCCCGTGCGCACTGCCGCGATGCCACTCCAGCCGGGCCGTGCCCGGACGGTCGCGGCTGACTGCCCGCAGCACCGGGTGTCCGCGAGGACGATCAGGCTCGGGTTCGACGAGAGGATGTACTCGCCGGACAGCTGTGGATAGCCAGAGGCGGTGGAGTCCGCTGCATCGGCGATGTTGCGCAGGCCGAACAGCTTGTAGATCCGGCCGATGAACGTCGCCGACGTCGCGCTGTAGAAGTCGGGCGTCAGCTCGTGGTAGACGGACAACCGTCGTTTGGGCGCTGCCGCGAGCATGCGCTTGATCGAACGCTTCATGCCCGCGATCACCGAGGCTGCCTTTCGCTGGTGACCGGTCACCGAGCCGAGCTGGCGGATCTGCGCATAGGCGCCCGGCAGATTCTTGACGGCGGGCTGGATCAGGACGCGGATTTCGAGCCGCCGCAAGCCGGCTACGACGTCGTTGGCGTCGCCGGAGAGGACGACGAGGTCGGGCCGGAAGCCGGCGATCGCTTCGACGTTCGGCGTGTAGCCGGACAAGCTCGTCTTCGGCGCCCGCTTGGGGTAGTCCGACTGGTCGTCGACTGCGACGACCTGTGCGCCTGCGCCGATGGCAAAGAGCGACTCGGTTGCCGTCGGCGAGAGGGAGACGATCCGCCTCGGCGCGGCAGCCCCTGCAGGCTGAACGGAGAGCAGACAGAGAGTCGCCGCCAGGGCGACGACCATGAGAGATCGGTGAGACACGAATCCTCCTTCCGCGAGGGGTTCGGGTTTGCCGGCGGCGGAGGTCTTCTGACTCGGGGCGCCCCTCCCTCACCGCCTTCCCAGCCCGAGGGCCAGTGGCATGTGGCGTGGGAGCGTCTCCCCTCACAGCGGCGGGACCGTTCCGGACTTGCACCGGATTCCCTTGCCGCTCGCCGGTTTGTGGGCGGAGACTAGCATCGAGCGGCGATGGCCCGGTCGCGCGTGCTCACCGTCTGGCTCCCGGTCGTCGCGTGGGCGGCGGTCATCTTCGCGCTGTCGTCGATACCCAGCCTCTCGAGCGGTCTCGGGACCTGGGACACGATCCTTCGCAAGGCGGCACACGTCGGCGAGTACGCGGTGCTCGGCGGCCTGTTGTACCGCGCTCTAGGACGCGAAGCCCCGGCGCTGGCCGCCGGAATCGCTTACGCAGCGACTGACGAGCTCCATCAGCACTTCGTCGACGGTCGGCACGCTTCCGTCACGGACGTCGGAGTCGACGCCGTCGGCGTCGCTTTGGGAATGCTCGTCTGGCTACGGCTGCGCGAACGATGAACGCGCTGGCCGTCGACCTCGCAGTACTCGGCGACGTCGAACCGCTCTGGCGCGACTGGCTCGAAGACGCACGTCGGCGTTTTCGGATCGACGGCACCGATCTCGATCAGGAGCTGCCGAACTGGCGACAGCTGCTCGTGCGATACGCCGAGGATCGCGCGCCCGTCTACTTCCGTCGCGACGCCGACGTGACGGCCGCTTTGCGCCGGCTGCAAGCAGGCGGAACGAGCGTCGGCGTCTTCACCGAGGCACCGGAAGAGCTGGCGCGGATAGCCCTCTCCCACCTCGGAGGAGATAGGCGCGTCGACGCACTCGAGACCGGAGCCGGTGCACGCGAACGCGTACTGAGACGGCTGGGCGCGAACGCGCGCGTGGTGAGCACACGGGAGGAGCTGCTCGCCGTAACATGAGGCGCGTGGAGCGAAACGAGGTCGGCGACCGCCAGCTCGATGCGCTGCTCGAGCGCCTCGATCGGCTCTGCGACGAGGTTCATGCCCTGAACCGGCACCTCGACTCGAGCGACCACCTGCTCCGCATCTCGCGCGAGCTCGCGACGCTGAACGAATCGCTTCAGGCGCTCGCCTACGCGGCACTCGGACAGCAGGCGCCGACGGTGCGGCGCCGGCGCGGCGCCGGCTAGTCCCGAGCTAAGAACCGAGCCTCAGGATCCGGCCGCTCTCGGTCGCGAAGTAGAGCTCACCGGCAACGTCCTCCCCGAAGGAGGCAAGGCCGCCCACACTGAACGGCTCGCGGCGAACGTCCTCGGCGCGACCGCCCGCGATGCGCAGGCTCCAGACGCTCCCGCTGCAGTAGTCGCCGAAGAAATACCGGCCGGTGGCCGCAGGCACCGCTCGGCCGCGGTAGACGTAGCCGCCTGTGACAGAGCAACCCTCGTCGTGGCTGTACACATGCACGGGCGCGACCAGCTGGCCCGGCCCGAGGGCAGTGTTCGAGAAGCGCGTACGCCCCTCGAAAGGCTTCCAGCCATAGTTGGCCAGCCTGCCGATCTGCGCGCGCGGCCGGTAGTCGATCTCCTCCCATGCGTTCTGGCCGACGTCGCCGATATACAGGTCGCCGTTTGCGCGATCGAAAGAGAAACGCCAGGGATTGCGCAAGCCGAGGCCGACGATCTCCCAGCGCGCGCCTCGACGCAACGGGTTGATGCGGAGGAGCTTTCCGAGGCGCTCGTTCATCCTCTGCGCGCGGTTGCCAGGATCGCCGCCCGAGCCGCCGTCGCCCATCCCGACGTAGAGGAGCCCGTTCCGGTCGAACTGGAGCTCCCCGCCATTGTGGTTCGCGTACGGCTGCCGCACGAGGAGCAGCTGCCGCGCGGATGACTTTACCCCTCGGCCATTTCGCGAGCGGAACTCGACAACACGCGTGTTGCCGCTGCGGTCCGTGTAGTTGACGTAGAAGCGGTGGTTGCGCGCATATGCCGGATGGAAAGCAACCGACAGCAAACCCTGCTCGCCTCCACTTACGACGCGCTCCCTGATGTCGAGGAACGTGCCGCGGACCCGGCCATCCACCAGGTAACGAATCCGGCCGACCTGCTCGACCGCGTAGAGCCGGCGCGGCTCCGCGGGAGTCGAGGAGATCCCCGTGAGCGCTGACAGGCCGCTGGCGACCGGCTGGACCGACAACTGCTGCTGGGCCTGCGAGGCCGGAACAATCAATGCTGCCGCAGCCAGAAGCGGTGCGATCATCGCTTTCAAACTACCCGCGGACAGGCGGTTCGGTTCGAACCTTTACGGCGGTCTTACTTACTTCTTAAGCAGGATCCGGCGAAGCTCGTCTTCCTTGCCCGGTTGCAGGATCGCGAGCACCTGGTCACCGGGACGCAACTCGGTGGAGCCGACCGCGATCTCCGCGTTCCCGTCGCGCATGACGGAGATCAGGCGCGAGCCTTCCGGCATGCTTAGCTTCTCGACGGTCTTCCCCGCGCACGGAGAGCCCTTGTCGATCTGCACTTCGACGATCTCGAGGTTCTCCTTGCGCAGCTCCAGCAGGTGCACGAGATCGTGCTCCGGAACCTCGTGCTCCACTAGCCCGAGGATGCTCGAAGTCGCGCACACCGTCGGCGAGATGCCGAGCAGGTCGAAGTGAGGCTGGTTTCGCGGGTCGTTGACTCGCGCGATCACCTTCGGGACGCTGTACTTCTCGCGTGCGAGCTGCGAGATCACCATGTTGTCCTCGTCGTCGCCGGTCAGCGCGAGCACGAGGTCCGGCGGCCGCTTGATCCCGGCCTTCTCCAGCACGAAGAGCTCGGTGCCGTCACCGTGCATCGCCTGGTGCTCGAACTCCGACTCGAGCCGCTCGAAGCGATCGCGGTCCTGCTCGACGACGGTGGCCTCGTGACCGTTGCGCAGGAGCGTGCGCATCACGTTCGCCCCCATCTTGCCGCCGCCTGCGATCAGGACGTACATCTAGAGAACCGCACCTTCGCGGGAGGTCGGGATATCGCACGAGCGCACGGCCTCGGTGAGCGCGTCGATCGCGGTCGCGGTCGGGCAGATCGTGCGCAATCCGCGCTCTCGGTAGAAGTCGGCCCGCGCCGGGTCGAGGATGCGCACGACGGTGCAGTCGATGCCGAAGCGCTTCTGTGCGACCTGGCCGATCACGAGATTCGTGTTGTCACCGTCGGTCGAGACCACGACGGCATCGGCCTCCTCGATGCCGGCGTCGCGCAGGACGCTCGCGTCCATGCCGTGGCCGACGATGAACCCGCCGGTCCAGTTCTCTCCGAGGCGGCTGAGGGCGGCTTCCTTCTCGTCGACGGCTGTCACGTCCCACCCCTCCGAGGCGAAGCGCTTCGCGATCGTCGAGCCCACCCGGCCGCAACCAATGACGATGAGCTTCACGTACTCAGGGTAGCTCGGTAGTCAACCGTTATGCGGTCACGCCTTCGCCCTCGAGCACCCCTTGGGGGAAAGCGACGATGAGCACCTCGCTCGGCGCCTTCTTGAGGACGTAGTCCACCGTCGGGGAGAAGAAGCGGGACTGCCGACGCCACCGGGGCGACGAGCCCAGCACGATCAGGTCGGCCTTGCTCTCGGCCGCCTCCTCGACGATCGCCTGGCCGATCGAGCGGGCCCGCACGATCTTCCCTTCGACGTCGACACCGTGGTCGGCGCCCAGGAGCTTGGCCTCGGCGATGGACGCCTCCGCACGCTCCTCCTGCTCGAGGAGCTCGGCGTCCAGAGGCAGCTCGAGGGGAACGCGGATCACGTACAGGGCCTCGACCGACGCACCGGCGTCACGAGCGAGGTTCACGGCGGTCGCGATCATCTCCTCGCCGATCTCGCCGAGCTTCATCGGCACGAGGATCCGTGAGAACTCGGCCTGGGCGAGGCCGCGATGCTCGTCGGCCGAGACGACGCGCTCCAGCAGCCCTTCACCCCGGGACTTGCGCACCGTGACGTAGATGACAAGACCGATTGCAAGCCACGCCGGACCGGCATAGCGCGCGCCTTCGTGCGTTGCCAGCGCCACGATCCAGGCGGAAAACGTGAGCAGCGCCCCGACGAGCGACGGCACCGGGACACGCCGGATGCTGAACGGGACGCGGTAGGGACGCCGTCGTCCGGGCTCGCTGAAGCGGAGCTTGATCACCGCCAACTGGGCGGCTGTGAAGGCGAGCAGCACGCCGAAGCTGAACAGGCTGGCCAGGAACAGCACCGGATGCGGGAGCGCAGCGGTCCCCGCGAGTAGCGCGATCGAGATCGCTGCGGCCGCGACGATCGACTGCGGCGCCACGAGCGTGCGCTTCCGCAGCATCCCGAACCTGCGTGGCAACTGGCTGTGCTCGCCGAGCGAGTACGCAAGCCGTCCGAAGCCGGAGATCGAGGTCGTCGCCGCGGTCAGCAGGATGAGCGCGCCGGAGAGCCCGACGAACACCTGGAGCGGATCGCCGATCGCCGCCGGGACCTGCGCGCGGAGCTCGGACGCGACGCCGACGAGCGGCGCCCTGATCCAGTTGCTGCCGAGCAGAGTCCCACGCTCTGCGGGGAACGCCGAGAGCGCGACGACCGCGATCGCCACGTAGAGCAGGACGACGAGACCGATCGCGCCGAACAGGCTGCGCGGTAGATCACGGCCCGGCCGCCGCGTTTCTTCGGCCAGGTTCGCAACCGTCTCGAGCCCGGTGTACGCGAGCATTGCGAGTGGAAGCGCAAAGGCGATCGAGTGCCAGCTTGGGTGTTCGCCGAGGGACGTTCCCGCACTGAGCGCCTCGGGGGAGAAGAGCAGGGCCATCCCGAGCAGGACGATCAGCAGCTGCGTCGCGAGGTCGATGAGCGCGACGATCAGCGCCCAGCGGTGCAGGCGCGTGCGGTGAATCAGCCGGACCGTCGCAATGCCCCCGATCACGAAGCAACCGAGGACGACGTCCCAGGGCCGCTGGATCTTCGTGAAGAAGGCGCCGGCGACGTAGTGAGGCACGAAGAGCGCCGAGAGTGCGATCACGATCAGGTAGTCGAGGAAGAGCACCCACCCGGTGACGAAGCCCCAGAGGTCGTTGAAAGCGATGCGGACGAAGGTCGCCGCGCCGCCAGTCTCCCGAATCGCCGCCGTTCCCTCCGCGTACGACATGGAGACGATGAGGAACAGCAGGCCCGTCGCCAGCAAGACGCCCGGCGTGAGGCCGAGGGCGTGCAGCGCGATGATGCCGAGCGCGAAGTAGATCGACGAGGCGATCTCCCCGTAGGCGATCGAGAAGAGAGCCGGGGCGTCGAGGACCCGTTGCAGCCGGGGCAGCTTGCGCGCCACGAGGTTAACGCCGCCTGCGGAGTAGATAGAGGCGGCCGACCCCGAGGGCGATGAAGAGAACGCCGATCAGGTAGCCGAAGAAAGCTCCCCCTTGTGCCACGGTCACAGCGAGCAGCGCGATGCCGATGCCGACGAACGTGACGGCGAAGGCAGCCAGGCCGTAGCGATAGAGCTTCACGCCGCGGCCCTTTGGCCGGCGACAACCATCACGCGGCACGGTGCGTGCTTGAGGACGAAGTCGACGGTGTCGCTGAAGACAGCAACGCCAAGCCTGGAGCGCGGAGCGCCCATCACGATGATCTCGCTCTGGCGAGACGTCGCCTCGTCCACGATCGCGCGACCTGCATGCCTGGCCCGGACCAGGCGCTCCGTGACGTTTACGCCGTAGAGCTCCGCGATCGCGGCAGCCGCGTCGAGGGCCTCGTACGCCCGCCGCTCCTCGTCCTCGATCACGGCGTCGATGGGAAGCTCGAGCGGCGCGACGACGACGCTGAGCGCCGCGATCCTGGCACCACGTTCGGCAGCGAGGCGGCATGCGACGTCGATCGCCTCCTCGGACGCGCGGCCGGGCTTCACCGGCGCGAGGATGTTCCGGTATTCGAGCGCGGCCCCCGGCCCGATGATCACCGGCGCGTGCAGGGTCTCCGTCGGCGAGGCCCGCACGACGAACCGCCGGTAGGCGAGGTACCCCAAGAGGCCCACGGCGAGCCACCCGAGCCCGGCCCAGCGCGGGCCCGGCTTCTGCACGATGACGACCACCCAGGCGAGACCCGTGCCGAGCGCGCCGAACAGCGCGAACAGCGGCCAGTCGATGCCGCCGATCCGGATGCTCGGCTTGACCTGGAACGCCTCGGGGTCGTCTCGGCTGCGCACGCGCAGCGCGACGATCGAGACGTGGGCGATCGTGAACGAGAGCATCGCGCCGAACGCGTACATGTCCCCGAGGAAGTCTGTCTGTCCGGGCAACAGCACGGCGACCGAGACGATCCCGGCGAAGACGACGAGCGACAGCCAGGGCGTCTTGAACTTCGGGTGCAGCCGCCGGAACACCTCCGGCAGCTGGCGGTAGCTCGCCATCGCATACGTGATGCGCGACGCACCGATCACGCCGGCGTTCGTCGCGATGAAGAGGATCGTGGCCGCGAGGATCCCGACGTAGATCTTCGCCGCGTCGAGCACCTGGCCGTGCAGACCCAGGTTCTCGACCAGTCCGAGCACCGGGTCGTTCTTGAACCCACCCTCCTCCGGCGGTAGCCCGAGCAGCGTCTCGTAGCCGCCCGCGGTCGTGCGGACCGGCAGCGCCGAGAGCGCGATCATCGGGAGCGTGAAGTAGATCGCGAAGACCGCGCCCGCGACCCAGCGGATCGACCGCGGAATGTCGCGCGGCGGGTCGCGCGCCTCCTCCGCGAGATTCGACACGGTCTCGATCCCCGTGTAGGCGATCATCGCGATCGGAATGGCAAGGAAGAACGCGCTCCAGGTCGGCGCAACGCCCCAGTGGATGTTCGACTCGAAAACGATTTGCGGATGGAAGACGAGCGCGAACCCGACGATCACGAGCAGCAGCTGCGTCGCGAAGTCGATGACTGCGAGGAAGATGTTGAGCCGCGCGGCCTCCCTGATCCCGACGATGTTCAGCAGCACGAGGACGACCACGACGACCACGCCCCCGACGATGTCCCAGGGGTTCTCGCGCAGCGGGTCCCAGAAGATCGAAAGATAGTGCGGCACGAAGAACGCCGAGATGGCGATCGTGATGATGTAGTTCAGCATCTGCGCCCAGGCCGCCCCGAACGAGACGAGCTCGTTGAAAGCGTGGCGCGCGAAGCTCGAGGAGCCGCCGGCCTCCGGGTAGCGAACCGTCCCCTCGGTGTACGTCGCCGCGGTCGCCGCGAAGATCAGGCCGCTGATCACGAAGACGAGCGGGGTCAGCCCGAGCGCGATCCCGGCCACGAGGCCGAGCGCGTAGTAGATCGACGAGCCGACGTTCCCGTACGCCGTCGCGAAGAGCGCGGGAGTGCCGAGAACGCGCTCGAGCCCCTGCGCCCGGCGCCTTCGCCCTCGCCGCAGCGGCGGTACGGGTGTGCCGAGCGGCGCGCTGCTCATCGCGCCTGAGCGTAAGCCTTGAGGCGGCTAGCCGTGGATCGAGACGATCAGTGGGATGATCAGGATGGCCACGATGTTGGCGATCTTGATCATCGGGTTGATCGCCGGGCCGGCCGTGTCCTTGTACGGGTCGCCGACCGTGTCACCGGTGACGGAAGCGGCGTGCGCCTCCGAGCCCTTCCCGCCGTACGCGCCGTCCTCGATCAGCTTCTTCGCGTTGTCCCACGCGCCGCCGCCGGAGGTCATCGCGATGGCGAGGAAGAGACCGGTGACGATCGTGCCGATCAGCAGCCCACCGAGCATGCGCGCGTTGATGATCCCGACGATGATCGGGAACGCGATCGGGATCAACGCCGGCAACAGCATCTCCTTGATCGCGGAGCTCGTGACGATGTCGATCGCGCGCCCGTATTCGGGCCGCGACGTGCCTTCCATGATCCCGGGGTTCTCCCGGAACTGACGGCGTACCTCGGTCACGACCTGACCGCCGACCTTGCCGACGGCCTGCATCGCGAGCGAGGCAAAGAGGAACGGCATCAAGCCGCCGAGGAACAGCCCCGCGATCACCCACGGGTCGCTGAGGCTGAACACCGTCCTCAGGCCTTCGTCCTCGAGCCCGGTGGTGTAGGAGTCGAACAGGACGAGTGCCGCGAGCGCCGCCGAGCCGATCGCGTAGCCCTTGGTGACCGCCTTCGTCGTGTTGCCGACGGCGTCGAGCGGATCGGTGATCGCACGAACGGAGTCGTCGAGATTCGCCATCTCCGCAATCCCGCCTGCGTTGTCGGTCACGGG
>Ga0210378_10000699_pt1 | contig 17372 bp, 21 predicted proteins | sample PLM1_60_b1redo_FD_155465 | JGI IMG/M metagenome (GOLD analysis project Ga0210378, IMG submission 155465) | Groundwater sediment microbial communities from an aquifer in East River, Colorado, USA - PLM1_60_b1 redo | ecosystem: Environmental > Terrestrial > Soil > Riparian zone | place: USA: East...
GGTCGACGATCAACTGGTCGTAGCTCATTCCTCTTCTCCCCTCGGTGTGCCCAGGGCGTCTCTGGGGACGTAGCGTTGCACGAAGGTGGCACGACCGACCAGGCCGGCGGGCCCGACCACGTCGACCTCCGCCGTGCAGGCTCGCTCGTCCACCTCCCTTGCGCGTGCCGTGATGGTGAGGTGATCGCCCACCCGGGCCGGGCGAACGTGCGTCAGCGAGATCGAGTAGCCGGTGGCGTCCTCCCATGGGTCGAGGTGAGGTTCGACCAGCAGCCTGCCGGCCTCCTCGACGTGGCGGACCATCGAAGCGGTCCCATAGACCGGGTGGACTTCCCGATCGAATAGCCGAGCGGTCATCTCCCGAGAAACGGTCACGTGATGGACCGCCTCTTCACCAACCTGCGGCCTCGCGCACATCCTCGATACGATGCCTCAAATGGACCGGCTAAGCGAGACGCGGGCGAGCGTCACGGAGCGGCTCGAACGAGCCCTCGAACGTGAGGCGCCCTCTTGGGGCATCGATCCGGTCCCGGCCCATCATCGGCGGCTCACTGCCTTCGACCTCGGCGTTCTCTGGGCAGACCTGTCGATAGGTTTGCTTGTCCTCCTCACGGGGGCGCTCCTGGTACCGGCGCTCGGGCTGCCGCGGGCCCTGCTGGCGATCGGAGTGGGTTCGGTCATCGGCTGCATCCCTCTGGCGTTAGTGGGTCTGGCTGGCGCGCGTGAGGGCGTGCCCGGTATGGTCCTGTTCCGCGAGGTCCTCGGCACGCGCGGCTCCTACCTCCCGTCGATCCTGAACATCGTGCAGCTCGTCGGCTGGACGGGGTTCGAGCTCTGGGCGATGAGCCTGGTGGCCGACCGGCTGTTCCATGTCTCCTATTGGTTCTGGCTGCCAGTTGTGGCTCTGATGTGCACCGGCCTCGCGCTGGGCGGGCCGATCCTGGTCGTACGCAGGTGGCTCGAGCGATTCGGTGCCTGGGTTCTGGCGGCGGTGGCAGGGTGGATCACCATGAAGGTCCTGACCACGGCGGACCTGGGGACGATCTGGAATCAGCCGGGCCGCGGCGGCTTCCCGAGCAGTTTCTGGCTCGCCGTCGACCTGGTCATCGTGATGCCGGTCTCATGGCTTCCGCTGGTGGCCGACTACAACCGCTTCGCCAGGCGCGGGGCGTCCACCGCGGCCGGCACCTACCTGGGGTACGCGCTGGGTAACGCCTGGTTCTACGCGCTGGGGGCGCTGCTGGTCCTAGGCGCAGGATTGTCCAACACGACGCCCGCCGGGCTGGGGCAGGCCATCGCCGCACTGGCCGGCGGCTGGGTGGTCCTGCTTGCCCTCCTGGTCGGAGAGACGGACGAGGCTTTCGCCGACATCTACTCCGCCGCCGTCTCCAGCCAGAATCTCGAGGCCCGGATCTCCCAACGGGGGGCCATCCTCGCGGTAGCTTCCGCCGGCGTGGGGCTCGCCGCCTGGCTGGGCCTCAGGCCCTCCGTGGCGCTCGGTACCTACGAGAGCTTCCTTTTCCTGATGGGCTCCGTCTTCGTCCCACTATTCGGTGTGTTCGTGGGCCACTACTTCCTGGCGCGGCGCAGGGGGAGGGGTGGCGGTTCGAGAGCTCCGGCGTTCGTCGCCTGGGCAGCCGGGTTCCTCGTCTACCAGTGGAGCGTCCCGACCGGCCCCGCCGTCTGGCAGGATGCAATCCGGACACTCCTCCACGCCTGGCTGCGCCTGCCGTACCCCTTGGCTGAGTCGAAGTGGGGGGCCAGCATCCCCTCGTTCGGCGCAGCGTTGCTGCTTTACCTCCTGCTGAGGGCACTGCTGCCGACGCGCGAGGGGGCGTCAGCCAGCAGTCACCGTGAGGGTGGCCGTCATACCTAGCGCCTTGTGGTACTTGCAGAAGACGTTGTAGGTCCCGGGCGCGAACGGAGTAGGGGGCGGCGTAAGGGTCAGTGTCTGCCCCGGCTGCACGTCCTGATCGACCGAGCTCCCCTCGATCGTGAAATTGTGCAGCGCCGCCCCGTTGTTGGTCAGCACCAGGGTGGCCGTGTTCGCGGCCGTAATGGTCGATGGGATGAACGAGTTGTCCACGATGGTGATCGCGACCTCGTTCGCGCCCGTGGCGGCCGGCGTGGTCGGGGTGGAGGTGGATTTGCTCGATGAGCACGCCGAGCCGAGAACGACGAGCAGGACAGCGATGGGTGCCAGGCGTCTGGTCATGACCTGGATCATACCGACGTGGCGGCCCAGCCCGAGCCAGTTCGGGATGCGGGGGGAGGCGCAGCCACCAGCAGCAATACAAGCGGGTCGGCGGAGGCGTTCGACACGGTCACCTCCGCGCCCGCCGGCACGAGCACCGCGCTCCACTGTTCGAGCCGCTTGCGCTTGCCGTCCACTAGGAACACCGCCTCACCTGCCACAATCGTGAAGACAGCATCCGACTCGGGATCGGTCACCGGGCCGATGGTCTGGTTACGCTCGAAGCAGAGGATCTGCGTCCAGAGCCGCCCGGTCTCGTAGACGGTCTCCTTCCTGACGCCGTCGCGCGAGAAGTGCACAAAGCGCTTCAGGCTCCGGTTCTCCACGACCGGCTAGGGTACGAGGGGTGGGCTGTCCCGACAAAGGGTCGGCTTGGGGGGATTTTCGCAGGTCCCGCTAGACTGACACGGCTCTTCCGTACAACTTGCAGGCGATCACGAATACAGGAGGCCCTAGTGCCCGATTTCGAAGTCTCGTCGGCGTCGCCCGCGGAGGCGGCGGCTGATCTATTGGTCCTTCCCTTCTTCCAGGGCCGCAAGCCCGGGCCCGGACTAGACGCCGTGCGGCGGGCTTTGGGGGCCGACCTGATGGCGCATCTGGCTGAGCAACGCATCGAAGGCAAGGTCGGTGAGGCGTCGACGGTGCCAACGTTCGGGCGCCTCAAGGCCGGCACGCTGCTCTTGCTGGGCGTCGGTCCAAAGGACCAGGCCGACGCCAGCTCCGTACGAAGGGCGATGATGAAGGTCGGCAGGACCCTTTCCAAATTCCCGACTGTGGCAAGCACACTCCATCAGGTGGGGCCGGAGGCCCAGGAGTCCGCTCATGCCTTCGCGGAAGGCCTGATCCTGGGGACCTACCGCTTCGACCGTTACAAGGAGAGGCCGATAGACGATGCCTCCAAGCAGAAGCCGCGGCTGAAGCGGGTGCTGGCGCTCGGAGACGGCGACCGCCGCGCGGTCCGGGAGGGCCTTCGCCGCGGGCAGATCTACGCCGATGCGGCGAACTGGGCGCGCGACCTTGTCAACACCCCCGCCCTGGACGCGACGCCGGCTTTCCTCGCCGCCGAGGCACGCAAGATCGCGGCGCTCTACGGAATGCAGTGCCGGATCTGGACGAAGCCCCAGCTCGTGCGTGGAGGGTTCGGCGGGATCGTCGGCGTCGGATCGGGAAGCATCAACGATCCGAGGCTAATCGAGCTGAGCTATCTGGGCGGAGGGAAGTCCGCTCCCATCGCCATCACGGGCAAGGGCGTGACCTTCGACTCCGGTGGCCTATCCATCAAGCCGGCGGAAGCCATGGAGTGGATGAAGGCGGACATGGGCGGGGCTGCGGCCACGCTCGCCGCCATGCGGGCGATCGCGCAGCTCAAGCCAAAGATCAACGTGATCGCCGCCATACCCTCGTCCGAGAACCTTCCGGGCGGGTCGGCGATTAGGCCCGGCGACGTTCTTCGCCATCGGGGAGGCAAGACTTCGGAGGTCCTGAACACCGACGCCGAGGGCCGTCTGATACTGGCGGACGCGCTGGCCTATCTGGCCGAGAAGAAGCCGCGGGTCATCATCGACTCGGCCACCCTGACCGGCGCAGCGATGGTCGCGCTCGGGCTGGAGCTCTGGGCCGTGATGGGCAACGACGACCGGCTTATTCAGGATCTGCTCGAGGCCGGCCGCGCGGAGGGCGAGCCCGGTTGGCAGCTCCCGCTGTGGACCGACTATCGTAAGAACATCGAGTCGGGAGTAGCCGACGTGAAGAACACCGGCCCCAGGTGGGGTGGCGCCATCAACGCGGGCCTGTTCCTGGCCGAGTTCGTGGGTGACGTGCCGTGGGCGCACCTGGACGTGGCCGGCACGGCCTTCTCGGAGCACAACGGCGAGTACTGGCCCAGGGGCGCCACGGGTTCCCCGGCTCGCACGCTCATCCGCTACGTCGAGGAGCAGGCTAAGAGGGGAAGCGCCCGCTCGAGGGCCTGAGCTGCCATGGCCGAGAAGGATCCGAATGGCCCCGTGCTGGCCGTCTTCGCCCATCCGGACGACGCCGAAATCTCATCCGGCGGGACTCTTGCCAGGTGGTGTGACGACGGCCGGGAGGTGCATCTCCTCGTTCTGACGAACGGGGACCGGGGGTCGGACGATCCCACCCAGGACCGCGCCGAGCTGGCCCGGATCCGCCAGGTGGAGACCGGGGAGGCCGCCAAGGTGCTGGGACTTGCCACGTGGCGCGTGCTTGACGTTCACGACGGCGAGCTCGCAAACACAGCCGAGGTACGCTCGGAGATCGCCAGACGCGTCCGCGAGGTCCGTCCGGCCGTCGTCCTAACCTGCGATCCGACTTCATGGTTCTTCGGCGGCCAGTACTTCAACCACGCCGACCACCGGGCCGGCGGCGCGACCGCCCTCGACGCGGTGTTCCCCGGGGCCGGAAACCCTCACTTCTTCGCGGAACAGCTCGCCCAAGGGCTGGCCGCCTGGAAGGTGCCGGATCTCTGGCTTGGCTGGACCAACGAGCCCAACCATCACCAGGACGTGACCGGCTTCATGGACCGCAAGCTCAAGGCGCTAGCCGAGCACAAGAGCCAGGTCGAAGGCGGCATGCTCGGCTTCTTCGAGGAATGGCTTCCAGCGGAGGCCGAGGAGAACGGGAAGAAAATCGGGGTACCGCACGCGGAGGCGTTCCGCGTCCTCAACATCGAGTAGCGCGAGCTAGTCGGCCGGCTTGTGGCCGACGGCGAAGATCACCGGCCGGAAGTCGTTGAGCCGCGGAGGGAAGCGCTCGGCGAAGATCTCGCGCGTCCTACGGCGGAAGACCTCCCAGAGCTCCTCGCCCAGCATCTGCCGCAGAAAGCGCCCCTTCGAAGTAATGTCCCTGCCGGACAGATACTCCTCGACAGTAAGTTCGAACCGGTAGTCGCGCTGCTCGACCCAGATGTCGCGGAGGCCCGCGTCGTGCAGCGCTTCCTTGAGGCGGGCACGGTCTGAGAACCGCTCCTCCCATGGCAGGGCGCGGTCGTGCGCGTCCTGCAGCATCTCGTGCTCGGCGAACTCCTCGGCCGCGGCTTCCCAGGCCGCGGAGAGCTCGTCCCTGTCGTCGCCGGCGCCCCACGCCGTGACGGCCATACGGCCACCCGGGCGGAGGACCCGAAGCATGTCGAACAGCGCGGTCTCGTAGCGGGCGAAATGGCTCAGGACGAAGTTGGCGAGCACGAACCCGAACGTGTCGTTTCGGAAAGGCAGGTCGATCGCGGTGGCGGTCGCGTATGTGGGCTTGCCACCCTCCCGGTGGGCGATCGAGATCATCGGGTAGGCGGGATCTACACCGATCACCAAGCCAGCCTCGCCGGCCGCGGCCGCGGCCGCCCTGGCAGATCCTCCCGTCCCCGTCCCCACGTCCAGCACGCGCGCTCCGGGACGCACGTCGGCCAGCTTCACCAGGTCGGCCGCGGGGATGGTCAGCTCCCGGCCGAAGGTCCTCGCGTAAACGTCCGCGATGGAGTCGTAGGTCCGCCAGTCCGACTCCCGGCCGGCACTTCCTGGGCGACCGGGTGGTACCTTCGGGACTCGGGCGGGACCAGGTTCGTCTTTCTTCCGGAACAACCGCATGGGCGGATAGCCTATCGGCTCCCGTACCATGAGAGACGGTGGACAGACCGAGGCACGGGGGGCATCTGATCGCGCAGGCCCTCAAGCGGGAGGGCGTGTCCCACCTCTTCACGCTCTCCGGGGGCCACATCGCACCGATCTACGACGGGTGCGTCGCCGAGGGGATAGGTATCGTCGACTTTCGCCACGAGCAGGCGGCAGCGCACGCCGCGGACGGCTGGGCCAGGGTGACGCTCCAGCCGGGCGTGGCGGCCGTCACCGCCGGCCCGGGGGTCACCGATGCGGTTACCGGCATCGCCAATGCCTTCTACGCGAACTCACCGATGCTCGTTCTGTCTGGCAAGAACCCGATAGTGGAGTTCGAGATGGGCTCGCTCCAGGAGATGGACCAGGTCTCGCTCGTCTCATCGATCACAAAGTGGGCCAAGACCTGCTACGACGTGCGCCGCGCGGCCGAGCTGCTTGCGACCGCCTTCCGTTTCGCGATGGCCGGACGGAGGGGTCCCGTGTTCCTGGACGTGCCTCTCGATGTCCAGTTCGATGCGGTCCCGTCGGATGTCTCTCTTCCGGAGCTATACCGGACGGAGGCGCGCGCTCAGGGCGATCCCGACCTGGTCAAGAAGGCAGTCCGGCTGCTCCGGGACGCGCAACGCCCCATATTGTTCGCCGGCTCGGGGGTGCGATGGGCGGGTGCGCACGAGGCGCTTGGCGAACTGGCGCACGCACTGAAGGTTCCGGTGTTCCTGAACTCTCTTGCCCGCGGGTGCCTTGCGCCGGACCATCCCTACTTCTTCTCGGCCTCGCGGAAGCACGCGCTGGGCAGAGCCGATGCGGTTCTGGCGCTGGGCGTGGACTGGGACTTCCGGCTGGGGTTCGGACGGAAGGGGTTCGCGGAAGGCGTACGCGTGGTGCAGGTGGACGTTGACGGCGTGCACATCGGCCGGAACCGGCCCGTCGACGTGGGGATCGTGGGCGACCCCGGCCTGGTGATCGATCAGTTGATCGAAGGGGAGGTCGGATCCGCCAAGGAGCCTTCATGGACGTCTGAGGTCAGGGACGAAGAGCGGCGTCTCTCCCAGGCAGCAATTGCCGGGATGACGTCCGACGCCTCGCCGATCCATCCTCAGAGGTTCGCGAGGGAGATTCGGGACTTCCTGGACCCGGACGCGATCGTGGTCGGGGACGGTGGCGACATAGTGGGGATAAGCGCCTCGATAGTGCAGGCCCGTTACCCGGGCCACTGGCTGGACCCGGGGCCGTTCGGGTGCCTAGGCGTGGGACCGTCGTTCGCCATAGCGGCCAAGCTCGCCAAGCCGGACAAGCAGGTGCTGATCGTCTACGGCGACGGGTCGTTCGGGCTCAACGCCATGGAGTACGAGAGTGCGATACGCCAGCGGATCCCGTTCGTCGGGATCATCGGGAACGACGGGGCCTGGGGTCAGATCAAGGTCGCGCAGGAGATGCTCTACGGGCCGGGAAAAGCGCCAGCCTCCGAGCTCGGTTCGGAGGTCCCGTACCACAAGATGGTCGAGGGCCTTGGCGGCCACGGCGAGAAGGTGACCAAACCGGAGGAGATCGGGCCGGCCCTGAAACGTGCCTTTGACTCCGGCGTCCCAGCGTGCATCAACGTCATGGTGGACTCGGGGCTCATGAAACGGGCCTCCTACCTGGGCTAGATAGGCTATCCGGCGTGAAAGGTCCCGCCGGGGTCTTGGCGCTCGTGCTGGCCGAGACGGCCGCGGGAGGTGCGGGCGTGCTGTTCCTCACACCGCTATGGCGCGAGGTTCGCCGCGGCTTCTTCTATCTGACGGGCGCGATCGTTCTGGCTCTAGCCGTGAGCGCCGCCGCGACCGCTGCCGGCGCATACGAGGCAGCGACCGCCGGGAGGGGGCGTGTGGCGGTGGTCGCCTGCCTCGCTCTTGCCGGAGCGACCCTGCTCTGGGTGGTCCTGTTGCTGGCGCGCCGACGGCGAGAGGCGCGCGTCCTGGGGATCTTTACCGTGCCACTGGCTCTCTTCGTTCTGTTCGCCTTCTCCAGAACGACCGACGAATCCCTCACGCTATCGCTCTTCCAACTCGTTGCCGGCGCCGCCTTCACCGGCGCGGTCCTGGATGGACTCCTGCTCGGGCACTGGTATCTGACGGACAGGAAGCTGACGCGAGGACCCATCAACCGTGCGGCCTGGCTCCTCCTCATGGCGGTGGCGCTCGAGGCAGCCGCCGTGATCACCGGGGCGCTGGGTGCAACTGACCGCGCGGGATCATCGGCGAAGAGCTCTCTGAACCCGCTGCTGACGGTCGCCGGAAGCTCCACCTGGATCGCCGTCGGCATGGTTGCCTGCACGGGGCTGATCGCCGTCTTCATACGTCTGACCCTCCGTGGGCCGCGACCGTCGGCCGTGCAGTCTGCGACGGGTTTCTTCTATCTGGCCGTGATAACGGCATTCACCGCCGAGCTGGCGGCGAAGGTGAGGTTCCTGCCCTGATCACGGGCATACTCGTCGTTGGTGCCCTGGCCCTTCCTATCGCCTGGCTCCTGGTTGCCCGAGGCCGGGTCACGGTGTGGGTGGCCATGGGGCTTGCCTCGGGCGGCGGCGGACTGGCCGCCCTGACCACAGGGAAGATCCAGCTCTCCACCCATCTCTCCTGGCCGCTGGCCGTCGTCCTCGGCCTGGGGATCGGCCTGGTCCTGTACGTGGCCACCGTCGCCTTCGTGGTCATCGTCGAACGGTGGCCAGCGTTCGACAGGCACGTGTCCGAGATCTACGACCAGCAGCGGGGCCTCTCGCGAGGTGTCGCCCTCATCCTGGCATCGCTGGTCACGGCGCCCGGCGAGGAACTGTTCTGGCGGGGCCTGTTCCAGTGGCGGCTGGGCGAATCCGCGGGCCGGCCCCTCGCCGCGCTCCTGGCCTGGGGCGCCTACGTTGCGGCGAATTCGGTGAGCGGAAGCCTCCCGATCCTAGCCGGAGCGGTGGTCTCGGGAGCCGTGTGGGGAGGGCTGGCACTGTGGACCCACGGAGTGCTCGCGAGCATCCTGTGCCATTCCGTTTGGACCGGCCTCATGATATGCCTCCCGCCGGGAGGTCCGGAAGCCAGGTGACGCAGCGGCTCCCCGTTTCAGCCCGACGGGTCTTCGAGCAGGGCCTCTTCTGCTACCTGGCTGTCGGGGCGGCCGACGGTCTCCACGTGACACCCGTCGTCTTCGTCTACTCGAGCGGGCGCATCTGGGTGACGACGGCGCGAACGTCGGTGAAGGCCAGATCGTGGCGGCTAGATCCGGCCGTGGCCGGGCTGGTGCGCGCCGCCGACCTGGCCGTGGCCTTCCGCGGCCGGGTGCGAACCTATGCCGCGCTCGATCCACTGTCCTGGCCCGGCGCAGCCGCGGCCGGTCCAAGGCTCGCGCTTGCCGCCACCCGTTTCAGCCTGAAGAACGCACGCTTCTTCGCGGGCTACGCGATGGACGCGAGGCGCCTTCCTCTTGCGTGGACCCCCCCGGCGCGACTCTTCGCGGGCATCGAGCTCACCGCCGGGAGGGTGCTGGACCTGCAGGCAGGAACGATGCGGGAGGGTTGGGGGGCTTGGCCGGCCGGGGCCTCGTTCAGGAAAGACGTCTCCCCGCTGCCCCGTGCCAGGGGTGTCGACCTCAAGGTGCCCGCCGCCGTTCGCAAGGCTGTGGGGCGGTCTGGCCTGGGCGCGCTTGCGTTGGATGGCGCCCACGGTCCGGTCGTGCTGCCTGCCCAATGGCGGAGGGTGGCTGCCGCGGGTTCGTTTGAATCCGCGCTTCCCGTTGCCTTCGCGGACCTATCGGAGGCTCCTCAGAGAGCTAAGGCCGCCCTGGCGGCCGATCGTGCGTCGGCCTGGCGAGCCACCGACATGGCGGGGATGATCCTCCAAGGGACGGCTGATCTCTTCGCTTTCCCGGTCGGCGAGGGGGCCCTTGTGCGACTCCGGCCCGATCGCGTCGTATGGTGGTCGGGGTGGTCGAGCGGCAGCGTGTCGTGAGTCGAGGCATCAAGTGAGCGTGGTCGAGGCCGCCGTCGAGCTGGACGCCACCCCCCGGCAGGTCTGGCAGGTCGTCTCCGATCCCAGGAACCTGCCTCGATGGGATCACCACATAACTTCGGTCGAAGGCGTTCCGCCCCGCGGATTGCGTGCCGGAACCGAGTACGTGACCCATGTTCGATTCATGGGGGCGAAGACCCGCGTGACGGCAACGGTCCTGGAGCTACGGGGGGAGACCTACGCCAAGGTCGCCCTGCGAGGACTCCTGGACGGGGTCGTGGAGACATGGGTGGAGCCCCTCGACGGCGGTCGGGCTCGACTGAGGCACCGCATCGACTACAGACTCCTGGGCGGACCTGTGGGCCGGCTCGCGGGCGAGGCGCTTCGAGTCCTCGGCGCTTCCGCTGTCCTCAAACGAGGGGTCAACGAGCAGAAACGCCAGGTCGAAGAACACGCTGGCTGACTGTCGGTCAGGGCGCTTTGGGGGGCCAGTCGAAGTCTCCGATGACCTTGACGAAATGCTTGGCGGCGTCGTCCATGCCCTCGCGTGCATAGAACGTGTGGGCCCGTGTCCTCCAGTAGGCGGATTCGAGCGTCAGCGAGAATGCCCCGCGCTCTCTGGCTACCCGCTCTGCCCGGGCCAGGAGAGCGGTCCCGGCGCCGCGGCTTCGCTCGCGGTCGGTGACGACCAGATCGGGTACCCAGGCCTGGGGGCCGGGAAAATTCAATCTCGGGAGGATCTCCACGTCGATGAACCCCGTCACGGCGCCGTCGCGCTCGGAAACGAACGCGTACAGGTCGGGCGACGCGAGCCATTCGGCATACCGTTTGCGTTGGGCGGGCTCCTGATCGGTGCCCAGGACCTTGGGTCGGCCCAGCTCCTCGAGCAGCGCCGCGACGGCCTCGAAGTCCTCGGGGCGGGCTTCACGCACGACCGGCATGGCGGGCAAAGTCTAGGGGAGGCGCCCGCTGCCTACGTCTTCTTCTCTTCCTTGGACCCCCGCCGGATCCGGATCTGCCTTCCCGGCCGCCCGACCAGGTAGCCCACGATGCCTCCCAGGACCGCACAGGCGAACATCACCCAGATGAGCGGAGGGCGCCTTGTGAAGAAGACGTAATGGACAGTCACACCTTGCGAATTGCTGACTATGAATATCAACAGGATGACGACGATCCCAATAGCGACGACGGCCTTCGCCACGCGCGCCTGTCGGGCCTTCTCGAGCTCGCGCAGGCGCTGATACTCGTCCCTCCCAGTTGGCCCTCCCGCGATCCCTCCCGGAGCGCCCGGGCGTTCGGGCTGATCGGAACCTTCGCGGCGCATGGCCCCTCCTCGGGCGGGCCCCGACCGCGCGACCTGCGGGTCTGCCCCCCGGTGCCAAGCCTATAGTCTGTGCGCCCGTGGAGGAAATCCGCCCCTGGATGCCCATCGCGTTAGGCGCGAGCGCGGTGGCGGTCGCGGCGCTCACTGCCGCAGGGCCGGGGAAAAGGCTCGACCGGGGCGTGTACCGATTGGTGAATGCGCACCACGGCGCCGGGGCCGACGCGCTGTTCAAGGGCATCACCGAAGTGGGTTCGATCGCGGCCTCCGGAGCCGCGGCGGCTGTGCTTGCCCGTCTCGGGAGGCCCCGGGAGGGAATGCAAGCGCTTGGCGCCGCGACCGCGATGTGGGCCCTTGGACAGCTCACCAAGAAGGCGCTGCGGCGCCCCCGTCCATACCACGCCCTGAGGGACGTGCGGCTCCTGGTTCATGAGCCGAAAGGAACATCTTGGCCCAGCAGCCATCCGGCCGTGCTGCTCGCCTTCGTGACCGTCGCCGGCCGGGGTCTGGGCCTTCGTCCCGGCGCAAGGGCCGGGCTCGGAGCCCTTGCTGGGGCGGTCGGCATCTCGCGCGTCTACGTCGGCGTTCATTATCCGGCCGACGTCGTGGGCGGCTTGCTCCTCGGTAAGGGTGTGGCCGATCTCTGGTCGCTCCTTTCCCCCTCCAGAGCGATCACGCCCGCTACAGTACGGTCGTGATGACCTTCCTCCCTCTTGCCTCGATCGGCTGGAAGGTGCTGGACCGGTTCCGTTTCGGAAGCGATCTGGCCCTTTCACCACATGGCCTGGGTATCGCGATCGGGTTCCTGGCGGGCTCCTACGTCTTCCTCTTCGAAGCGCGCAAGCGAGGCTACTCCGAGGAAGACTGCAACTCGCTGATCTTCTGGGCGCTGGTCGGGACCATAATCGGGTCTCGTCTCGGCTACGTGTTCACTCACCTGTCCGAGTTCCACAACGCAGGAGACGTCCTCGCCATCTACCGCGGCGGGCTGAGCCAGCTGGGAGGCGTTGGCGGCGCGGTCCTTGTCTGTTACTTCGCGATACGCAAGCGCGGGCTCTCGTTCCTAGCCGGGCTGGACTCCGCGGCGATCCCGATCCCGCTAGGCGTGGTCATTGGGCGTGTCGGAGACCTGATCATCGGTGACCACCTGGGCAAACCGACTTCGTGGGTTCTGGCGTTCACGTACCACGGCGGCAGTCTGTCCGGCTATGACTGCTCGAGCTTGCTGAATACGTGCGCCACAGCGCTCTCAGGTGGCCAGATCCAGACCATCAACTCACGGGAGGCGGTACTGACGAAGGCCGGGACAGTCTTGGGCCGGGGGGTAGGGGTGCACCAAACGGCCCTTTACGACTTCTTCATGACCATGGCCCTGGTGCTTGTCCTGATCTTGCTGAACCGGCATTCGCGCCGGGCCGGAGTTCTGTTCTTCGCCTACATGCTCTGGTACGGCTCAGGGCGTATCCTGACCGACTTCCTTCGGGTCGAGAACCGTTTCTTCGGTCTCACCGGCAGCCAGTGGACCAGCTCCGCAGCTGTCGCCTTCGCGACGCTCGCGCTCATCTGGTTCGCATTGCGACCCTCGGACACCACGGCCGGGATCGAGCTCGATCCCGGCGGCCCCAAATAGCGGTGAGCCTGCCCCGAGGCTGCGATCGGGGAACCGTTCCCGGGGCCGTGCCGTATCTGAGGCGACAATCTCTCCATGGGGGGCCGACCACTGGAGGACTCTGAGCTCGTCGAGCTGGCGAGGCAGGGGGACGTGAGCGCGTACGAGGAGCTCGTGCGGAGGTATCAGGACCTTGCCGCCAGGACAGCCTACGTGATCACCGGGGGGGCCGCCGATGCCCAGGATGCTGTTCAGGAGGGCTTCGTGAAGGCCTATCTCTCCCTTGGGCGATTCCGGGCCGGAGCTCCGTTCCGGCCCTGGCTCCTTCGGATAGTGGCGAACGAGGCTATCAACCGCCGGCGGGCCGCGCGACGGCACATGAACCTGGCGCTGCGGGCTGCCGAGGGCCGCCTCACCGGGGATGCGGTCCCATCGCCGGAGGGGGCGGCCCTCGCGCAGGAGGAGCAGGCCGAGCTTCTCTCAGCCATGGCGGGACTCCGGCCGGAGGATCGCCTAGTGATCGCCTACAGGTATTGGTTCGACTTGTCGGAGGCCGAGATGGCCGACGCGCTCGGGTGCGCGCAGGGGACTGTGAAGTCCCGCCTGTCGCGCGCGATCGGACGCCTTCGAGCCGCGCTCCCGGAGAGGGGGCTTAATTGACGTCCCTGCGGCACCTACCCGAAGCTGAGTTCGAGCTGGCGCTCGCCGGTATCGGTCGGAGCATCGAGTTCCCCGAATTGCCCGATCTCTCGGGGCTGGTCGGCAGAGCGGTCGCACACGCTCCGGATCGCGCCAGAGTGCCGCGCCGTTGGCTCGGTCCCGTGATTCGCCCCGTTTGGCAGCCCGCCTGGCAGCGTGTGGCCGTGGCGCTGGTCGCCATGGTTGTTGTCCTATCTGGCGCGCTCGCCATTTCCCCCGGGGCCAGACACGCGGTAGCCGGGTGGCTCGGCCTGCGTGGCGTGAAGATCGTGCAGGTACCCTCACCGACGCCTCTCCCAACGGGCCTGGGCACGAACCTGATGCTAGGCAGCCCGGTCCCGTTCGCCCAGGCCCAGGCTGACGTCGGGTTCCAGATCCTCGTCCCGGCCGCCCTGGGGCCGCTCGACGAGGTGTACTTCAGCGGGAGGTTCGTGGACGGAAAGGTCACGCTCCTCTACCGCGCGCGCGCCGGCTTGCCTGAGGCCGAGACCACCGGCGTCGGGCTGCTGCTCACGGAGTTCCGCGCCGGTATCGATCAGGAGCACCTGGAGAAGATGCTAGGGCCGGGTACGACGATCGAATCCGTGACCGTGAACGGCGAACAGGGGTTCTGGATCGCCGGGGCCCCCCACATCGAGCTGCTCTTCGACATGAATGGGGAGATCGTTCCGGACTCGCTCCGTCTGGCTGGGAACGTGCTGCTCTGGGAGAGGGGCGACCTGACCCTGCGGATCGAGTCGGCGCTGTCCAAGGAACAGGCCATCGCCATCGCCGAGTCCGTTGGCTGATACGGGAACCGCCGCCTGCCTCAGACCGTACAGGGTTCGACCCAGACGAGAGGAGTGCGCTATGGCTATCCGAATGAAGGTCCGTGCCGTACTGGCCGTCGGAGCCGTGCTGGCGGTGGGACTCGTGCTGGGTGCTCCGCCGGCGCAAGCGGGCGGCGGCGGATGCCACATGACCGACTTCACTGACCAGCGAGGCATCCAGGTCGATCTCAAGGGCGCGTGCTTCATCCCGACAGTCCTCCGGATCCAGCCTGGCCAGACGGTCACATTCGCTAACGCCGACGAGATGACCCACACGGTCACGGGGGTGGCCGGCTCGTGGGGCACTTACGACGAGGTGCAGCCCCACGCTTCGGTCACTTACCGATTCGCATCTTCTGGCGCGTACCCGTACTTCTGCGCGATCCACCCGGGGATGACCGGAGCCGTGGTCGTAGGTGACGGTACCTATTCGAAGACGACGGCGCAGGCGGCAGTCTTGGCGGTGCCCCCATCGGTGCCACCCTCTCAGGCTGCACCGTTGTCGGCACCGGTCCAGTCGGTATCGGAGGGTGTGTCGAGCGCCTGGCGGACCGCCGCCATCGTGGCGTTCGGGACCCTGATCGCGATGGCCCTCACGGCGCTCGCCCGTATGACGGGGTTCCGTCGTCGCCGGGCCGCGGCCGGCGTTTAATCCCCGACCCCAATATCCTGAGCGGTATGCGCAGGGCCTGGGCGCTGGCTGCCCTGATCGGCCTCCTGGGGGCGGCTTGCGGAGACAGTGGCGGCTCCCAGGTCGTCCCCAATCCGTCGGCTTCGACCTTTCCCTCCGGCTCGTCTGGTTCGGCGCCCACTCCAACTGGCTCGCCAACCGCAAAACTCGACCTGACGAAAGTACACATAAAGCTGGTCCAGGTCGCCTCGCTCGACCGGCCGCTTGCCATGGCTGTCCGATCCGGAGACGATGCCCTTTACGTCGCAGAGAAGGGTGGCCGGGTCGTGGCTCTCCGGGGCGGCCAGGGGGAGCCGAAGACCATCCTGGACCTATCCGGCGAGGTCTCGGATGGGAGCGAGCAAGGGCTTCTCGGACTGGCCTTCTCACCCGATGGCGCATTCATGTACGTGAACTACACAGACCTGAACGGGGATACACAGGTCGTCGAATTCCGCTTCGATCAAGATGGCGTGGTGGACGGCTCCCGAAGGGCAGTCCTGTCCGTCGACCAACCTTTCTCTAACCACAACGGCGGGAACCTGGTCTTCGGGCCGGACGGATATCTCTACATCGGCTTGGGAGACGGTGGGAGCCAGGGCGATCCGAACCACAACGGTCAGAACCTGGGGGTGCTGCTCGCAAAGATGCTCCGGATAGACCCGCGTCCCGCTGGGGGCGCTCCGTACTCGATCCCACCGGACAATCCCTTCGTCGGCGACCAGAGCGCCCGACCTGAGATCTGGGCCTACGGGCTCCGGAACCCCTGGCGGTACTCGTTCGATCGGGAAACCGGCGATCTGTGGATCGGAGACGTGGGTGGGGTGGAGCGCGAGGAGGTCGATTTCCAGCCCGCGGGGGAGGGCGGCCAGAACTACGGATGGAATCTTCTGGAGGGAACCGTCCCGCACAGCGACAATCTGCCGCTCGGTGCAGTCCCTCCTATCCATGAATACGATCACTCGGGCGGTAGGTGCGTGGTGACCGGCGGCTACGTCTACCGTGGCTCTGCTATCCCGGCACTAGTGGGGGGCTACCTGTTCGCCGACTTCTGCGTAGGCGACATCATTGCGCTCGCCCAGAAAGGGGGGAAGAGGACCCAGCTCGTGAAGCTCGGACCGTCGGTCACCTCGCTCGACTCCTTCGGAGAGGATCAGGAAGGAGAGCTCTACGCCCTCTCGCTGACGGGCCCCGTCTACCGTATCGACCCGGCCTAGGCGCGCGGGGAGACGGTCAGACCAAGCGACTTGCGGACCAACGTCTTGGTCTCCCTGGCCAGTCGCCCGGCGGCTTCCCTGAAGGCAACGCCGGCCGGCGAGTCGGGATGGGACACGACGATCGGGATGCCGGCGTCGCCGCCCTCTCGCAGCTCCACCATTATGGGGATCTGGCCGATGAGAGGAACGCCCAGGGTCCGTGCCGCTTGCTCGCCTCCGCCCTCTCCGAACACGGAGGTCTTCTCCCCACAGTGAGGGCACACGAAGTAGGACATGTTCTCAATCACACCCGCGACCCGCAGCCGGGTCTGTACGGCCATCTTGCCGGCGCGCTCCGCGACCTTGCGTGCGGCCTCCTGGGGCGTGGTAACCACCAGCATCTGCGCGCCCGGGAGGAATCCGGCGATGGAGATCGAGACGTCGCCGGTACCAGGCGGCAGATCGGCGAGGAGAAAGTCCAGCTCGCCCCAGTAGACGTCGCCCAGGAACTGCTGAACTGCCTTGTGGAGCATCGGCCCGCGCCATATGACTGGAGTCTCTTCCGGTACGAAGAAGCCCATGGAGATGATCCGCACGCCGTGAGACTCGAGAGGCATCATCATGTTGTTGAACGCGACGGGCTTCCCCGAGACGCCCATCATCCGAGGGATCGAGAAGCCCCACACATCGACGTCGACGATCCCAACGCGGTGACCTTCGGAAGCGAGTGCCGCGGCTAGATTGACCGTCACGCTGGACTTGCCGACCCCACCCTTCCCCGAGGCCACTGCGATGACGGTGGTGTCGCTCTCGGTGAAGAACACGTGCCGTTCCGGCTGACCATCGGAAGCTCCCCGGAGCCGGTTCACCAGCGCCTGGCGCTCGTCCGAATTCATCTCACCCAGGATCACCTCGATTCGCTGCCCTGGGTCGAGAATGGGCCCGACCGCCGCCGTCACATCGTTGTTGATCCGGTCCTTGAGTGGGCAGCCGGCGATTGTAAGCAGGATGTAGACGCGTACGGCGCCGTCTTCCACAACGATGTCCTTCAACATCCCAACGTCCTCGATCGGCTTGCCGATCTCGGGGTCAAGGACGCCTCGGAGCGCCTGACGTACCTCGTCCTTGGTGGGCATCGCTCTCTCCAGGATTATGCTGATTGATACCGTGCTTACCTCAATAATACGCCGTGCCTGACATCATGCCCCCCCGTGCCT
>Ga0210378_10000700_pt1 | contig 17364 bp, 14 predicted proteins | sample PLM1_60_b1redo_FD_155465 | JGI IMG/M metagenome (GOLD analysis project Ga0210378, IMG submission 155465) | Groundwater sediment microbial communities from an aquifer in East River, Colorado, USA - PLM1_60_b1 redo | ecosystem: Environmental > Terrestrial > Soil > Riparian zone | place: USA: East...
GGGCCGATCCGGGCGGTGGTGGGACGAGTGGATGACGACGAGCCGGGAACGGCGGGATGCCACGGACCGTTCCGTCGGTTTGACAGAGTGCAGAGGGCACCCCGCACACTGCGCCCGGACCATCCGTTCCGGCCCGACCACCCGAGCACGACGCAGACCTGGAGCACCGTGACCACGATCGACACCGACGCCCCCGCGACGCCCGCCCGCCGCGGCCGGTCCCGCCCGAGCCGGAACGGCCTCCGGCTGGTGATCGTCGAGTCGCCCGCGAAGGCCCGGACCATCTCCGGCTACCTCGGCGACGGCTACGTCGTGGAGTCGAGCATCGGCCACATCCGCGACCTGCCGCGCAACGCCGCAGACGTGCCGGCGAAGTACAAGGGCGAGTCGTGGGCGCGGCTCGGCGTGGACGTAGACCACGGCTTCGAGCCGCTGTACGTGGTCAGCCCGGACCGCAAGCAGCAGGTCACCAAGCTGCGCGACCTGCTCAAGGGAGCCACCGAGCTCTACCTCGCCACCGACGAGGACCGGGAGGGCGAGGCCATCGCCTGGCACCTGGTGGAGACCCTCAAGCCGCGGGTGCCGATCCGCCGGATGGTCTTCCACGAGATCACTCCGCAGGCGATCCGCCGCGCCGTGGAGAACACCCGCGACATCGACGCGCACCTGGTCGACGCCCAGGAGACCCGGCGCATCCTCGACCGGCTGTACGGCTACGAGGTCAGCCCGGTGCTGTGGAAGAAGGTCATGCCGAAGCTGTCGGCGGGCCGGGTGCAGTCGGTGGCCACCAGGATCGTGGTCGAGCGGGAGCGGGCGCGGATGCGCTTCAAGGCCGCCGACTACTGGGATGTCGAGGGCGCCTTCGCCACCCGGGAGCCGGCCGCCGGCGGCGATCCGGCCACCTTCACCGCGACCCTGGTCTCGGTCGACGGCGACCGCGTCGCCACCGGCCGCGACTTCGACCCGGAGACCGGCCGGACGCGCGGGGACGTCATCCACCTCGACGAGCCCGGGGCCCGCGGCCTGGCGGCGCGGCTCGCCGGCAGTGACTTCACCGTCACCCGGGTCGAGGAGAAGCCGTACCGGCGCCGCCCGTACCCGCCGTTCATGACCAGCACGCTGCAGCAGGAGGCGGGCCGCAAGCTGCGCTTCTCCACCGAGCGGACGATGCGGACCGCGCAGCGGCTGTACGAGAACGGCTACATCACCTACATGCGGACGGACTCGACGAACCTGTCCGAAACCGCGCTCACCGCCGCCCGGCAGCAGGCGCGCGAGCTGTACGGGGACGAGTTCGTGCCGCCGGAGCCGCGGCGGTACGTGCGCAAGGTGAAGAACGCGCAGGAGGCGCACGAGGCGGTGCGGCCGGCCGGCGACACCTTCCGCACCCCGGGCGCCGTCGCCGGCCAGCTGTCGACGGACGAGTTCCGGCTCTACGAGCTGATCTGGCAGCGCACGCTCGCCTCGCAGATGTCCGACGCGGTCGGCACCAGCGTCTCGGTCCGGCTCGGCGGCACCAGCAGCACCGGGGAGCGCGCCGAGTTCTCCGCGAGCGGCAAGACCATCACGTTCCCCGGCTTCCTCCGGGCGTACGTGGAGAGCCTGGACGAGGGATCCGGGGAGACCGACCGCGACGACAGCGAGAAGCGGCTGCCGCGGCTGCGGCGCGACCAGCCGCTCGACGCCGAGACGCTGCTCCCGCGCGGCCACACCACGACGCCGCCCGCCCGCTACACCGAGCCCAGCCTGGTCAAGGCGATGGAGGAGATGGGCATCGGCCGCCCGTCGACCTACGCGTCGATCATGCAGACGATCCAGGACCGCGGGTACGTGTGGAAGAAGGGCGGCGCGCTCGTACCGTCCTGGATCGCCTTCGCCGTGGTCAACCTGCTCGAGCAGCACTTCACCCGCCTCGTCGACTACGGGTTCACCGCGTCGATCGAGGAGGACCTCGACAACATCGCCGGCGGCGGGATGCAGTCGGTCGACTGGCTCACCCGCTTCTACTTCGGCTCGCCGGCCGGCAAGGAGGGCGGCATCGCCCGTGCCGGCGGCCTGAAGCGGATCGTCGCGGAGCGGCTCGGCGACATCGACGCCCGCGGCATCAACTCGATCCCGCTCACCGGCGACGTGCTGGTGCGGGTCGGCCGCTACGGGCCCTACCTGGAGCGCGGCGACGGCGAGCGCGCCAGCCTGCCGGAGGACCTCCCGCCGGACGAGCTGACGCCGGAGAGGGTAGAGGAGCTCTTCTCCGTCCCTTCCGGCGAGCGGGTCCTCGGCGTCGACCCGGCCACCGGTCAGGAGGTGGTCGTCCGGGCCGGGCGGTACGGGCCGTACGTGTCCTCCGGGGACCGGACATCGAGCCTGTTCGCCTCGATGTCCCCGGAGACGGTCAGCCTCGAGGACGCGCTGCGGCTGCTGACGCTGCCGAGGGTGCTCGGCACCGCGGCCGACGGCGAGGAGATCACCGCGCAGAACGGGCGGTACGGGCCGTACATCAAGCAGGGCAAGGAGTCCCGCTCGCTGGAGAGCGAGGAGCAGCTCTTCACGGTGTCGCTGGAGGAGGCGCTCGCGCTGCTCACCCAGCCGAAGACGCGCGGCCGGCGCTCGGCGACGCCGGCGGCGCCGCTGCGCGAGCTCGGCGACGACCCGGCCAGCGGCAAGCCTGTGGCCCTGCGGGAGGGCCGCTTCGGGCCGTACGTGACCGACGGCGAGACCAACGCCAGCCTGCGCAAGGGCGACGCGGTCGAGGAGATCACCCTGGACCGCGCGGCGGAGCTGCTGGCCGACCGCAGGGAGCGCGGTCCGGTCAAGAAGGCGCCGGCGCGGAAGGCACCGGCGAAGAAGGCGCCGGCGAAGAAGACGCCGGCCAGGAAGACGCCGAAGAAGGTTCCGGCGAAGGCGCCGGCGCCGAAGGCCTGATCCGGGGCGCCGGCTCAGCCCAGCGGCTCGAGCCGGTTGCCACGCCCGGTGCGGCGCCCCGGATCACCGGCGACCGGCCCGGGCGACGACGAAGACCCGGCGGAACGGCACGACAGTTCCGTACGGCGCCGCCGGGTACGCCGACCGGAGCGCGGCGCCGTACTCGGCCTCGAAGTCCGCCGCCTCCGCCTGAGACAGCGCCGCCAGCACCGGGCGAAACGCCGTCCCCCGCACCCAGTCGAGCACCGGGTCCGGCCCGGACAGCACGTGCGCGTACGTCGTCTCCCAGGCGTCGACCGTGCACCCGCCCCGCGCGAGCAGGTCCACGTAGTCGGCCGGGTCGAGGGTGTCCGGCCACCGGCCCGCCCCGGCGCCGAGCCGGTCCCGCCACCGCGGCGACCGGCGCAGCTCGGTGAGCAGCGCGTGCGACGGCGCGTCGGCGTTGCCCGGCACCTGGACGGCCAGCCAACCGCCCGGCGCCAGTGACGATGCCAGCCGCCGCAGCTGCGACGCGTGGTTCGGCACCCAGTGCAGCGCCGCGTTGGAGACGAGCACGTCCACCGGCCAGGCCGGCCGCCACTCCTCGATGGTCCCGAGGACGAAGCTCAGCCGCGGCGCCGCCCGGGCGGCCGCGTCCGCCAGCATCGACTCGGACGAGTCCACGCCCAGCACCGTCGCTTCCGGCCAGCGGTCGAGCAGGGTGGCCGTCAGCGACCCGTCACCGCAGCCGAGGTCGACCACCCGCGCCGGCCGCCGGGCAGCCACCCGCGCGAGCAGCTCGTGGAACGGCCGTCCCCGCTCGTCCGCGTACCGCCCGTACTGCACCGGATCCCACACGGGCCCACACTTTACGTCGATGTCGAGAGACATGGCGCTAGTCTCGGACCCGTGCGCGACGAGGTGGACGAGCTGCTGGCGGCCTGGCAGCGGGAGCGACCGGAGCTCGACACCGCCCCGCTGGCCGTGCTGAGCCGGGTCAGCCGGCTGGCCCGCCACCTCGACCGGGCCCGGCGCGCGGTCTTCGCCGAGCACGGGCTGGAGGCGTTCGAGTTCGACGTGCTCGCCGCGCTCCGGCGCGCCGGCCCGCCGTACGAGCTGTCGCCCGGACGGCTGCTCCGCGAGACCCTGGTCGGCTCGGGCACGATGACCAACCGGCTCGACCGGCTGGAGGCCGGGGGCCTGGTCCGGCGCCGCCCCGACCCCGAGGACGGTCGCGGCGTGCGGGTCCGGCTGACCACCTGCGGCCGCGCCCGCGTCGACGCCGCGGTGGCCGGCCTGGTCGAGCGGGAGCGGGCGCTGCTCGCCGGCCTGCCGGACCGCGAGCGCGAGCGGCTGGCCGCCCTGCTGCGCGACGTGCTGCTGCGCTTCGAACGCGCTCCCGACACCGACGTGAACGGTGGGTGACGCGCCCGCGCCGCCGTCGACGGAGGCCGGTCCTGTCGGTCGGGACGGATACAGTCGGCTGGTCAGCCACCCTACGAGCGCCGGGGGAGGGGCCATCGACGCCGACCGAGCCGGGAGCACTCGCCGCGACCCCGCGTCGCCGTCGGGCGGCGCGCCTGAGCAGCCGGTCGGCGGCCCGGCGGGGCGGATCGCGGGCACGGCGGCCGACGGCCCTGTGCTGGCCGGCCCGGCGGACGAGAACCCGGCGCTGGTCACCTCCACCCAGAAGATCAGGGCGGTGCTGCGCGACCGCGACTTCCGCCGGCTCTGGCTGGTCATGTCCTTCTCCAGCTTCGGCGACTGGCTCGGGCTGCTCGCCACCACCGCGCTGGCCGCCGAGCTGGCCGACGGCTACGCGGCGGCCAACTTCGCCCTCGGCGGCGTCCTCGTCGTGCGGCTGCTGCCGGCGGTCGTCTTCGGCCCGCTCGCCGGCGCCTTCGCCGACCGCTTCGACCGGCGGAAGATGATGGTCGTCGCCGACCTCACCCGGTTCGTGCTCTTCGCGTCGATCCCGCTGGCCGGGACGCTGTGGTGGCTGCTTGTCGCGTCGTTCCTGATCGAGTGCGTCAGCCTGTTCTGGATCCCGGCCAAGGAGGCGTCCGTCCCCAACCTGGTCCGCCGCGACCAGCTGGAGGCGGCCAACCAGGTCAGCCTGGTGACGACGTACGGGATCACCCCGGTCGCGGCGGCGCTGGTCTTCTCGCTGCTGGCGCTGCTCACCCGGGTGCTCGCCGACTCGGTCGCATTCTTCGACACCAACCGGGTCGACCTCGCGCTCTACATCAACGCCCTAACGTTCCTGGTGTCCGCGCTCACCGTGCTGCGGATCCGCCGGATCAGCGGCCGGACCGGGTCGGGCAGCGGGCCTGCGCCCGGCGTCTTCGGGCTGCTGCGCGAGGGCTGGGCCTTCATCGGCCGCACCCCGCTCGTCCGCGGCCTGGTGATCGGCATCCTCGGCGCATTCGCCGCCGGCGGCGCGGTGATCGGCACCGGCAAGACGTACGCGGCGAGTCTCGGCGGCGGCGACGCGACGTACGGGATCCTCTTCGGCGCGGTCTTCGTCGGGCTCGGGCTCGGGATAGGGCTCGGTCCCAAGGTGGCCCGCGACCTTTCCCGACGGCGGCTCTTCGGGCTGTCGATCACCTTCGCCGGAGCCAGCCTGGTGCTGGTCGCCTTCATGCCGCACCTGGCGCTCAGCCTGATCTGCGTCATCGGGGTCGGCTTCGGAGCGGGGAGCGCCTATCTCGCCGCCGCCACCCTGCTCGGCCGGGAGGTGGCCGACGAGCTGCGGGGCAGGACGTTCGCCTTCGTGCAGTCGCTGGTCCGGGTCGACCTGATCCTCACGCTGGCGGCGGCGCCGTTCCTGGTCGGCGTGCTGCGGCAGCGGCAGGTCGACCTCGGGTTCGTCGAGTTCACCGTCGACGGCGCCCGGATCCTGCTCGCGCTGGCCGGCCTGCTCGCGATCGTCGGCGGCATGGTGTCGTACCGGCAGATGGACGACCGCCGCGGCGTGCCGGTGGTGCCCGACCTGGTGAGCGCGCTGCGCGGCGACACCACCACGCAGCGGCGGCTGTCGAAGGGCGGCATGCTGGTCGCCTTCGAGGGCGGCGAGGGTTCGGGAAAGTCGACCCAGGCGCGCAAGCTGGCGGAGTGGCTGACCGAGCGCGGGGTGGCCGTGACGACCACGCACGAGCCCGGCGCGACCGACTTCGGCGCCAAGGTGCGCAGCATCCTGCTCGACTCCGGTGACGGTTCGCTGACCCCGCGAGCGGAGGCGCTGCTCTTCGCCGCCGACCGCGCCCACCACGTGGACACCGTCATCCGGCCTGCGCTGGACCGTGGCGAGGTCGTCATCACCGACCGGTACGTGGACTCGTCGCTGGCCTACCAGGGGGCGGGCCGCGCGCTGTCCGTCGAGGACATCCGCCGGCTGTCCCGGTGGGCGACGAGTGGGCTGCGGCCGGACCTGACCGTGCTGCTGGACGTCGATCCGGAGGTCGGCCTGGAGCGTGCCCGGTCGGCCGGCCGCGGGCAGGACCGGCTGGAGCGGGAGTCGATCGACTTCCACCAGCGGGTGCGGCGGGCGTTCCGGTCGCTGGCCGATTCGGCACCGGACTGCTACCTGGTGGTCGACGCCGGCCGGCCTCCGGCGGCGGTGTCGGCCGTGATACGGGCGGCGGTCGGCAGGCGGCTCGCCGCCCGGCTGGCCGCGCAGCGTCCGGTGGGACGTCCGGGAGCCCGGGCGTCGCGTCGGAGCCTGCGCGCGGTCCGCTGGCGCCCGGGCCGCAGCCGGGCCGACAGGGCCGGTCTGGTCCGCCGGCCGTCCGCTGCGCCGCCGTCCGACGGCCCACCGCCTGCTGCGCCACCGTCCGACGGCCCACCGCCTGCTGCGCCACCGTCCGACGGCCCACCGCCTGCCGAGCCTCCACCTTCCGCGGCGCCGCGGCCCGGTCCGCCCCCGACCGGGCAGGCGACCGTCCCGGTCCGGTCGGCGGCGGGCACCCCCGGCCCGGCGACGGGGCCGACGACAGGGTCGGCCGACCGGATCGCACCGGTCCGGTCGCCTTCGGCGCCGGACGTGGACGGGGATCGGCCGGCCAGCCCCGAGCCCGGCGGCGAGCCCGGCGACAACGGGCATCCCGGCGCCGTGACTCGGGAGCACGACGAGGCGCCAGGCCGGTCCCGATGAGCGGCGGCCCCCGATGACGGTGTGGGAGGACGTGGTCGGCCAGCCACGGGCGGTCGAGGTGCTCCGTGAGGCGGCCGCGGCGGCCGAGCGGGTGGTCGCCGAGGCGTCCACGACGCCCGGCTCGATGACCCACGCCTGGCTCTTCACCGGCCCGCCGGGCTCCGGACGTTCGGTCGCTGCCCGCGCCTTCGCGGCGGCCCTGCAGTGCGAGCGCGACGGTGTCGGCTGCGGCGAGTGCAAGGGCTGCCACACGGTCGCTGCCCGTACCCACCCGGATGTCCACCTGGTGGTGCCCGAGGGCCTGTCGATCGCCGTCCAGGAGATGCGGTCGATCGTGCCCACCGCGGCGCGGCTGCCGGTGCTCGGGCGCTGGCAGGTGGTGCTCGTCGAGGACGCCGACCGGCTGACCGAGGCGGCGTCGAATGCGCTGCTCAAGGCGGTGGAGGAGCCGCCGGTCCGGACGGTCTTCCTGCTCTGCGCGCCGTCCACACACCCGGACGACGTGGCGGTCACCATCCGGTCCCGATGTCGGGTCGTCGCGCTCGGCACTCCGCCGGCCGAGGCCGTCGCCGAGGTCCTGGTCCGCCGCGACGGCATCGACCCGGCGGTCGCCAGGTGGGCGGCCCAGGCCGCGCAGGGCCACGTCGGCCGCGCTCGCAGGCTGGCCCGGGACGACGAGGCGCGCGAGCGCCGCAAGGCCGTCCTGTCGGTGCCGGCCTCGCTGACCAGCCTCGGCGCCTGCTTCGCCGCCGCGGACCAGCTGGTGGCCGCGGCCGAGCAGGAGGCCGCGGCGCTGTCGGCCGAGCTCGACGGCCCGGAGACGGAGGCGCTCAAGCTGGCCCTCGGGGCCGGCGGCACCGGCAAGGGCGCCGCGGCGGCCACCCGCGGCAGCGCCGGTGTGCTCAAGGAGCTGGAGCGCCGGCAGCGGTCGCGCGCCACCCGTGCCCAGCGGGACGCGCTCGACCGCGCCCTGGTCGACCTCGCCGCGTTCTACCGGGACGTGCTGCTGACCCAGGCCGGCGCGCCCGTGCGGCCGGCGCACCCGGACGCGGCCACCGACGCGCGGTACGTCGCCGGCGCCCTGCCGCCCGAGGCGGTGCTGGGCCGCCTCGACGCCGTTCTCGAATGCCGCCAGGCGCTGGAGCTCAACGTGAAGCCACGCATCGCGATCGAGGCGATGACGGTCGCTCTCCGGCTCCCCTGACCGCCGGAGCCGACGTAAGGTCGGCCGGTGAGCATGGTCTGCGCGGTGAGCTTCGAGCGGTACGGCAGGCTCTACTACCTCGACCCCGGCCCGTACGCGCCCAAGGTCGGCGACAAGGTCCTGGTGCCGACCGACGACGGGCCCGAGGTCGCCGAGTGCGTCTGGGCGCCGCAGTGGGTGAGCGAGGACACCGGGGGGATGCCGGTGCTGGCCGGCATCGCCGGGCCCGAGGACCTCGACCGAGACGCGCTGATCCGCCGCCGCAAGGCCGACGCCCGGGTCGCCGCGAAACGGCTGGTCCGCGAGCACAAGCTCCCGATGAAGGTGGTCGGCATCGACCACCTCCCCGCCATGAACCGCACGACGATCTACTTCTCCGCCCCACACCGCGTCGACTTCCGGGCCCTCGTCCGCGACCTCGGCGCCACCCTGTCCTGCCGGGTCGAGCTGCGCCAGCTCTCCCCGCGGGACGAGGCCAGGGTGCAGGGCGGCATCGGCTCCTGCGGGCGGGACCTGTGCTGCGCGACGTTCCTCAAGGACTTCGAGCCGGTCTCGATCCGGATGGCGAAGGACCAGGACCTGCCGCTCAACCCGCTGCGTATCTCCGGCGCGTGCGGGCGGCTGCTGTGCTGCCTGAAGTACGAGCACCCGCTGTACGTGAAGGCGCACGACACCGCGCCGGCCAAGGGGTCGGAGGTGGAGACACCCGAAGGCGTGGGCAAGGTGATCGACATCAACGTCCCGAGCGAGACGGTCAAGGTCCGCCTCAAGGACAGCGGCCGTAGCTGCTCCTGCTCGTTCGCCTCCGCCTGCGCACCCCGCCAGGCCCACGACGAGCGCTACCCCGCCCCCGGCTGAGCTGCTGCCGATCCAAGGTGTACGGTAGGTGTATGACCCGCACCAACATCGACATCGACGACGACCTGGTCGAAGAGGCGATGCGCAAGTACGGCGTGCGCACGAAGCGCGAGGCGGTCGACCTCGCCCTGCGTCGGCTGGTCGGGCCGAAGCTCACGCCCTCGTTCCTTCGCGGCCTGCGGGGGATCGGGTGGGACGGTGATCTCGACGAGATGCGGGCCGGGCGCGTGAGCGAGCAGGACTGAGCGGTGCTGCTGCTGGACACATCGGGTTGGATCGAGTACCTCCGCGACACCGGTTCGGCGGCGTGCGAAGAGGTCGCGCGTCTGGTGCTCGATCCCGAGTCGCTCGCGACGACCGAGCCGATCATCATGGAGCTGCTGGCAGGAGCGACGTCCACCATTGCCCTGCGAGAGCTCGAGACGCTCACCGCAGGCCTGGTCCTGCTCGGCGTGGACGTCCGGGTGGACTACCACCACGCGGCGGCCCTGCACCGCTCGGTCCGCTCCGCCGGACGGACCGTACGACGCATGAACGACTGCCTGATCGCCGCCGTCGCTCTCCGTACCGGAACGACGCTCGCGCACCGCGACTCCGACTTCGATGCCATCGCCGACGCTGTCGGTCTGGACACCCGGCGGCTCGGGTAGGTCGGGGGCCCTGTCCGCGCCCTCCCGATCACCCTGCTGGGCGACCTTCGGGGCGGTGAAGTGAGACGATCGGCCGGTGGCGAAGGAACTGGACGACCGCTGGTACTACAACGTCGACGAGGGCCGCGCCGAGCAGGGCCCGGCCAAGCGCGGCTACCTGACGACGCGGCTCGGGCCGTACGCGACCAAGGAGGAGGCCGAGCGCGGCCTCGAGGAGCTGCGCCGGCGCAACGAGCGTATGGACGAGGAGGACCGCCAGTGGGAGGAGGGTTGAGCGTCGCCGCGGTCGCTGAGCCGGAGAGCCTGCTCGACCTGGTCCCGGCGCGGCGCGGCCACTTCGAGTACGAGTCCGGGCACCACGGCGACCTGTGGCTCGACCTGGACACGCTCCTCCTGCGGCCGCGCCGGCTCCAGCCGTACGTGTCCCAGCTCGCGCACCAGGTCGCGCTGCACGGGTTGGAGGTGGTGTGCGGGCCACTGGTCGGCGGGGCGTTCGTCGCGCACTCGGTGGCGGCCGAGCTCGACGTCGGGTTCTGCTACTCGGTCCGCCGGGACGGGGTGTACGAGCTGCCGGGCGCCTTCGGCCCGGCGGTCACCGGTCGGCGGGTCGCGGGGGTCGACGACGTGGTCAACGCCGGCTCCGCCGTCCTCGGGACGGCGGCGGCGGTGCGCGCGGCCGGAGGAGTGTTGACCAGCGTCGGCGCGCTCCTCGCCCTCGGCGACTCGGCCACTGCTGTCGGCGCGGCGGCCACGGTGCCGTTCGAGCACTTGGCCGCCATGCCGACCGCCCTGTGGACGGTCACCGACTGCCCGCTCTGCGCCGCCGGCGACCCGCTCGACCCGCCGCCCTCCTGAGCGACCCGCCCCCGCCCGCCGCTACACTGTCCCCCGCCGGTACGTCCCGCACGCGTCCCGCCGCCTTAGCTCAGTCGGCAGAGCGATTCACTCGTAATGAATAGGTCGTCGGTTCGATTCCGACAGGCGGCTCCACCCGTGACCTGCATGTATGCCATGCCGGCCGCTCAGAACTGACGGCCCATTCATCTTCTGGTCTCAGTTGTCAGCCCTGTTCACGGAAGTGAGTGGATCGGCAGGCGCGCAGGGTGGCGACGACTGGGTCATGGCCACGGACCGCCGTCGGGCAGCTGATTCTGTGGCGCGCGACGGACGCGCCGGGAGCCGGGATATGAGCGCTCGTCACCACTCCGCACTCGCAGGAGGCTACGGACGCCCGGTGCGGCTCGGCATGCCGCCTCAGACCGCCCGCGGTCAGAGTTCCAGGACGAGCCGCAACGCGGCCTCTACGCGTCGTAGTTCCTCGAAGCTCAGGTGTCCTGCGCTGCTCCCGAGCCGCGCGGGGTCGACCGCTGCGGTCTGTTCCGCGAGGACCAAGGTGGCGCGTCCGGCGATTTCGACCTCGGGTCGGAAGGTCGCTGGACGCGCCGAGGTGGACGTCGGAGCTACGAGCAAGGTCGACAAGGGCAGCTGATCGGACTGGACAACTACTGCATACCGGGAGCCGGCCTGTTCGCGACCACGGGCGTCACGCGGCGCGTTGAGGCGATAGACCTCACCACGCACGCAGGGTCTCCATGTCGCGAAGTACTTGCGCCGCCTCGGCCCGGTCCTGATCGTCGGCTGCCAGGGCCTCGGCTTCGGCGCGCAACGTCGTCCTTGCACGGCCACGGGCGGCGTCGATCAACGCCGCCCGCACGGCGGTCGAGACCGACGTGCCATCTCCGGTCAAGACAGCCAACGCCCGAGCGGCGTCCTCGTCTGGGCGGAACGTGATCGTGTCAGCCACCCCTCGAGTGTCTCACAGTCCGTAAGACGTGGCGACTTGGCCCGGCGCTGCGGCGTGCGGGTGGAAGCGGAACGCCTTCAGTAAGCCCGTCCGCCACGCCGTCGGAGAACGAGCAGTGGGGCCTCGGGGGAGTACTACAGTGCCGCCGGTGACGACCAGCCTTGCCAGGCATGCCGAGTTCGCCCGCCAGCTGGAGTCCGACCTCGAGGAGTATCCCGACGAGCGCGGCGAGATCCTCCTCGAAGCCGGTGACGCCTGGCATCGTGCCGGGCACCCGCAGCGGGCGATCGAGCTGCTGACTGAGGCCGTGGCGCTCGGCGGGGAGGACGGCGGGAACGCCCGGGTTGGGCTGGCCGAGGTGCTGTTCGACCTAGGCCAGGACGAGGAGGCGCGAGCCCAGTTGGATGCGCTCCGGGCGACTCGGCCGTCGTCGCCGGTGCCCTGGCATATGGCCGCTGAGTTGTTGGAGCACCGCGGCGAGCTCGACCAGGCGCTCACCTGGTTCACTGCCGCGGTCTCCCGGCTTAGCGACGAAGAGATGGCCACGCGCCACCACTGGCTCTCCTACGCCAACTCGCTGCTGGCCGGTCGTCGGCGGGTTCGCCGTGCGCTGGGACAACCTGCGGACGACCTCGACGTCGCCGAGATGAATCCCTTCACCGCCGACCTCGACGGCGTCCTGTCCACCGACACCCAGCAAGAAACGGGGCCGCTGCCCGGGAGGACGCGACTACCCCGCGAGGTGCGGATCCTGTTCTGGCCCAGAGACGAGATACCACGCGCACACCAACGCTGGCCGCAGCTCGTCCAGCACACCGACAGCGAGGCGATCATCCGCGACCGCGAGGCGGACAATCGCGCCCTGTCGGACGCCGGCACGCCGCGGATCTCCATGGTGCCGCTGACCGTTGCCAGACTCACCGAATTCGCCACCCGTACCGGCGCAGACCCGGCCGACGAGAGCACCCGCCACGAATGCATGGCAGAAATCCTCGGCGAAGGCGGCGCGATCACCTGGCCACCAGCCCGCAACGCACCTTGCTGGTGCGGCTCCACCGCCAAGTACAAGAAGTGCTGCGGACGCCCGAACCAGGCCTACACCTGATCGAATAAGGCGAGCCGATCGGTCGTCTGAAACAGATGAGGCAACGTGTGATCGAGGATCCGTCACCCGCAGGAGCCGGTCCCGGCTCGCTGTTCTCTCCGTGATGTCCTACGGAACGCACCCGTGTTGTCGCGGGTGTTGGCAGGTACCGATTTTCAAGCGTCGACGCTGAGGATCGTCCTGGTGGTCTCAGTTCTGGTCTCTGGTTCGTCGCCGCGCAGTTGTGGGAGCGGTCGGCTGCGTCGTCGATGAACCTCACTCCCTCGCGGACGACGGCTCCTTGCTGGGAGTCGGTCCGGGTCTCGTCTCGCCAGGTGAGGCGGGAAGGGGTCGGCCGTCCGCGCCCAGGACCCGCCGCGTTCAGGCAGGCCTCACATCGGGTCGGGCCAGAGGATGGCGCCGGCGGATGGAAGACGACCGTCCACCTCGCCGGGGCACCAGCGCAGTTGTCCGCTTCAGCGTTGGCGGCGCGGTGACCAGCGATCGGAGTCGATCACGTCGCTTGTTCCCTTGAGAGGCAGCCACGCTGTGATTTCGGATGCCGGCTGGTCCGGGGGTGTCGATTCAGATGCGCGGCGGCAAGTGCAAGCCGCGGAACGGGCATCTCGCTTCGGGCGCCGCGGACCCGCTAGCGTGGCGGCGAAGGTTGCGCCGAGCAGAGCTGCGATGCCCATCCGGATGGCCACGGCGGCGGTCGTGGTGACCTCGACCGGGACCTCGACCGGGACCTCGACCGGGACCGTCAGCACAGTGCCGGGCGTCGACCTGGGCTCTGGAGGGTCTGGCATGGCGGCTGCGGGCAGCGCGGGTGCTGCCAGCATCACCGCCGCTGCGGCCAAGGCGGTCCCATTGGCCCGGCGAGTGCGTTGGGTCATGACGGTTCTCTTCTCTGCGAGCGGCCGGACCGCCCGGCTGGCGGGGGCGCCGCGGCAGCACGGCCGGTTCCCGCCAGCGCCGGCGTCGCCAACTGATCGGTTACCGCGTGAGCGACGCGACCCCCGCAGCGCTGCAACGAGCCGCGGGGTCGCCGCCCTTCGTGTCTGCGGGGGACGGTCAGCCGCCGGAGCAGACGACTCGGGGGTTCCACATCTCGAACGTTCCGGCCGGGTTGTGCTCCCACACCCACACATGCAGGGAGTAGAAGCTCGGCAGCCCGAACCGGTTCGGCGCGGGGGTGACGTTGAAGCGGTGTCCGAGCAGCGCCGGCGGGTGGTGGTGCGTCGCGTCCCAGGCGCTCTTGATCACCACGTACTCCAGCGCCGCCAGTTGCAGCGTGCCGTCGGGCATGGGCGCGTACACGAGCGCCTCGGGGCGGGTCGCGACGATCGCGGGGTCGTTGACCAGCATGGAGTTGGCCCAGTGGACCCCCATGCCGCCCGTGCCTGGCATGTCGATGCAGGCGATGCCCTTCGCGTCTCGCAGCAGCAGGTAGCCGCGCTGCTCGGAAACCGCGATGCTGTGGAACGCGTCGGTCGAGGCCCGGAGCCCGGCGAGGTTGTCCGGTGCGTTCGCGCCGCCTCGCGATGCAGCGGCCACGGCCGAAGCCGTACCGGCCATCAGGGCGAGGACTGCTAGCGTCGATCCGATCACCGACTTGACTCGCATGTCAGGCCCCCTCGCACACCACGTAGATCTCATCCGCGACCAGCCCGTGTGCCTCGCGGTGCACTGTCGCCGCCGAACCGGGGTCTGGTGCGTCGACGAGGCAGAAGACCTTGCCCGCCGCCTCGTCCACCCAGTACCTCAGATACCTGACGTCGTACTTTCCCTGGTGCTGGAGGTCGGCCAGGTGCGCCTTGGCGACGTCGTCGACCGCCACACCGCCGTCGATCGTGTGCACGTCCATGTACAGGGGCACGGGGGGCTCCTTTCGGTGTCCGCCTGCCGGGCGGTCTCACGCTAGGAGCGGCGAGCGGGGTCGGGCATCGGCCGGCGCTGCCCAGGTTGGCGGCCCGATTGCCCATGTTCGGCGCCGGTCGCCAGCAGCGGGTCGACCAGCTGGGCGACGTCCGTGCGGGACGACACGCCCAGCTTGTTGAGCACGGCGGAGACGTGGTGGTGGACTGTCCGCTCCGAGATGAACAGCCGGCGCGAGATCGCCGCGTTGGACAGGCCGTCGCGGAGCAGGGCCAGCACGTCGGCTTCCCGCGGGGTCAGGCCGTGCGGATGGGCTCGGGTCGCGGGACGCGGGCCGCGCGGGACCGCCTGGTGTCCGGCCCGCCGCAGGAGGGTCCGGACCAGCGACGCCGCCGGGGTTGCACCGATCGAGGTGAACAGATCCAACCCGCGCCGCAGCGCGTCCGGCTCTCCCGAGGCGGTCAGCGCCACGGCCTCCTCGAACGGGCAGCCGGCGTCGTGCCACCACCGGGCCGCGGCCTCGTGGTCACCGGCGAGCTCCCGCCGGTACGGCTCGGGCAGGCCGTCCACCGCGCGGACCGGCACGCCGAGCCGATCGAGCCAGGTGGTGAGCTCGCCGAGCAGCCACGGGTTGTCCTCGTCCACCGGCTGCGCGTACAGCGCTAGCACCCGATCGTCCAGCGTGCCCGGGTCGCCGCGCAGCCAGGCGGCCTCGGCCATTCCCGCCGCCAGCTGGAGCTGCCAGTAGCGCTGGTCGACATCGACGGCGAGCTGCCAGGCCTCGTCGATCAGTCCGGTCGCCCGGGGGTCGCCCCGCCGCCCGCGCGCGACCGCGAGCGGGATGAGCAGGTGCAGCCGGTTCACCGGCGAGATCGTCTCGCGCAACGCGGCCTCGACGAGCGTGTCGGCCTCGGCCAGCCGCCCGGTCCGCAGCAGCGCGGCGGCTCGGCTGCCGCGCAGGCAGACCGTGAACGTCCGCAGGTCGTTGTCGTTGCAGTAGGCCATGCCCTGGGAGAAGCACCAGTCGAACTCCGCGATTCGCATATGGTCGACCGCGGCCTGGTACAGGTTCGCGTAGCCGCGGGCGGCCTGCTCCTCCCGCTGGTGCTCGATGGCGAGCTCGATGGACCGGCGGAGGTCGGCCGAGCCGTCCTGGCCCATGCCGAAGCGGACCCAGCCGATCGTGTTCAGCATGTCCGCGGACACGTCGTGGTAGCCAAGGGCGTCGGCCTGCCGCAGCGCCTCCTGCGCGATCGCGAGCGCGTGGGCGCTCGGCCGCATCTCGCCCGCCATCGTGGCGTAGAAGGCGTGCGCCCACGCCCGTTGCCGCGACGGCGGCGTGTTGACGATCACCGCCAGCGCCTCGTCGGCCGCGCGCCGGCTCTCCTCGCCGCGACACAGCCGCCACAGGCAGACCGACCGCCACCGCAGGTTCTCGCTGATCTTGACCGGATCGCCGAGCTGCCGGCGCAGGGCCAGCGCCTGCTCGCGCTCCTGAGCGGACTCCACCCAGTGGTCGATCAATGCGAGGGCGGCGGCCAACCCCTCGTGCAGCGCGGCCAGCTCGTCGGTGCCGGCCCGGTCGGCGAACCGCAACGCCCGCCGGTACTGAGTGACCGCCTCCCGGTTCGACCGCAGGGCGAACGCCTCGGCCGCCGCGACGGTGGCGTGCCGGTAGGCCTGCTCGGCGGCACCCGCTTCCTCCGCGTGGTACGCCAGCCGGGCGTGATCGCGCGGAGCCGAGTCCTCCAGCGCCTCGAGCGCCCGCGCGTGCAGGTGCGCGCGGCGGTGCGCCGGGATGGCCCGCTCGACCGCCATCCGGGCCAGCTCGTGCCGGAACCGATAGGCGGCCGTCCCACCGACCAGGGCGCCGGACTCGACGCACTCGTCCAGCGCCGACGCGTCGACCTCAGCCACCGGCGCCAGCAGCGCCGGGGCCGCCGGGGCCGCCGAGGACCGCGGCGGCCTCGAGCAGCCGGCGGGCGTCGGGGGACAGCGCCGCCGTGCGCGCGGAGACGATGTCCGCGATCGTCCGCGGCACCTCGCCCGGCGCGGCGTTGAGCACTTCGGCGACGTAGAAGGGCACCCCGCCGGTCAGCCGGTAGAGCTCGTCGCCGTCGGCCGAGTCCCCGGCGAGGCGCCGCACCGCCTCCGGCGACAGCGGCGGCAGCGCCATCCGCCGGGTGGCGGCATGAGTCGCGATCTGGCCGATCACTCCGCGCAGCGAGCTGTCGGCGGCCATCTCGTCGTCGCGGTAGCTGGCGATGATCAGGGCGCGGCGCTTGGCGATCCGTCGGGACAGGTACCGCAACCAGTCGAGGGTGGCGTCGTCGGCCCAGTGCAGGTCCTCGACCACCACCACGGTCGGCAGCTTGCCCCCGCCGAGCTCGTCGAGGAAGGCGGCGAACAGCTCGCGCCGGTCTCGATCGCTGGTGCACAACTCGACGAGCCGCCCGCCGACGTCGACGGCGATCTCGTACAGCGGACCGAGCGGTCGAGGGGTGAAGCTGCCGTCGCAGGCTCCCCACCACCAGCGCAGCTCGGGATGCAGGTCGCGGAACGCGCCGACCAACGAGGTCTTGCCGACTCCCGCCTCGCCCGACAGCAGAACCAACCGCCCCGAACCGGATGCCGCGTCGCCCGCGTACTCCTCCAGGGTCCGCAGGAAGTGCCCCCGCTCGAGCAACTCCACTACCGAAGTCTAGACCGAAGTTTCGTGATCTCGAACGCGCGGGCTCTTGGTGGCCTGGGGTTTCTCGGTGGGTGTGGTGGGGTTCTGTCTACGTGAGGGTGAGTGGGATCGGTGCGCCGATGAGGTCGAAGGCGCGTTGC
>Ga0210378_10000701_pt1 | contig 17362 bp, 18 predicted proteins | sample PLM1_60_b1redo_FD_155465 | JGI IMG/M metagenome (GOLD analysis project Ga0210378, IMG submission 155465) | Groundwater sediment microbial communities from an aquifer in East River, Colorado, USA - PLM1_60_b1 redo | ecosystem: Environmental > Terrestrial > Soil > Riparian zone | place: USA: East...
CGAGCGAGTTCTTCAGCTCGTTGATCAGCTGCGGGGTGAGGGCGGCGCCGGCGCGGGTGGCGAACAGGGTCATCTCGTACGCGATGTTGCCGAGGTTGGCGGTCTTCGCGGCGATCACGCCGAGGACGGAACCGCTGCTGATCGAGGAGACCAGCAGGTAGCCGTGCGCCATGTCGACGATCACCTTGTTGAGGGCGCCGAGCTGGTACGCCCTGGCCGCGCCGCCGGCCAGGCTGGTGATGCCGGAGGTGATCGCGGCGAGGCGGTCGGCGCCGGCCCGCTCCTGGCCGGCGGACATGGCCATCAGCAGCCCGTCCGAGGAGACGGCGATCGCCTCCAGGACGCCGGCGGTCTCCGCGGCGAACTTGCCGAGCAGCCAGTTGAAGTTCTGCGCCTCGGCACTCAGGCCGTACGCGGTGTGGTTCACCCGGCACCCTCCTCGCTCGTCGGACCCGTCCCGCGCTCACCGGCCCGTAGCGCGCGCTCCACCCCGGCCTCGAACTCCTCCACCAGCGCCCGCGCGGCCGCCGCCTCCCGGGTGGCGGCGTCGGCGTCCGCTCCCGTCGGCGCGCCGGAGCCGGGGTCGCGATCCGACGGCCCCGGCTCGGTGGGCGGGCGCGCGGCGCGGGCTCCGATCGGCATCTGCGCGCCGGGGACCCTGCGCACCAGTGGGTGCAGGCCGTTGCCGTCGGGGCCGGCCGCGTCGCCAGGGGAGTCCACGGGCCGGCGGGGAGCCGGCACGCCGTCGGGAGCGGGACGACCCGCCGGGCGCGACTCCTCCGGTCCGCTTCCGCCGCCGCCCGCCGGCGCCAAACGCTCCTCCACCCCCGCTGGATACCCAACCCCCGGCCGCCCAGCACCCGAGACCCCAGCCCCCGAGACCCCGTCGCCGCCACGAGCCGCGGGAGGCGCGGGCGTCGCTGACTCGGCGTCCGGTGGCGCGGCCGAGAACCCTGCGGCGGGAGCCGCGGGCGCCGCAGACCCGGGCGCCGCAGACCCGGGCGTCGCAGACGCGGGCGCCGCAGACGCGGGCGCCGCAGACCCGGGCGCCGCAGACCCGGGCGCCGCAGACCCGGGCGCCGCAGACCCGGGCGCCTCAGGCGCGGGCGCGGAGGCCGCGGGTGCCTCGGGGGTGGGGGGAGCGGGGGGGCCCGCCGCGGGAGGCTCAGCGGGGGCCGGGGGCTGGGGGCCGGGTGCGGGCGTCGGAGCCGGGCGCGGGACGGGCGCGCGCTCGAAGAACGTCACGTCCGGCACCGGACGCGCGCCGTTGGCCGGCGGTGTGCCGGGTCGCCTGCTCACCGCGTCCAGCCTCGCCAGCGCCCGCCGTACCCCGTCCTCGAACTCCTCGACCAGCGCCCTGGTGGGGTCGGCCGGGTCGCCGGCGCGCGGAGCCGGCAGCGGGGGCAACGGGGGCAACGGGGGCAACGGGGGCGTCGGCATCGGCCGGGGCAACGGCGTCGCCATGAGCCAGACCTGCCCGTTGCGCCGGGCCGGCTCGTCCCCCCCGCGCGCGGCCGCCGACTCCTGCAGCGCCCGCCGTACGCCCTCCTCGAAGTCCTCGATAGCCCGCCGGGCCTCGTCCGGCGACCCTGGGTTCGGCGGCTTCTCCGCCGCCCCCGCCTCCGGCCCCTGCCCCGACCCGCTCACCGGCCCGCCGGTGTCTGGCAGTTGCGCGCCCCGCACCCGGCGGACGATCCCCCCCGGTCCCACCTCGGCGGCCGGAGGCGCCTCGACGGCCGGCTCAGCCGCCGCCGGCCGCGCGGGCGGCCCCGCGGTCGCCGGCTCGGCCAGCGCCGGCTCCCACCAGTCCCGCCCCGGCGCCGCCGGGGCGGACCCCGGGCCCGACCCCGACGCCGGCCCGGCCGCCGCGGGCACCGCGACTGCCGGCTGCGGCACTGCCGGCTCGGCGACGGGCACGGACACGGGCGCAGGCGCCGGGGCGGGCCGCTCCCGCCGGACCACCTGCCGCGCAGGGATCAGCACCTCCGCCGTCACCCCGGTGCCGGGCGTCGGACGCAACCGGACCCGGATGCCGTGCCGGCGGGCGAGCCGCCCGACCACGAACAGCCCGAGCACGTCCGTCGGCGCCAGGTCCAGTCGCTCCCGCTCGACCAGCCGCGCGTTCTCCGCGGCGAGCTGCTCGGCCGTCATGCCGAGCCCGTGGTCGACTATCCGGACCAGCACGTCCCCGTCCGCGACGGTGGTCGCGCCCACCTCGACGTCGGTGTGCGGCGGCGAGAACGAGGTCCCGTTCTCCAGCAGTTCGGCGAGCAGCAGGCTCACGTCCGGGGTGACGTGCGGCGTGAGCAGCGCGTCCTCGACGTCGCCGAGCCGGACCCGCTGGAAGCCCTCGATCTCCCCGAGCGCGGACCGGATGGTGTCGGCGACGGACAGCGGCTCGCCGGTCAGCTCCTGGTCGGCCGCGCCGGACAGCACCACCAGGCTGTTCGCGTTGCGGCGCAGCCGGGTGGAGACGTGGTCGAGTCGGTAGAGCCGGTCCAGCAGCGCCGGGTCCTGCTCGTTGCGCTCCAGCGAGTCGATCATGGCGAGCTGGCGGCCGACCAGGTTCTGGGTGCGCCGGCCGACGTTGCCGAACATCGTCGCCACGTTCCGCCGGCTCACCACCTGCCGCTCGACCAGGTCGGCCGCGACCTGCTGGACCCGGTTGAACGCCTGCGCCAGCTCGCCGAGCTCGTCCGCGGTGCCGACGCGTACCGGCCGCAGCCGGGGCGCGGCGGCCGCGGCGTCCTCGGTGTCCGCGACCCGGACCAGCTCATCCCGGGCGACGTCGGCCACCTCGTCCGCGGAGGCGGTGAGCCGCCGCAGCGGCCGGGAGATCGACCGGGTGATGAGAACGCTCAGTACGACGGCGGCGATCAGCACCAGCAGCGCGAGGCCGACGCCGAGGGCGGCCAGCCAGCGGTCCCGGGTGGCCGAGTCGGCGGCGCCGCTCGCCGCCTGGGCGGCCACCCGGGTTTCCACCAGCCGGGCCAGCGCGGTCAGCGACTCGACCTTCGGCAGCAGGTCCGGCGAGACCGGCGCGCCGCGGACCGAGCCGGGCAGCCGGTCCAACTGGTCCAGGTAACGGCTCACCGACTGCCGGGACGGCCCGTCCTCGACCAGCTCGTACAGCTCGACCGTCTTCGCGCCGGCCAGTGGCTGGAAGACCCGCTCCTCCCGGGCCTCGACCGCCATCGCGGCGCTGATCAGGGCGAGCACGGCGTCGGTGACCTTCCCGTCGCTGTCGATGAACAGCGCCGCGCCGGCCGCGCTGGTAGCCTCGTCGTGGCGGACGATCGAGTCCAGGGCGAGCTCCTGCCGGCCCACCGGCGTGCTCAGGTCCGCGTCCTGGGTCAGTCCGAGGCTGTCGACCAGCCCGTTGACGGCTTCCGTGAAGCCGGTGTAGACGGCCAGCCCGGTGACTTCCCTGCGCAGGACCTGGATCCGCAGCCCGCCGAGGCCGGACCGGTAGCCGACGTTGCGCAGCACCTTGGCGAGCTGGTCGTCCTGCCCGTCGCCGTAGTCGACGGCGAGCTGCTCGGCCAGGTCGAGCACGCGGGCGGACCGCGCGACCAGCCGGTCCCGCCCGACCTCGAGCGACAGGTAGCCCAGCGACGCCAGCCGCTCCTGCTGCAGCTCCTGCGCCAGCTCGCCGATCCGGACCGCGCGCTCGATCACCCGGGCGGTCCGGCTCGACTTCTCCGCCGCGTCGATCCGCGCCGTGACCAGTGGCACCGCTCCGATGACGATGAGCACCAGCAGCGGCAGGACCAGCAGGACGAGCTTCTGCCGGACCCGGAGCCTACCGAGCAGCACGGGCACCTCCCCGGCGCTCGTGTCCGCCCGCGGCCGCCAGCTCGCCCCCGCGCATGTCGCCGCCCCCGCGCATGTCGCCGCCGCCGTCGGCCGGGCGGGTGGCGCGCCGCGGGCCGTCGCGCTCGACCCGGTCCGCGTCGCCGTCCGGCCGGTCGACAGCGCCGAACCATGCCGGCTCGAGCCCGACCGCCACGCCGGCGACCACCAGGACGGCCAGCACGGCGGCGATCATGGCGAAGAGCCGGGTCCGCTCCGCGGCATCCTGCCGCGCCCGCAGCAGCGAGTCCAGCTCGGCCAGGGCGGCGCGGTGCAGGGCGAGCGCGGTGCGCTGCAGCTCGTCCTGGTCGCCGCCCAGGGTCCGCAGGGACCGCTCGGGCGCCGGGGCGAGCAGCGAGCTGGAAGGCGCGACCGCGTCGACCGCGGTCTGGAAGTCGTCGAGCTGGCGGGTCAACCCCGGGCCGAGGGTCTCGCTGCGGGTTCCCGCGAACGCCTTCAGCAGGCCGTCGCCGAGGTCGGCGGCGTCGGTGGCGACCCGGTTGCGCGCGGTGGTCAGTTGCGCCAAGGCGTCGGCGTCCTTCTCGCCCCCGGCCGCCAGCACGGTCAGGTCCGCGTACCGCCCCGAGTCGACCAGGATCTCCGGGATCCGCAGCAGGGTCGCGTTCATCACGTAGTACGCGTCCAGCTCGGGGTCGAGGATCAGGTTCGAGGTGTCGCCGACCTTCCGGTTCAGCTCGATCAGGCTGGTCACAAGGTCGCTGTACTGGGTGTACGCAACCGACGGGACCGGCCAGCTGCGGGAGGCGCGGTCCTGCACGGTCAGCCGGATCGCCGTCCACCGCTCGGTGGTGCGCAACTGTCCGCCCAGCCTCCGGTCGACCTCGTCCACCGCGGCGATCGCCGACTGCACGGCGGCGTTGGCGACGGGTTCGCCGCGGACGGCGGAGGACTGCGCCTCCGTGGCGACGCTCAGCAGCTCGGTCAGCGGGCCGAGGTACGCGACGCCCCGCCGCTCGGACTCGTTGAAGGACAAGGTGTCGCCGGTGCTCGACCAGACCTGGGCGAAGAGGAACCCGACCGGGGCCAGCAGGGCGACCGCCACCACGGCGGCCACCGCGGCTCGCACGGAACGCTGGCCCGGGGCGGACGACGTGGAGCTCACGGACATCCGGCCTTCCTGCTTCTCCCCCAACTGCTGCGCGTGCGGACACCACCCGCTCGACAGGCGGCACAGTAGCCGAATACGCGGCGCCGCAGGGCCGGTAGGGCGCAAACACAGCGTCGCCGGACTGCGACTGTCCCGCCGCGGCGCCGAGGTGATCCGCGCACTGTGACTGTCCTGTCACCGAGCGGCGATGGTCTGCCGTCACGCCGGCAGACCCCGCGGCCGGCGGAGAGGAGTTCCGCGATGGGATCCGCGGCTGACACCCGGCCACGTCCGCTCCGACCCGGTCCGCTCGGACCCCGCTCGCTCGGACCCCGGCGCCTGCTCGTCGTCGCGGCCCTGCTGCTCGCCGGCCTCGCACCGCCGTCCCCGGGCTGAACTACTGCTGCGGTCGGGGCCCCCCGCTGCGCACGACCGAGACGTCCACCTCGCCGCCCTGCTCGGTGATCCGGACCACCGCGCTGCCCTGCCGGCCGTCCCCCGGCGCGATCATGATCGACATCCCGGGATGCCGCCGGACCACGTGGACGACGGCCTCGACGATCTCCACGAAGTCGTCGCCGACCTCGGCCACCGGCTCCGGCACGGCGCGCTGCGCCAGCACGCGACGAGCCAGTTCGTCGCGCCGGTGCAGCCGCTCCAAGCGGTCGTTGATGTCGGCCATGGGATCTCGGGAACCACCCTACTGCCCGGTAGCACTGCTCCGTCCGGGGCCCCGCGCACTGGATCATCCAGCCTCGGAGGGACGGATTCTAGGCCCAGAGTTGACCCTCGAGGGCGCGTTCGGCGTCCTCCAGGGTGCCCCCGTACGCCCCCGTCGAGAGGTACTTCCAGCCACCGTCGCAGACCAGGAAGGCGATGTCGGCCGGCTCCCCCGCGGCCACCGCCTTGTCCGCGACGGCGAGCACCGCGTGCAGGATCGCGCCGGTGGAGATGCCGGCGAAGATCCCCTCGGTCTCGATCAGCTGCCGGGTCCGGCGCAGCGCCTCGCGGGAGCCGACCGAGAAGCGGGTGGTCAGCACCGAGTCGTCGTACAGCTCCGGCACGAAGCCCTCGTCGATGTTGCGCAGCCCGTAGACGAGCTCGCCGTACCGCGGCTCGGCCGCGACCACCTGCAGGCCCGGCACCTGCTCGCGCAGGAACCGACCGGCCCCCATCAGCGTGCCGGTGGTGCCGAGGCCGGCGACGAAGTGGGTGACCGTCGGCAGGTCCCGGAGGATCTCCGGACCGGTCGTCTCGTAGTGCGCCTGCGCGTTCGCCGGGTTGCCGTACTGGTAGAGCATCACCCAGTCCGGGTGCTCGGCGGCGAGCTCCTTGGCGATCGCCACGGCCTGGTTGGACCCGCCGGCGGCCGGCGAGAAGATGATCTCCGCGCCGTACGTCTCCAGCAGCAGGCGGCGCTCCACCGAGGTGTTCTCGGGCATCACGCAGATCAGCCGGTAGCCACGCAGCTTCGCCACCATGGCCAGCGAGATCCCGGTGTTGCCGCTGGTCGGCTCCAGGATCGTCGACCCGGGGTGGAGCAGGCCGTCCTTCTCCGCCGCCTGCACCATGTAGAGCGCGGCCCGGTCCTTCAGCGACCCGGTCGGGTTGCGGTCCTCCAGCTTGGCCCACAGCCGGACGTCCTCCGACGGCGACAGCCGGGGCAGCCCGACCAGCGGGGTGTCACCGAAGGCCTCCAGCAGCGAGCCGTACCGGGTCATCAGCCGCCGGCCACGGCCGGGAGGATGGTGACGGAGTCCCCGTCGGACAGCCCGGTGTCGAGGGCGCCGGTGAAGCGGACGTCCTCGTCGTTGACGTAGACGTTGACGAAGCGGTGCAGCGCGCCGTCCTGGGTGACCAGCCGGGCCTTGATGCCGGGGTGCTGCGCCTCGAGGTCGTCGATCAGCGAGCTCAGCGAGCCGCCGCTCGCCTGCACGGCCTTGGCGCCGCCGGTGTACTGCCTGAGGATGGTCGGGATGCGGACCTCGATGGCCATGCTGGGAACTCTCCTGTGCTCGGGTGTCTACGCTTCGAACGGCGCGGGGCGCGCCGGGCTTCCCTCAGTCCGGCACGCTCTCGGTGACCCGGACCTCCTCCTCGGTCACCCCGCCGTCGACGATCCGGAAGGAGCGGAACTCGACCTCGTCCGGGTCGCGGGTGGACACCAGGACGTAGTGGGACGCAGGCTGGCTGGCGAACCGGACGTCCGTGCGGGACGGGTACGCCTCGGTGGCGGTGTGCGAGTGGTAGACGACCACCACCTCCTCGTCCCGGTCGTCCATCTCCCGGTACGCCCGCAACTTCTCGCCCGGCTCGAAGTCGTACTGCGTCATGGACCGCAGCGCGTTCGTCATCGGGATGACCCGCTCCGGGCGGTCCGCGCCGACGGGTCCGGCGACCAGGCCGCAGGCCTCGTCCGGGTGGTCCCGGCGGGCGTGCGCGACGATCGCGTCCCGGACGGAGCGGTCGATCGTCAGCACGACGAGTAGATTACCGCCGTACCCGTCCGCACTCTTCCGTAGAGTGACCACGGTGGGGCCGGGTATCGGGGTCGACGCGCAGACGGCGATCGAGGCGCACCTGCGGCACGGCTTTCCCGGGCAACGGGTGGTCGTGCAGGGGTGGCGCACGGACGCGATGTCCGCGCCGCACGTCCGGGTGCTCCGGGTCGACCCGGAGACGCGCGGCGGGCTCTGGTTGCACGTGAGCAGCGGCGCCTCGGTGCCGGCGCCCGGCTCGACCGCGACCGGGCCGGTGGGATCGGAGTTCGTGCTGGTCACGCCGTTCAAGACGCTGCGGGCGGTGGAGCTGCTCGCGATGGTCGTCTACTTCCACGGCGTGCAGGAGCTCACCGTCGGCGACACCGTCTCGGTGGGCGAGCCGTGGCTGCCCGGCTCCACCTGCGGCCACCTGCTGATCAGCGCGCCGTACCTGCTCGCCGACGAGCTGTGGACGCTCCCGCTGCCCGGCCGCGAGGTCCGCTTCCGGTGGGTCATCCCGATCACCGCCCAGGAGCGGGCGTACGCGGCCCGGCGCGGGCTGGAGGCGCTGGAGCAGCGCTTCGAGGAGGCCGGCCTGGAGTACTGGGACCCGCACCGGGCGTCCGTGATCTGAGGCAGGGCGTCCCGCTCAGCTCTCGGCGACCTCGACCAGCACGCCCTGCAGCTCGGTCAGCCACAGGTAGACCACGTACGCCGGGGCGTCCGGGTCGTCCGGGTCCGGCTCGGCCATCTTCTCGGTGACCTCCAGCCGGGTGCCGAGCGCCAGCCGGACGTCGTTGATCGTGCTCAGCCAGGTCTCGGTCGTCTCCGGGTCCAGCCGCACCTCGCCGGGGCCGTCCCCGGGCAGCGCCGCGAGCAGCCGCTCGGCCGCGGCCACCTTGTCCCGGCGCAGCGAGGCCTCGGTGAGCCGGCGGAACTCCCCGGCCGCGGCCGGATCGTCCCGGTAGGCGTCGGGCAGCAGCCGGGCGAGCGCGGGGTCCTCGGAGATCTCCCGACCGGCCTGGCCACCGAGCCCGGTCAGCGCGCTCAGCTCGGCGTCGGTGGGGATCCCGGGCGCGACCGGCCGCGCCGCCGTGAGCTCCTCGTCGTCGGCGAGCAGATCCCTGACCTCGCCGACGAGGTGCCGCAACAGCGAGGCCTCGACCTCGTCGAAGGAGACCACGACACCCTTGCGGGTCCGCCGGACCCCGGTCACTGCTTCTGCAGGGTGGCCCACAGGCCGTACGCGTGCAGCCGGGCGACGTCGTGCTCCATCTGCTCCCGGGTCCCGTTGCTGACCACTGCCCTGCCCCGGCGGTGCACGTCGAGCATCAGCTTGGTCGCCTTCTCCCGGTCGTACCCGAACAGCTTCTGGAAGACGTGCGTCACGTACGACATCAGGTTGATCGGATCGTTCCAGACCAGCGTCACCCAGGGCACGGCCGCGTCCACGACGCTGTCGGTGTCGGTCCCCTCGACCCTCTCGGGGGAGATCGTGCCGCTCACCCGACCATGGTGTCACGGCTCCCCTGCCCGGGCTCCGCCCGCATGGGCATCGCCTCATAAGCTCGGCTCGTGCCGTCGACCGCCCTGCTCACCGACCGGTATGAGCTGACCATGCTGGCCTCGGCGCTGCGGGACGACTCCGCGGGACGGCGGTGCGTCTTCGAGGCGTTCGCCCGGCGGCTGCCCGAGGGCCGGCGGTACGGGGTCGTGGCCGGGGCCGCCCGGCTGCTGGACGCGTTGGAGTCGTTCCGCTTCGGCCCCGAGGAGCTGGAGGCGCTCGACCGGGCCGGCCTCGACGCCGCCACGCTCGACGTGCTGGCGGACTGGCGCTTCACGGGGGACGTCGACGGCTACCCGGAGGGCGAGCTCTACTTCCCCGGCTCGCCGGTGCTGACCGTGACCGGCACCTTCGGCGAGGCGGTGGTGCTCGAGACGCTGGCGCTGTCGGTGCTCAACCACGACTGCGCGATCGCGTCCGCCGCCGCCCGGATGGTGACCGCCGCCGGCGACCGGTCGCTGATCGAGATGGGGTCCCGCCGGACGCACGAGGAGGCGGCGGTGGCGGCCGCCCGCGCCGCATACCTGGCCGGCTTCTCGTCCACCTCCAACCTGGAGGCCGGGCGCCGGTACGGCATCCCGACCGCCGGCACCGCCGCGCACTCGTTCACGCTGCTGCACGCCACCGAGGCCGAGGCCCTCCGGGCGCAGGTCGACGCGCTCGGCACCGACACCACGCTGCTGGTGGACACCTACGACATCGCGGCCGGGATCCGCACCGCGATCGAGGTGGCCGGCCCGGAGCTCGGCGCGATCCGGATCGACTCCGGCGACCTGGCCGTGCTGGCGAAGGAGGCGCGCGAGCTGCTCGACTCGCTCGGCGCGACCAGGACCCGGATCGTGCTGTCCGGCGACCTGGACGAGTGGGCCATCGCCGGGCTCGGCACCGCTCCGGTCGACGTGTACGGCGTGGGCACCGCCGTGGTGACCGGGTCCGGCGCGCCGACCGCCGGCATGGTCTACAAGCTGGTCGAGGTCGAGGGCCGGCCGGTGGCGAAGCGGTCCGAGCACAAGGCGACCATCGGCGGCCGGAAGACCGCGGTCCGCCGGCACCGCGAGACCGGCACCGCCACCGAGGAGGTGCTCGTCTCCCGCGGGACCCCCGAGGTCGGCGAGCACGACCGGCTGCTGCAGGTGCCGCTGGTCCGGGACGGGTCCCGGGTGGGCGGGCCGTCGGGCGGGGCGGCGCTCGAGGCCCCGCGAGACCACCTCCGCCGGGTGCTGCGCACCGTTCCGTGGGAAGGCCTGAAGCTGTCCCGGGGCGAGCCCGCCCTGCCGACTGTGCTGATCGAAGGGAGCGGGTCATGACACTCACGGCGGTGGTCGTGGACGTGCAGAACGACTTCACCGAGGGCGGGTCCCTGGCGGTGGCCGGTGGCGCCGCGGTCGCAGCCGCGATCGACGCCCGGCTCGCCGAGGGCGGCTACGACCACCTGGTCGCCACCCGTCGGCGACCCCGTCGTGCGGTCGAGCTGACCTGGCCCCTCAGTGGCTGAGGTCCAGCGCGGCGAGGGCGTCGGGCCGCCGCTGGGCACCGTCGTCCGGCTCGTCCACCCGCAGCCCGAGCACGAACAGCAGCGCGTCGAGGTGCGCGGCCGGGGTGGAGTCGCCCTTGCCGGGCGGCCGGGTCGCGTCCACGGCGACGCCGAGGCCGGCCAGGCTGATCAGCTCGGCCGCGCCCGGCCCGGTGCCGACCGCGACGGTCTGGCTCAGCGGCACCCCGTACGACTCGGCGAAGCGCACCAGCGCCCGCGCCCGGCCGCCGCGGTCGACCACCTCGCCGACGATCCGCCCGGTGAGCCGGTCGTCGGCGGTCTCCAGCCGGTTGGCGGCGAGGAAGTCCAGGCCGAGACCGTCCACCAGCCGCTCCGCGAGCTGGGCCACGCCGCCGGTGACCACGCCGCAGCGGTACCCGGCGCGCCGGACCGCGCCCACCAGCGCGCGCCAGCCGTGCACCCACTGCATCCGCGCCTGCAGGGCGGCGAGCCGCGCGGCCGGCACGCCCGCGAGCAGCGCCGCGCGGGCCCGCACCACCTCGGCGGTCGGCCTGCCCCCGGCCTCGGCCAGCAGCCGGCGCGACTCGCCGCCACGGCCGACCTCGTCCGCGAGCGCCGCGAACGCGTCCTCGCCGGACACGGCGGCGTCCAGGTCGAGCAGCAGCAGCCGCTTGGCCCGGCGCTGCAGCCCGGCCCGCTCCACCGCGACGTCCACGCCGGCGGCGGCGGCGCCGGCGACCAGCCCGGCCCCCAGCCGGCGCGGGTCGGCGCCGGAGACGACCAGCTCGAGCGCGGTGACCGGCCGGTGGCTCAGCCGGAGGATGGAGTCGATGTTGCCGCCCAGGTCCGTGATGCGGCGGGCCATCTCCCCGACCGCGCCGGCCCGCAGCGGCCGGCCGAGCACCAGCACGTGGTGTCGCGGCGGGATGCGCGTGGTGAGCTCGTCCGGGTCCTCGGTGATGGTCACCTCGACCTCGGTGCCCAGCGCCTCGGCGGCGTGCGTGACCGCCCGGCGCAGCGGCCCGGGGTCGCCGTGCAGGGCGAGCACCACGCCGAGCACGAGCCGGTCGCTGATGACCACCTGCTCGACGTCGAGCACCTCGACGTCGTGCGCGGCCAGCGCGGCGAACAGCGCGGAGGTCACGCCGGGACGGTCGTAGCCGGTGACGGTGACGAGTACGGAGTGTGGATGCATGAGTGAGGAGGTCACTGCGGGGGATGCCGTCCGGGGAGCGTCGACCCGCCGGACGCGGATCACGCTACGGTATCAGCCGGGCACGACACGTCACAGCGCCCCTGCCGGGTGAATACCACGGGCAACCGGCGGAATCAGGTCGGGTCGGTGTCCTTCGCCCCCTGTCGCGGGCCGGAGTCGATCCCGGCGACCCTGTCGGTGCCCACCGGGCTCAGCGGCGCCCCGCCGTGCGCCTCCGCCTCGAGCCGGTCCATCAGATGCGGGTGGTGCAACTCGAAGGCCGGCCGCTCGGACCGGATCCGCGGCATCGCCGTGAAGTTGTGCCGCGGCGGCGGGCAGGAGGTCGCCCACTCCAGCGAGTTGCCGTGGCCCCACGGGTCGTCCGCGGTCACCACCTCACCGAACCGGTAGGAGTGGTAGACGTTCCACAGGAACGGCACCGTCGCGATGCCGAGCAGGAAGGCGCCGACGGACGAGACCGTGTTGAGCGCGGTGAAGCCGTCGCCGGGCAGGTAGTCGCCGTACCGCCGGGGCAACCCCTCGGCACCGAGCCAGTGCTGCACCAGGAAGGTCAGGTGGAAGCCGATCAGCGTAGCCCAGAAGTGCAGCTTGCCGAGCCTCTCGTCCAGGTAGCGGCCGGTGAACTTCGGGAACCAGAAGTAGATCCCGGCGAAGACCGCGAAGACGATGGTGCCGAAGAGCACGTAGTGGAAGTGCGCCACCACGAAATACGAGTCGGTGAGGTGGAAGTCCAGCGGCGGGGAGCCGAGCAGCACCCCGGTCAGGCCGCCGAGCAGGAAGGTCACCAGGAAGCCGATCGCCCACAGCATCGGCGTCTCGAAGCTGATCGAGCCGCGCCACATGGTGCCGATCCAGTTGAAGAACTTGATCCCGGTCGGCACCGCGATCAGGTAGGTCAGGAACGAGAAGAACGGCAGCAGCACCGCGCCGGTGGCGAACATGTGGTGCGCCCACACTGTCATCGACAGCGCGCCGATCGCGATCGTCGCCCCGATCAGGCCCTTGTAGCCGAAGATCGGCTTGCGGCTGAACACCGGGAAGATCTCGGTGACGATGCCGAAGAACGGCAGCGCGACGATGTAGACCTCGGGGTGTCCGAAGAACCAGAACAGGTGCTGCCACAGGATCGTCCCGCCGTTGTCCGGCTCGAAGACCTGGGCGCCGAGCTTGCGGTCGGCCAGCAGCGCGAAGAGCGCGGCGGTGAGGATCGGGAAGGCCAGCAGCACCAGCACGCTGGTGACCAGGATGTTCCAGGTGAAGATCGGCATCCGGAACATCGTCATGCCGGGCGCCCGCAGGGTGATCACCGTGGTGATCATGTTGACCCCGCCGAGGATGGTGCCGAGACCGGCGACGGCCAGCCCGACGATCCACAGGTCGGCGCCGACGCCCGGGGAGTTGGTCGCGTCGGTCAGCGGCGAGTACCCGGTCCAGCCGAAGTCGGCGGCCCCGCCCGGGGTGATGAAGCCGGCCATGACGGTCAGCCCGCCGAACAGGAACAGCCAGTAGGAGAAGGCGTTCAGCCGCGGGAAGCTGACGTCCGGCGAGCCGATCTGCAGCGGCAGCACCAGGTTCGCGAACGCGAAGAGCATCGGCGTCGCGAACAGCAGCAGCATGATCGTGCCGTGCATCGTGAAGAGCTGGTTGTACTGCTCCAGGCTGAGGAACTGCAGCCCCGGCCGGGCCATCTCCCCGCGCATGAGCAGCGCCATCAGCCCGCCCGCCAGGAAGAAGGCGAACGAGGTCACCAGGTACAGCTTGCCGATGGTCTTGTGGTCGGTCGTCCGCAGCAGGTCGAGGAGGACCGAGCCCCGGCTGGTCGGCCGCACCGGGTCGGGGCGGCTGACGATCGGCGAGGGAGCGGTGAGTGTCACTCAGGGCCTCCGTCGGGTCGACAGCACCGCGGCAGCCTGGCCGCTGCGGCGAGCACCCGCAGAATAGTCCCCAGGTGCGACGGCCACGAGCCGGGAGGCCCGTTCGTTCCGCGGGTGCGCGGTCGCCGGCGTGAGGTTGGAGTGAAGGACGGGCGGGTAACTCAGCGGGTGACCGGATGTGGCGGTGTGGGGCCGTCACGACACACTGGAGGAACCCGTGCTCTGGTTCATCATCACGCTCATCGTCATCGGGGCCATCGCCGGCTTCATCGCCCGCGCGCTCGTGCCTGGCAAGGACCCGATGGGCATCGGCGCGACGATTCTGCTCGGCATCATCGGGTCGTTCATCGGTGGCTTCCTGGGCTACCTGCTCTTCGGCAAGGACTTCGACGAGGGCGCCCTGCAGCCGTCCGGCATCATCGGCTCGATCATCGGTGCGGTCATCGCGCTGCTGGTCTACCGGGCGGTCAGCCGCCGGGGTGGGGTCAGCCGCCGCATCTGACGGACCACCGCACGGGGGAGGTCCGCGGAAGGCCCGGCCGCTGCGGCGGTCGGGCCTTCGGCGCGTCCACCTTCAGCCGGGAGCCCGGGTGCCGGCGTGGATCTGCAGCACCGTGTCGATCGTGTCCGCCACGGCCGCCCTCTTGTCCTCCCGGTAGCGCAGCACCCGGGCGAAGCGCAGCGCGACCCCGCCGGGGTAGCGCGGGCTGGTCTGCACGCCGTCGAAGGCGACCTCGACGACGAGCTCGGGCCGGACGTGCACCACCCAGCCGTCGTCCGCCACGGCCAGCTCGCCCAGCCGCTCGGTCTGCCAGGTCAGCATCGCGTCGGTCAGGCCCTTGAACGTCTTGCCCAGCATCACGAAGCCGCCGGTCGCCGGGTCCAGCGCCCCGAGGTGCAGGTTGGACAGCCAGCCCCGGCGGCGCCCGTGCCCGCGCTCGACCGCGAGCACCACCAGGTCGAGGGTGTGCCTCGGCTTCACCTTGAGCCAGCCGGCTCCCCGCCGACCTGCCTCGTACGCGGTGTCCAGCGACTTGACCATCACGCCCTCGTGCCCGCGGGCGAGCGCCTCGGCGAGCGCCGCGGCGGCGACCGCCGGGTCGTCGGTGACCGTCCGCGGCACCCGCAGCTCCTCCGGCACCGCGGCGGCCAGCGCCTCGAACCGCTCGGCGCCGGGCCGGTCCAGCAGGTCCCGGCCGTCCACGTGCAGCGCGTCGAAGAGGACCACCGACAGCGGCACGCTCGCGCGCAGCGTCGCCGGGTCGCCCTTGCTGCCGACCCGGCTCGCGGTGACCTGGAACGGCTCCGGCCGGCCGTCCGGTCGCAGCGCGATCACCTCGCCGTCGAGCACCGCGGAGGTCACCGGCAACGCCAGCGCGGCCTCGACCACCTCCGGCACCCGGGTGGTGATGTCGTCCAGGCTGCGGGTGAAGACTCCGACGTCCGCCCGCGCGCGGTGCACCTGCACCCGGGCGCCGTCCAGCTTCCACTCCACCGCGGCCGGGTGGACCCGGTCGAGCGCCGCGTCGACGCTCTCCGCGGTCTGGGCCAGCATCGGCAGCACTGGCCGGCCCACCTCGAGCCGGAACGCGGCCAGCGCGTCCGCGCCGCCGGCCAGCGCGGCCTCCGCCACGGTGCCCAGGTCGCCGCGGAGCATCGCCGCGCGCCGGACGTCGCGCGCCGGCAGCCCGGCCGCCCGGGCGACCGCGTCGACCATCACGCCCTCCAGCGCGCCCTGGCGCAGCTCGCCGACCAGCAACTGGCGCAGGAACCGCTGCTCCGGCCCGGTGCCGCGGGCGAAGAGCTCGGCCAGCAGCCGGCGGCGCTCGGCCTGCGAGCCGGCTCCGGCCTGCCGGCCGATCCGCTCGAACGTCGCGTCGACCTCGGCGACCCCGAGCGAGGGCTCCGCGGCCGGCTCCGGGACGTCGCGGAGCGAGGCCCAGCCCACGCCGATCTGGCGCTGCCGCAGCTCGCCGGAGAGGAAGGCGACCGCGACCGCCACCTCCCGCGGCCCGGCGCGGGACAGCGCCCCGGCGAGCCGCTCCACCTTGCCGAGCCGGGCCGGGGTGGTCGCCACCGCCTCCGAGGTGTCCGCGAGGTCGCGCAGCAGCACGCCGGTCACCTCCCCAGCCGGTCGACCAGCCCGGCGAGCACGCCGGCGGCGACCAGCGCCGCGACCGCGAGCACCAGCCACCCGCGCACATCCAGCCGCCGCCGCCGACCCCGCCTCGCCCGCCCCACCACGGCCTCCCCTCCCCTGTCCGGCCGCACGCTAGCCGCCGGCTCCGACAGTGTGCGGCCGTGTCACAGCGCGTGACCGCGCGAGGCTGATCGTGTGACGCGGATCGGAGCAGCACCAAATCCGTACGGCGATTCGTGAATCCTCCGAGTGCCGGGCGGGCACAGGAACGACGTGGATGCCTCGCATGGGGTGGACGGGGTCGGCGGGACCGAGGTCATCGAGCTGGACGGGGACCCGGACGCACCGGCCCGCGGCCGGCACGCGCTGAGCGAGATCCTGGACGGATGGGGGTTCGCCGAGCCCGCGCGGGAGGACGTCCTGCTCGTGGTCAGCGAGCTGGTGACCAACGCGGTGCTGCACGGCGCCGAGCCGATCGTCGTCACCGTGGTGCGGGCGGCGGAGCGGGTCCGGGTCGAGGTGACGGACGGGGCGACCGACGCATCGCCGCACAGCAACCGGGTCCCGCCGGAGGCGGAGACCGGGCGGGGGCTGAGCGTGGTCACCCGGCTCGCCGCCGCATGGGGCTGGCGGGCCTCGCCCGGGCGCGGCAAGACGGTCTGGGCCGAGCTCCCGCTGCAGTCCTGACCGGCCGACCTCAGCCCTTCAGGCCGGTCCGTGAGACGCCCTCGATCACGAAGCGCGCCGGCCTGGACAGCGGCAGCCCCGATGTCCTGCTGACGGTGCGGCCGCGGCCTGCCGGTGCGCGGACGGCGCCGGCCCGGGTGGACGGCGCCGGCCGGGAGGGCCGGCGCCGCGCCCGTGCGGTCGAGCCGGCTACTCCAGCACGAAGGTGATCAGCATGTTCACCTTGTAGCCGGTGATGCGTCCGTCGGCGACCAGCGCCTCCTGCTCCTTCACCCAGGCGGACCTGATGCCGCGCAGCGTCTGCGTCGCGCGGTCGATGCCGATCTTGACGGCGTCCTCGAAGCTGGTGTCCGAGGTCGCGCTGATCTCGGTGACGCGTGCGACCGATCCGGCCATGGCGGTTGCCTCCTCGTGACGACGGTGAGCTGATCATCTCTTACCACCGCGAGGGCCTTCCATACGCGTCCGGCGCGCGGCCGACCGGCCGCGGTCTGGATCGGGCCGAGCGGGCATGCCGCGGCGGGTGGCGGCGCTCGGAGTCCACCGGCCCCCGGGGATCACCCGGGTGCGGACCGCGGGCGGCTTCGACTACCTCGACGCGGACGGTCGCCCGGTGCCGGCCGCCGTCCGGGACCGGATCATCGCGGCGCACATCCCGCCGGCCTGGACCGACGTGTGGATCTCCCCCGACCCGGACTCGCCGCTGCAGGCCATCGGGGTCGACTCGCGCGGCCGCACCCAGTACCGCTACGCCGCCTGGTTCCTGGCCCGCAACGCGGAGACGAAGTTCTCCCGGGTGGTCGAGTTCGGCCGCTGCTTCCCACCGCTGCGCGCCCGGGTCGCCGCGCACCTGCGGGGCAGCGGCGAGCCGGGCCACGACCGGGTGCTGGCCACGGCCGTCCGGCTGCTCGACCGCGGCTTCTTCCGGGTCGGCGGCGAGGAGTAC
>Ga0210378_10000702_pt1 | contig 17351 bp, 17 predicted proteins | sample PLM1_60_b1redo_FD_155465 | JGI IMG/M metagenome (GOLD analysis project Ga0210378, IMG submission 155465) | Groundwater sediment microbial communities from an aquifer in East River, Colorado, USA - PLM1_60_b1 redo | ecosystem: Environmental > Terrestrial > Soil > Riparian zone | place: USA: East...
AGGAACGCGCCGGCTTGGGCGGGGGTCCAGACCATGACGGGGCTGGGTTTCTCGCCGGTGGCCGTCCACCGTTCGACGGCCTTGGCGGTCCAGACCCGGGCTTTGGGGCGTTTCCCGGACGGCAGTTCGAGGTGGGCGGCGGGGTTGAACTCCAGCAGCCGGCGGGCGCGGATGGCGTCGTTGAGGGCCTTGCGGAGGGTGGCGCGGATGCGGTGCATCGTCGCCGCCGACACGATGGTGACGCCTTTGACGCTGGCCCGCAGTTCGGGGTCGTCGCTTTGGCGCGCGATCTCGATCTCGTGGTTGCGGGCTTCGATGGCGCGGAACATCGCCTCGATGTGGGCGATCTGCAGCTTGTCCAGGGGGATGTGGCCGAGGTGCGGTCCGAGGTAGTTGCGGATGTGCCCTTCGTAGCAGGACAGGGTGCTTTCGGCAATTTTCTTCCGGCCCGCGTGCCAGTCCCGCAGGTAGTCGGCGACGGTGATGGTGGTGCTGGCGGGTACGCCGGCGCGGATCCGGCGCGCGACGGTGTCGCGGTCCGGCAGCGGGCCGCCGGGTTTGCAGGCGAGCAGCATGGTCGCGATCTCGCCGGCGAGGACCTGGTCGCCGGCGGCGAGGTTCAGCAGGTCTTTGGCCTTGTCGCGTTCGTCGATGGCGGCGTCGCGGCTGTCGAAGCTGCTGCGGCGTAGTTGGCGGCGTTTCCCGGTCGGTCCGGGCGGGAGTTCCAGTTGGTAGGCCCAGTTGCCGTGGTTGGGGCTCCAGCCGCCGCCGGGGCGGCGCAGCCGCGGGCACTTGGTGCCAAGTTTGGCGCCGGCGTCGTCGCGGCAGGCGCAGCGTTTATAGACGGATCCTTCGGCCATCAGGTTTCTCCTTGCAGGTCGGGCGGTGGTGCTGCCGCGTCGCGGCAGCGGATTCTGTCGGGGTGATCGACGCGTGGATCCGGACCCAAATCAAGTCGTCCGCCGGCCACCGGTTCACCCACCCCTCGTGGGGCCGCGGCGATCGGCTCGTCTTCGCTGTTCGGGAGACCAAGCGCGGTGAGGATGACGTGGACCGGGACGCGGTAGCGGGCGCCAAAACGCAGCACCGGCACGGGGAACTGGTCGGTGCGGGCGAGTTCGTACGCGGTGGTGCGGGACAGTCCGAAGATGGCGGCGGCGGTCTGTAGGTCCGTGACGGCGCCGAGGGCGCGGATCCGCTGCGCGGTCCACACCGTCGGCGCGGCCACCGCATCGCTGGCGGATTCGGGCGTTCGGGAGGTTCTGTCGTCTGTCATCGCGAGGTGTCCTGTTCGGGGAGGGGAGTCGGTGCCGTAGTCGGAGCGCACGATTCGGTGTGCCGCTCTTCGCGCGTGGCGTTGGAATCGAGGGTGTTGAGCCAGCCGAGGAGTTTCGGCAGGTTCTTGTCGGGGCCGTAGGCGAGGTAGGTGCCGTCGGCGGAGTGGCAGCCGATCGCGTCGGCGTGCCGCAGGCGACGGTGGCTGTTGATCCGTCCCATGTGGACCCAAATCCCGCGGCTGCGGGCCTTCGCGGCGAGTTCGGCTGCGGCGGCGGAGAGCTTCCAGGCGGTGCCGCCGAGGAACAACGCGTCGATCTCGTCCCACGGCACCGGCTGGTGTTCGAGGCCGTCCTGGGCGACCAACGCGACGGGATAGCCGATTGCCCGGATCCGCTCCAGCATCGGTGCGGACCGGCGCAGGGTGGCGGCGGCGTCACCGACGACATCGGGAGCGGTCGCGAACGCGCACCGGTGAGCGTGGGGCGCTCGGGCGGCGAGCCAGCCGAGGTAGGCGTCGTCGCCGGGGTACTGCCCGGTGTAGGCGGCGTTGTCGGCGCACCAGTCGGTACCGGCCTCGACCCGGTTCCCGCTCGCGGGGTTGGCGATCATGCCGAGTAGTCCGGTGCGCATGGCGTCACGGACCTTCGGGCCGGACGCGGTGGCGTAGTACCGCACGGGCCACCACCACGCTCACGACGGCGGTCAGTGTGGTCGCGGTCTTGACCCACAGCTGGCCCGGCAGCGCCGCCGCGATCGGGTACCCGGCGAGGGCGAGGAACAGGGTCGTGTCGACGAGCGCGCCGGCGGTGTTCGACGCGAGGACGGCGCCGGCCCAGGTGCGTCGGCGCAGCGGCTGGTAGACCAACAGGTCAGCCAGTTCGGAGACCGCGAACGCGACGCCGGAGGCGACGGCGAGCCGGGTGCCGGCGGTCGCGGCGCTGAGCAGCGCTCCGGCTGCGATGCAGAGGTACACGGCGGCGCGGCCGGCCAGATCGTGAACGAGGTCGCGTAGTAGAAGCACCAGGCCGGCGGCGAACGTGCCGGCGGTGGCGGTGAGACCGAACCCGACCGGGATGAGGCCGAAGCGATCGGTGGCGAGGTTCGCGGCGACAGCGGCGGCGAGGAAGCCGCCGGTCGTGAACGCGGTCAGCAGCCGGCGGGCTGCGGCCACCGGGGCGGTGCGTGGGGCACGGTGCCGGCCGGGCCGGCGATGGAGCAGCGTGATCATGGGGAGTCCGTTTCGGGTTCGGTCGGCTCGTCGCACGTATTGCTGAGAAGGGGCGCGAGCCGGGTCAGGGACTGGTCGAGGTAGTCGGCGTTGATGTCGATGCCGCGGTATCGGCGCCCGAGTTGGAGGGCGGCGAGGCCGGTGGTGGCGACGCCGGAGAACGGGTCGCACACCGTTCCGCCGGGTGGGCAGCCGGCGGCGATCGCGCGGAGCGGCAGGTCGATCGGGAACGGGGCGACGTGCGCGCCGCGGTAGGGGCGGGTGGCGATGCGCCACACGTCGCCGGGGTTACGCCCGCGCGGGTGGGCGGCGGTGTGGGCGTGGCCGAGTGGACGCAGGTTGCCCGCGCCTGCCCCGGCGGGCGCCGTGGCGTCGGGATGGTGCTTGCCTGGCGGGCCGTAGGTGTTGCCACCTCGGGTGCGGGCGGTGGCGCCGATCCTGCCGGTGGTGCCTTTGCGGGCGCCGCCGAAGACGCGGCTGCCGTCGGCGGCCTCCGGCCGAACCAGCGGCACCCGGATCGGGTCGAGGTCGAAGTAGTAGCGGGGCGAGGTGGTGAGCAGGAACAGCAGTTCGTAGGTGGTGGTGAGCCGGTCCCGCACGGGTGAGGGCATCGGGTTCGTCTTGGCCCACACGATCGCGTTGCGCAGGGTCCAGCCGGAGCGTTGCAACGCGAACGCGACCTGCCACGGCACGCCGTGGAGGTTCTTCGCCGGCACGGGCCCGGCGCGACGGGTCTCGGGCAGGTTCCGGTCGGCGGTCAGGCCGCTGGCGGTGTCGTAACCGGTGCGGGTGCCGGCGCTGTAGGAGTCGCCGAGGTTGAGCCAGCAGGTCCCGGTCGGGCTCAGCACGCGGCGGGCCTGGTCGAACACCGCGACCAGGTGCGCGAGGTATCCCTCCAGGGTGGGTTCGAGGCCGTACTGCGGGTCGGTCCAGCCGGCGCCGCACCGGCCGCAGAACGCGTCGTCGCGCGGCGCAGGGTGCCCAGGGTGTGGGCAGTCGGGGTCACCGCCGCCCCACGATCCGGTGCCGTAGTCCCGCAGACCCCAGAACGGCGGCGACGTGACGATGCAGTCGATGCTGGCCTCGGGCATGGCGGCGAGGACGTCGCGGGCGTCGCCGAGGTACAGCTCGACCGGCCCGACGCCGCGGTACAGGTAGGAGTCGAGGCCCGGGCCGACCATGAGTTCGCGGTCCGGGCTGATCCCGGGTTCAGGCTGCCCGGTGTCGCGGTCGCGTCGGTTCATGCGGGCACCGCCCACCGGTGTGGGCACAGGAGTTGCTGCAGGGCGTGCGCGGCCTGTTGCGGGACGACGCCGTTGCCCAGGACCCGCAATGCGACGGTGCGGGGCGGGTCCAGGTCGGTGACCCAGCCGGGCGGCAGGCCCATCAGCCATTCGACGAATGGCGGCGCCAGCACCGGTTTGCCGTGCTGGCCGGTCTGGGTCGGGTCCGGAACCGGTTGTCCGAGGAGGTGTTCCCAGCGGGCGACCGCCGCGGCGTAGACACCCCACCGGCCCTCATCCGGTTCGATGTCATGAGGAGCCGCGGCGGCCTGGTCCGGCGCTGCGGCGTGGAGGTCGTCGACGGCGGTACGCAGATCCGCGCCGCCGGTACCGTGGCGCCCGGGACCGCGGCCGTCGGACCCGGTCGGCGTGGGAAGTATCCGGACCGCTGCTGAGGGCAGGGTCAGGTCACCGGCGGAGCCGCGTTGGCCGGGGCAGCCTTTCGTGCCGTCGGTGGCCCGCGGTGTGGGCAGGAGCCGCGCGGCGTCGGTCAACGTCCGGCCGGCATGCGCCGCGCTCGGTTGTGCGCGGCCGGCGGTGGCGTTGGCGGCCGAACGCGAGTCCGCCACGGTCGGTGTCGGTAGCAGCGGCAGGACGACGACCTGGGATGGTGGTGGACGGAAACCGGCTCCGGCTGCTTTCCGGTCAGCGGTGCCGATTTCGCTCTCGCGGGGTGTGGGCGGTGGAGCCGCCACCGCCGATAGCGGTCCCTCAGTCCGGTCTGGACGGCCGACCTTTGTCGGGCGGTAGCCCTGCACGGCGAGGTCCAGCGTCGGGCGCCAGGTGTCGCGACGGCTTCCGCTGAGGTACCCGGTGCCGCCACCGGCGGTCGGGGTCGGCAACAGTTCCCCGGCCAAGGTGGCGAGGCTGGGCCGCCGCGTCGACCCTGCTGACGTGGATCGGTTCGATCCGTACGTGGTCGCGGTCGGGGTCGGCAACAACCCGCCGCTGGATTCGAGGAGGTCCGGGAGGCCGCGTTGGTGCCCGGGTCCTTTGCCGTCACGGGCGCAGGGTGTCGGCAACGTCGTCACCGGCTCAGCCGGCGCCGGGGTCGGCTGGCCGGGTGGCCAGCAGGAACAGCCGGTCACGGCGGTGCGCGGCCCCGATGTCGGATGCGCGTAGGCACGTCCAGCTCGTGTCGTACCCGAGCGCGGCCAGGTCGGCGTGGACCTGGTCGAGACCCCGGCGCAGGAGCGCGGCGACGTTCTCCACGAAGACGAGCGGTGGTCGAAGGTCGCGAATGGCCGCTGCGACGGCGGTCCAGAGGCTGGACTGGGGTCCGGTGATGCCGGCGCGTTTCCCGGCGTTGGAGATGTCCTGGCAGGGGAACCCGGCGGTGACGATGTCGACCGGTTCGACCCGGGTCCAGTCGACGGTGCGGATGTCGCCGAGGTTCGGGACGCCGGGGAACCGGGCGGTGAGGACGGTGCTGGCGCGGGGGTCGGTTTCGGCGTACCAGGCGAGACGGGCGCCGAGGACTGCTTCGGCGGCGAGGTCGAGGCCGCCGTAGCCGGTGCAGAGCGACCCGATGCGCGGCGGGTCCGGGGCGTGCGCGGGGAGGCGGCCACCGGTCACGCCACCTCCCCGAGTTGCGCGGCGGCGGTGGGCGCGACGGCGGGTTCGGCCGCGGCGGTCGGGTGCGGGCAGGTCCACGGTCCGCACCCGGGCCGGTCGTCGTGCCGCGCGGCGCGGGGTCGCAGGACGACCTGGTCGAGGGGAACCCGTTGGGCGTGGAGGAAGTACTGGCCGCGCAGCGGGTGGCCGTCGGCGTTGGCGCGGGCCGAGCCGTGGCGGATGGCGTGGTCGAACGCGACCGCCTCAGCCCACTCGCCGGGGCTGTCGGTCTTGAGCCGGGCCCAGAAATCGTCGTCGTGGAACGGGCAGCCGACGCACGACGACTTCGGGGTATCGCCGAGGCTGTGGCGGGCGAGGAACGCGGCGCAGTCCTCGCGGTCCCAGCCGAGGTCCAGGAGCGGGAATGCGTTGCGCATGTAGCGGACGTCAGCGGTGCGGGCCCGGTGGACCTCGTCCACGCTGATCCCGATCGCCATCTCCGCCCGCACTCCAGCGGGGACGCGCCGCGGGTGCGGGTAGCCGAGACGGCGCCGCACCTCGGCCTTGATCGGCCGGATCTTGTACTCCGAGGTGCACTGCCGGCGGGCCATGCCGCGTTCCCCGTTCGGGCCGAGGGTGAACAGCGGCATTGAGGCGAACCGGTGCGCAGGGTCGAGCGCGTCCGCGCGAATGTTGCCCGTGCTCACCCGCACGACCGGCATGCCGGCGTCGGCGGCGAGCGCGGTGAGCCGATCGAGATGGGTGTAGACAGCGGCGGGTTCCCATCCCGTGTCAGCGACTCCGCCGTCGAAGGTGGGGATCCGTCGGTGCGCCGAGAGGAGCAGCACGGTGCTGGACTGCACCCCGGCACCCAGCGACAGGAACCGCCGTGCTGGCGTGGCGGTGCGGAGGTCGTGGGTCATGCCGCGACCTGCCCGTCGGCGGTGCCGCCGCCGATCTGCCTGCCGGCAGCCGGTGCCTGGCGGGCCGGTTCGGGGCCGGTCGACCTGGTCAGAACGATCACATCCTCATGCGCGATGAGGTGCATCGGCGTTCCGCCGGCGCGGGCTTTACGGACCTGTTGGAGTTGGAAGAACGAGGGACGGGCGACCAGGGCGTCGTCGCGGACGGCGGCGAGGAGCGCGACGCAGCGTTCGAGCGGGGTCAGGCCGGCGTCGACGCCGGCTGCGATGACCGCGGACGGCAGGTCGACGAGTTCGCCGTTCTTGCGCCAGGGCCGGGCGGTGACCACGACGATCCCGCCCGGGCGGAGCAGCGTCGCGCAGCCGCGGAGGATGCCGGTGAAGCCGTCGACGAGGCCGGGCAGGTCCCGGTAGGCGAGGTTGCCCTTGTCCTCGCCGTAGCGGTTGTGCGTCTTGGCGACTCCATCGGCGCCCGGCCGGACGTGGCCGTGCACGGTCGGCCCGTACGGCGGGGAGGTCACCACCAGCGCGACCTGGCCTGCCAGGACACCGGGAACGAGTTCGGTGAGGGCGGTGGCGTCACCGCGCACCACCATTGCGCGCCCGGCCGCGCCTTGGCGGTGGGCGTGGGCGATGTTGGCGTCGGCGATGTCGGCCCACCGTGGCTCGTACTCGACCCCGATGCCGTCGCGGCCGGCGTGCACGGCTTCGACCATGGTGGTGCCGATCCCGCACATCGGGTCCAGCACCAGATCACCCGGTGCGGTGTAGGCGTCGATGGCGTGCGCGGCGATCGCGGGCAGCATCCGGGCGGGGTGCTTCACCGATTCCTTCACATACCGGCCGCGGCGTTGGGATGGGCCGGTCAGTTGCGCGGTGGCCCACACCGACAGCGACTCCTTGACAGGCCGGTGCGGCTGGGTCGGGCGGGTCGGGTGATCGGCCGCGCTGATCGAGCGGAGTCCGGCGTGGCGGCCGGTCATGGCCGCCGCCCCGGGGCCGACACGGTGTTGCCCGAGCTGTGGCTCAGGACGAGGACGTCGGCGTGCACGCGCCGGTGCGGGGCGTCGCCGCTGCCCGGATCGGCGCGCACGAGACCGAGGACTTCTTCGTCGGTGGCGTGGTAGATGAACTGGTCGCCGTCGGTGTCGGCGTGGACCGCGACGATGTGCTGCAGGTAAAGCAGCCCGGCGGCGCGGGCGGCGTTGAGCAGCGGCCGGAAGTCCTCCGGGCGGGACACGGTGCCGGCCGCGGTGACGACGAGGACGAGGCAGCCGCCGGGCCGCAGCAGCTGCGCGCACGCGGTCAGCAGCCAGCCGAGCCGGACATGGTTCGCCTCCGCCGCCGGCCCGCCGCTGGCCAGCGGCCAGGACGCCACCACGAGGCGGGCCGCCGCACGCAGCTCGTTGTCGTGGGGCGGCAGGTCGTCGGTGAGGTCGTCGCCGAACCAGGCGGCAACCCCGAGCGGCTCCGCGTCGAGCACCGGCGGGCCGTCATCGCGCGCTCCGGCGCCGCCGCCCGCAGCTCCCGCCGGCGTGGACGACCCGCCGCCGAGCGCCGCGTTCGAAACGCCGAGTGCGTCACCCCGCGCAGGAACGGGTGGTTCGGGCGCGGTCGGGGAGCCGACGATCAACGCGGAGGCGTCGGTGAACCAGGCCTTGTGGTGGCGGCGCGCGCCGGCGACCGTTTCGTGGGTGAGGGCGTGGCCTGGGGTGAGGTCGATGACGGCGTCGCCGGGCCGGCTGTAGGCGATGACGAGCCGGTAGGCCAGCCGCCGCGGAATCGGGCTTGGATCCTCGCCTGGTTCGCGGGCGGTCCGCCACACGGTGGTCGGTACCGGCGGGTCGCCGGGCACGTGATCGGTCGTGACGTCGGGGTCGTGACCGGTGGTGGAGCCGGTGAGGCCGTCCGGGTCGTGGTCGGGGTGGTTGTTCGGGTTGGTGGGGTGGTGCGGGGGCGTGGATGGGTATTCGCTCATCGTGGGTGAGCTCCGCGCCGCGCCGCGATGCGCTGACATTCACCAAACGGGTCCTGTCAGCGGTGGCGAACACTTGTCGTTCTGACAGGCGCTGACCGTGGTCTGACAGTCCGGGTTCGTCCCGGTTTCCCGGCCTGGAACAAGGTCGAGGTGCTGACCCGCACCCGGTGTCGGCGTCGGGCGGCGTGGCGTGCCGGGCTCGGTTTGTCAGTGGCGTGTCAGATTCGCCGGGCGGGCTGTCAGTCGTCGCCGCCACGGTTCAGCTGGGCCGGCGCGTTGGTGTCTGGTGGTGGCGCGACAGCCCTCTTCCGGCTGACAGTGCAGGTCAACGCGGGTTTGTCAGCGCAGTCGCCGATGCGGCGGTCCGGGCACCGGTGCGTGCACCTCGGGGACACAAGTGGCCCTGCACAGGCCGGCACTGGGCCGTGACCTGCGCTGTCAGATCGCTGTGAGACCCGTATGGCGCACTGGGATCCCGCGCGCACCGCTCGGAGCGACGCGCTCCCTGGACCACATCTTGAGGAGAAACGTCATGACCGCGTTCGTCACCACCAGCTCAGCACAGACCAGCTCCACACCCATCGCAACGCGCCGCCGGTCCAGCGTTTCGGGCGACTGGCCAGCCTCCGCGCTGCAGGCAGCCGACACTGCGTTCGCCGCTCTCACGTGCGACCCCGACCCGTTGACGCTGGACTGCGATGCGCTCACCGCCAACCCCACCGCGGACGACCCGGCTCGCGGCGCCGCGCTGGGCCTGCCGGCGGGCGACGTGCCGCTGCGGGATCTACGGAACTGGATGCTCGCCCACCCCAAGCGCTACGCCGCCCGGGACGCCATCTGGCGAGAGCTGGTCCTGCGCGCCCGCCTCGGCGACCCGGCGTGGGTAGTGGCGGCGGTCGGCATGGCGATGCCCGCCCTGATCCCGTGCGCCGGCCGGCTCGCCGCCGGCTACCGCGGCGAGGCGAACGACCTCGACGCCGAAGTCCTCACCGGGTTCCTGGAAGCGCTACGCGGCCGCCTCGACCTCGCACGCCCCGGCCTGTACGCGCGGCTGTGCTGGGCCGCCTACCGCGCCGGCCACGCCGCCCGGCGAGCCGACGACGGCTACCTGCTACTCGACGACCTCGACACCGCCGTCGGATCCCGAACACCCCAGCTGCCCTACGGCCACCCCGACCTGCTCGTGCACCGCGCCGCCGCGCTCCAACTCATCGACGGCGACGACGCCGAACTGTTCATCCAGGTCCGCCTCGCCCACCGCGCCATCGAACCCATCGCCGCCGCCCGCGGCGTCCCCGTCGACACCCTGCGCCGCCGCCTTGAGCGGGCCACCAACCGGCTCGCCGACGCTCTCGCCACCGGGCTCCTCACCTCGGCGGTATCCACCGAAACCGCCGCGGCGCTCACCCGCCAAGCCCAACACCGCGCCAAGATCCGCGCCGCCAAAGGCGCCCCGACACGGCGCGCACGGCGCAGCGCTTCACAGGCCACCTTGGGTGCCACGGCCGCCTGAGCACGAGTTGAACAGCGGCACGCTTCCCTTCACTGCCTAACCGGTTCCGTGGGCAAGCGATGGCTAGTCGGCGACCTCGCAGTTGGAGTACCGCGCGCCGCCGGCTCCAGCGTGGCAACGGTCGTAGCCGACACCGCCGAGCAGGTCGTTCAGCGCGTCGGTGCCGCCGTAGAGGATGTCGTCGCCGTGCTGCCCGAGTAGCACGTTGCGGCCCCAGCCGCCGTGGATGGTGTCGTTGCCATCGCGCCCATCGAGGTAGTCGTCACCGTCGTCGCCGTAGATCAGGTCACCGTCCGGGCCGCCGTAGACCCGGTCCGCACCACCGCCGCCGCGCAGGTCGTCGGCGCCCGCGTTACCGCGGATGGTGTCATCGCCGTCGCCGCCGTAGAGGTCGTCGTCGCCGGCGCCGCCGGTGATCACGTCGACGCCGTCCAGACCCCACATGGCGCGGGTCTGCCCGGTAGCGGTCAGCGTGTCGGAGTGGCGGCTGCCGACGATCTCCTCAACGTCGCTGACGATGGTGTCCCGCTCGGTGGCCGCGCCGTCGTCGCCGCTGACCGAGTCCGCGTCCGCGGTCACCGGCTCGGGCGAGTCCTGGTAGGACACGGAGTCGGTGCCCGCGCCGCCGCCAAGATAGTCGGCGCCGGCGTCGCCGAACAGGTCCTCAGACCGGCCGCCGCCGAGCAGCGTGTCGTCGCCAAGACCGCCGCGGTACGTGGTGAACGCGGCGCCGTCCTCACCCACCGCCGGACCGGTGATTGTGTCATTGCCGAACCCGCCATTGACCTCCAGCACGAGCGTGACCGGGAAGCTGGTCACCTTTGCCTGGTCGTTGCGGTCTCCGAGGGTGATGTTCACCGCGTGGATGAACGTCGTTGAGCAGCGGATCTGGAACGCGTTGCCTGGCACCGACCGGCAGTGCGAGGAGGAGTTCGCGGACAGCTGCAACGGCACGGTGTCGTCGAAGACGATGTCGTCGCCGACCTGCGTCACCGTCGGCTGGTTCAGCTGACCGTCGGCGGCCTGATACACGATCCTGTTGTACAGCGGGGTCAGATAGCTGCCGACCGTCGCGCCCGCCGCAGCCTGCGCGGCATTCGCCGGCACCATCCCCGCGACGGCAAGGACGGTCGCCGCCGACACCCGCAGCGACCAGCGCGCACCAGAACGCATCGACTCTCTCCTCATTCTCGGATCTGCTCGACCTAGTAAGAGTGGGTCCTAGGCGTAGCGCCGGGCATCGGGGCAGCGCCCCCACTTTCCGCCGTCCCGGCCGCCGCCGGACCCGGCCCAGGTATCGACGACGGCACGCTGCGCGTCAATACCCGCACAGATGCGTTCTCTCAACTCCGTCAACGAGAGACCCGCAGCGGCGGCATTGCCGGAAGAACCAGTCGAGCACCCCGGCGCGAGCGCCTGCGGAGCGACAACGTGTGCCTGGCCGTGAGGGTCAGACACTCCGCGCCGGGATGTTCGCGGTGAGCGCGTCCGCGGCCTGCCCGACGAAGTCCGCGTCGCCGCCGGACGGCCAGCACGGTTGGCCGCGTGGCGGGGCGGGCGGCGGCTTCATGGGTTGATCAGACCAGGTGGTGTTCGAACGCGAACGCCGCCGCCGCTGTGCGTGACCCCACGTCCAGCTTGGCGAACATGTTCGACAGGTGCCGGGCGACGGTCTTCTCCGACAGCACCAGCTCGGCGGCGATCTCCGGGTTGCTGCGGCCCGCTGCCACGAGCCGCAGCACCTCGATCTCCCGGGGACTCAGCCCGCCCGGAGCCTCCCGGTCATCGACGAGCTCGGCCACCGCCCGCTCCGCCGGGCGCGCGCCCAGCTCGGCGAAGGACTTCCGGGCGGCGGCCAGTTCACCGGCCGCGGACTCCTCGTCGCCGAGCAGCCGGAGTGCCCGGCCGATCAGGACCCGACTCCGGGCGACCTCGTACGGCGCCGAGAGCTGGTTCCATCCGCCAACTGCCTCGCGTGCCGCAGCGAGCCCCACCTCGGCGTCCCCCCGGGCCAGGGCGACCTTCGCGACGGCATAGTCGCCGGACGCCTGCAGCGCCGTGCAGTCGAACGAGGCGCCGATCTCGCGCAGCTGCTCCGCGAGCGGCGCGGCCTCCTCGGCCGCGCCCACCTCGACCAGCACCTCGACCGCCGCCGGGAGCGCCTGCGACCGGTGGACCGGGTCCTGCCATTCCGCCAGCAGCCGGTGGACCGCGGCTGCCGCGGCGTCACGACGCCCCCTCGCCAGCCACAGCAGCGCGCGGCCCGGCTGGGCGGGGTGGCCATAGCCGGCCGCCTCCTCGTACGCGGCCTCGGCGGCGTCGTGGTCACCCAGGAGTCGCAGTGCCTCACCCCGCTCGTAGGAGGCCTGGCCGACGGCCTGGTGGCCGCCCTGCTTGGCGTACCGCTGGGCGGCATGCTCGAGCTCGGCAACCGCCTCCTCGTAGGCACCGTGCAGCCGCATCAACTGACCCCGGTGGACGGCGCATTGCCCGGTGAACGCGACCAGGCCGGGCTGGGCGTCGCACCAGATGGTCAGCGCGCGGGTCCATTCACCGGCGCGACCGAAGTCGCAGACCTCCTGGCACGCCTCGATCGACGAGCAATAGACGATGCCTGCGAAGATCGGAGAGACCTCCCCCGCCAGCACCCCTACCATTGCCTCGTCGAGGAGCCGAAGCCCGTCGGCGACCTTCCCGGAGAAGGTCGCCAGCCGCCCTTCGCAATGCAGCCCGAGGGCGACCAGGTCGGGCTCGTGGAAGCGTTGTCCGTAGTCGGTGACCTGCGGAGCCAGCGCGAACGCCTCGCCGAACTCCCCCTTCATGATGTGGCTCATCAGCTGCGCGTAGAACAGGTAGCCGCGCTCGACCACGTCGTCCACGTCGTCCACGTCGTCGAGAATCCGCTTGGCCCGCGACGTCCAGCCGCTCCCGATCGCCGCCTCACCACCGTTGAACAGCACCGTCGCGAGCCAGAGCGCGGAACGAGCGGCGGCGAGCACCTCGCCGTGGTCGAGGTTGATCTGGTACGACCGCTGCATCGCCTGGACGCAGTCGTTGCGCTGCCCGAGCAGGAATGCCGTGGTGGCGAGCGAGACGAAGTCGTCGGCGGTCAGCTCCACCTCTTCCAGGCCCGAGAGTGCTTCGTACGCCGCCACCCATTCGCGACGCTCAAAGGCCTCGCGGGCCTGACGCAGATCGTCCACGATGCTCATGGCGCATCATCCCCCCTGCGCCATGAGCGTAGTCGCCGGGGCGACCGAGCGGCCACCTCCTGGAGTCGCCTCAGGTCGCGCTCGAGCCTGCGCGCCGAGGAGTCCGGGCGGAGATCTCCGCGGCGATCGGGAGCAGCGCCAGCAGCGCTGCAGCCGACTGCACGTAGAACTGCACCACTCCGATCGGCACGAGCCGTGAGAGCCCGAACACGACCAGTGCCCCGGCGATCAGGACAGCCTCACTCCTTCCCATCGCGGCCGATCGCACCACCGCCACTGCGAAGAGCAGCGTGCCCACGGCGAACAGCGCCGAACCGCCGATCAGCACCGTCACGAACCAGCCCTCCAGCGCATCCTGCGTGGCCACGAGGTCAGCACCGGTCTCGTGGGCGGCCAGAACCGAGAACTCCATGCCGGGCAGTACGGCGTACAGCGTGCTGCCGGCCACCACGAACCCCAGGCCGACTGCGCTCAGTGAGTGATCGCCACGCTGCCGCAGATGGCCACGGACCGCAATGAACGACAGTGCGATCATCGCCGAGGCGATCGCCGCGGCGAGATGGGACAGTCCCCACCGTGTGATGTCGCCGGCCGCCGCGTCGGCCACCGCCTCGCTGTCGGGTAGACGTCCGGGCAACGGTGGATGCCACAGCATGGCCCCGACGAGCACGAGCGGGCCGATCGCGACGAGGGCCGCCCTCCCCCGGGACGCGGCGTCGCGCGTCGTCTGGTCCAGGTCGGTGTACATGGCTACCTCCTTCGTCCGACGGTGTCATGCCGAGCTGCGGCCGGAGCTCGGGCGGCGATGCGGCGGGCAAGGTACGCCGCGTCTCGGCTGACGCCGTTGACCTCCCCCGAGGCGAAGCAGTACTGGAAGGCCAGCCCGCAGAAGTAGAGCCCCGGAACTTCGTCGACGACGCCGCGATACTCCGTGGGCCAGCCGTCCTCGATCGGCAGCGGCAGATCGATCCAGTCGTAGGTGTGCCGGAAGCCGGTCGCCCAGATGATGCTCGCGACGTCGAAGCACCAGCCGTCCGCGAGGCAGGGCCGCCCGTCGTCGACGCCCGTGATGTGCTCGGTGATCCACTCCACGCCGCGCTCATCGAGGTGCTGGCGCTTGACCCGCAATTGCGGAACCCCGTGGTGCCGAAGCTGCTGCATCTTCTTGCGCCCCATCGGGGTACGCCGGGTGAGCACGTGATTGAACGCGAACTCGATGACCGGGAACGCCCGTCGGAACCGGAGGGATCCCCACTCGAGCGGGATGTTCCCACGATCCGGGCCGACCAACGTGACCGGATGCGTCGCGGCCACCTCGTAGGCGATGTCCAGTCCACTGTGCGACGCACCGACGACAAGCACTGGCCCCTCGGGAAGCTCGCCCGGACGCTGGTAGGCACTGGAATGGAGCTGCCGGATGGTGGGGTCGATCCCGCTGGCGAGCGCCGGGACCTGCGCCGTACGACCGAAGGTGCCGGTGGTCACCACAACGTTGTCACAGGTGATCACATCGGTACCGATGGTGGCTGCGAATCCGCCGCCGTCACGGCCGGAGAGCCGTTCCACTCGGGTCTGCATCCGCACCGGCAGGTCGTGGGTGACGGCGTACAGCTCGAGATACTCGGCGAACTCGTCCTTGGTGGGGAAGTGCCAGGGGTCGCCGGGGTACGGCATACCGTCCAGGCTGTTTGCCCTGGCAGGCGTGAACAGGGTCAGGCTGTCGTAGTGGCAGCGCCAGTTGTCGCCAACACGGGCCATCCCGTCGACGATCAGGAACTCACGGCCGAGCCGCTTGAGTTGGTAGCCGGTCGCCAGGCCGGCCTGGCCAGCGCCGATGATCAGTGTCTCGATGTGTTGTGTGGTCATGCCGCCGACGCTAGGTACGACGTACCGCACCCCACATCGGTCAGCAGACCCAACTGCTCACCGGAGTCGATGGGTGGATCGACCCACGTCAGACGACGAGTTGGATCGGTCGCTTCACGCCGACCCGCTCGTCCCTCGCTCTCGGCGTTCAGACGACGATGTTCACCAGCTTCGGCGCGCGCACAATGACGCGCCGGACCTCGGCGGTGTACGGAGCCCGCGCTGGAGATCGACATGAGGACAGCGTGATCCGGCGGGTCGCGTTTGAGCCCCCTTAGCTTGCGATTAGACCTTGGCCTTCTTGGTCTTGGCCTCCGCCATCATCAGCTCCGTGGCTTCGGCTGCCACCTGGCGCATCTGGGTGATGAGGGCGCGTAGCTGCCTGTCGTTGGCGATCCACTGCTGGTAGAGCTCGGCCTCGGTCTCGTTGAGTCGTTGGGTGACGGTCTTGCCGTCGACCTTGGCGGTCCACTGCCAGTAGGGCCCGTGGAGCTGGGGTAGGTCGGCATGGCAGCGACAGGTAGGCGTGCCGCAGCGGGTGCTGCGACGGGTGATGCTGCCAGCGGCGATGTAGCCGATGTCGGCGATCTGGGCTGCGAGCTCACGGTAGCGGCGTTGGGAGATGGCCAGTCGTTGGGCGGCCGATCGTGTCATTGGCGGCATCCTTCCGGCGTGTTGAAGCGATCCAGTCAACCTCTTGCCTGACAGTATAGATACTGTCTGGCAATAGGTGGGAGCAGCATGGGACCTGGCCGGTGATGGTGACCGTCGCGGTCACGCTGGTCTGCGTCCCGGACGAGCTGCCGAGCAGTGTCCTGGCGGCGAGCCGCCAGCTCGACAGGCACCTGAAGGTGCGCGGCTCCCTCTACCCCGGGTTCTGGGCCGCGAAGGTCCGCGCCTGGCAGCGCCGGAACCTGATCGGGCTCCGCCCGGGCCGCCCCGCGTACTGCGCCGGCGGGCCGCTGTCGATGCTCGACCTGCCGGGAATGCGGCACGCCGCCGCGTTCGCCGCCGGGATCCGGCACCAGCAGTGGAGGACCGTCGTGCACGGCACCCGTGCGGCCACCCCGTGGCCGGTGTTCGAGCGGCGGCACCTGGACGACCCGTCCACCTTGGCTGATCGTTGCCCAGGCGTCCTGGTTCTGACAGCGGCGCCTTTCTGGGCATGGGCAGTCGGTCGGTACTGACAGAACAGGGGCCGCAGGCTCAGTCAGTTCTGACAGAGGCGGCGCCCGGCCGGCGAGCCCGAGGGGCCGCGCCGGCAAGGTCGAACCTCGGCCGACGTCACTGACCTGCGATGTCAGCCCTCGACGAGGTTCTGTCAGTCCGGTGTCAGATCCGGGAGTGTTCGCCTGGTCTGACAGGGCCCGTTTGGTGGGTGCGGGACAACCCAGCCGGCGCGTGAGCGCGGCGGGTGTTCCGTCCGCTGTCGGGCGGGAGGTGTGAGCGGTGCCTCGGGTGCCGCGTGTGCGATGCGCTGACACCACATTCTCACCGCCGACCACCTTTGAGGGAGGACCAGCTCCTCCCGGGGCCCGGTTCGTCTCCCGCCGGCAGCGCGTCGTCCACAGCCCCGCTACCGGCGTCGCCCCGACCCGCCCCGACTCGGGCGGGTGGGGCGGGAGGTGAACCCGCCATGTCCCATCCACCCCAGCCCTGCCAGCGACCGTCCGATCCGAATCCGGTCTCTGCGAACCCGTCGATCCGCACCGGCGACCGCCAAGTCCGGACCAGCCCGGTCCGGCCCAGCACGGCCCCGCGGTCCTCGGCGTTGACCGATGCCCGACTGACTGATGCGAGTCGCTACCGCCCCGCCCTCTGGCTGGGCTCGCGGGTCCGCGCGCGGTGGGCCGTGCTCGGCCGCTGCGGTCTGAGGATCGCGGTTCCCGCCGCGATCGGTGTCCTGATTCTCGCGGTGCCGTCCGCCGGGCACGCCGCAACCGGCGACGCCGTCCTGGCGGCGAACAGCCTGCCGCAGGTCATCACGAATCTGCAGAACTGGCTGATCGGGATCCTCGCCGCGATCGCGACCCTGTTCGCGGTGCTGGCCGGCGTGTACTGGGCCACGGCGGGCGGTGACCCTGCGCAGGTCGACAGGGCCAAGGGCGCGCTGCGCAACGCGCTGATCGGGTACGGCGCGGCGGTGCTAGCGCCGGTGTTCCTGCAGATCGTCCGCGGCATCGTCGGGGGCTGACGACGATGACCGACTACCTGTTCAACGGGTTCCTCAAGTGGTTCCTCAAGATGTTGGTCGACGCGACCGACGCCGTGTTCGCGGTGTTGGCCAACAGCCTGCTGGTCACCCCGGACGTGACCGGGCTGCCGCAGGTGCGGGCGTTGACCGGCCGCTCGATCTGGGTCGTCGATGTCGTGTTCGTGCTCGCATTCGTCGCCGCCGGCGTGCTGGTCACCGTGAGCGGCGGAGACGAGCGGTCCCGCTACACCGTGAAGGACCTCGGGCCGCGGCTCGTCGTGGGGTTCATCGCCGCGCACTTCTCCCAGCTGTTCTGCTCCCG
>Ga0210378_10000703_pt1 | contig 17341 bp, 18 predicted proteins | sample PLM1_60_b1redo_FD_155465 | JGI IMG/M metagenome (GOLD analysis project Ga0210378, IMG submission 155465) | Groundwater sediment microbial communities from an aquifer in East River, Colorado, USA - PLM1_60_b1 redo | ecosystem: Environmental > Terrestrial > Soil > Riparian zone | place: USA: East...
GTGACGACCGCACGCATGAGCCCGCGGCGCTCGAGCTCGGCCAGCGAGCGGTGCGCTGCGTTCGGCTCGGCCTCAGTGAGCATCGCGAACCTGGGCGCGTAAAAGCTCCAGACCTTGGCAGGGTCGCGACGAAACGCTTCGAGCGACGCATACTCGAGCGGGTCGACCTTCGCCCACATCCCGGTCGGCGAGCGGAAGTCTGGGATCCCGCTCTCGGTCGAGACGCCGGCGCCCGTCAGGACGACGCACGGCTGGCGCTCCCTGATGAGTGCCGCCAGTTGGGCCGCGCTCATGCGAGCATCGTAGGTGCGTGCCCTTCAACTTCTCGACAGACATCGTCGTCCGCTTCGCCGAGACCGACGCGCAGGGCATCGCGCACAACGCGGAGTACCTGGTCTGGTTCGAGGTTGCACGCATCGAGTACCTCCGGCGGTTCAGAGGCGGCTACAAGGTCCTGCGCGAGGAGGGAGTCGACGCCCTCACGCTCGAGGCCTACGCGCGTTACCGCTCGACGGCTCGCTTCGACGACCACCTGAAGATCCACGCTCGCTGCGGCGACCTGCGCGGCGCGCGCTTCCGGTTCGACTACGAGGTCGAGCGCGACGACGGCGAGGTCGTCGCCGATGGCTGGACCAAGCACGCCTGCGTCTCTATGGGGGACCACCGCCCCACACGGGTCCCGGCCTGGCTCGCCGAGGCCATCGCCGAAGCAGAGTCCGGCTAGAAAGGCGGCGGAGAGCCCGGGGGCGGCGGCGGAGGCGGCTTCTTCTTCGGCTTCGGCGGCGCGGGCTTGGGCTTTGGCTTGGTGCCGACGCGGATCACCTGAGCCTCGCCGCGATACCAGGAAGACCACGAGTCGTTGTAGAGGAGCTCGCCCGTGGAGCTGTAGACCTTCCGCCGCACGCTCGTCGATCGGGCCGGTGACCCCGACTCGACGGTAACTCGGGAGCCCACGTAAATCCTCGGGTCGGAGATCCGCTTGACCGGGGCCGGGCCGGTGACGACGAGCGGCTGCACCTCGCTCTCGATCCTGCGGTTCTGCGGAGCCCCGTAGAGCGCGACGGTCAGCGACGAGGAGCCGACGAAGGTCTTGACGAGCAGCCAGCGCTGCGTGTCGTTCTTGAACTTGAGGTCGGTGTCCGGGTAGTTGACCGTCGCGTCGCGCCCGAGGGGGTAGTGGCTGATGTAGAGGGCGTGGTTCGTGCGCGAGGTGATCGGGAGCCCGGCCTCGTACGCGGCGTTGAAGACCGTGGTCGAGACCTGGCAGACGCCGCCGCCGAGGCCCGTCTGGAGCTCGCCGTTGATGATCACGGGTGCCTCGAGGAAGCCCTTGTCCTCGGAGCGCTCGCCCGTGGTGCCGTTGAACGAGAAGGTCGAGCCGGGGGCGATCAGCTTCCCGTCGATCAGGCGCGCGACCAACTGGACGTTGTGGATGCGGTTCGGCTCGCCGCCGTAGGTCGTCTCGTAGGCCCCGACGAGCCCGGTGATGCCCATGCCCTTCGCCTCCGTCGTCGTCACCTCCGGCGCCTCCGAGCGCACGCGGACACGCGCGATGCGATTCGTCGAGCGCAGCCCCGCTGCGAGGATCCCTCTCGCCGTCGGAGCGGCGTCGAGCATCGACCCCGGGCCCGACGGGACGACTCGCACGCGGTTTCCGCTCAGGATCGCGAAGCTCGCGTCCTTGGCGGGCTGGTCGACCGTCTTCTGGATGGCGGCGAAGAACCTCGTCGCGGCAGGGCCTGCGATCCGGACTGCCGTGGAGCCGTCCTTCGGGAGCTCGAGCATCTGGGCGAGGCGCCAGCGAGGGAGCTTCCAGCCGCCCGGGCCGTAGGCGAGATCGACGTGCGCGGAGAGAATCGTCCGGACCCGGGCCTGAGGCTGAGCGAGCTGCTGGGCCGTCAGCTGCGGCCGGTCGATGCGGACCGGGAGCTGCACCGGCTGCCTGCCGAACCCTGCGAGCGAGCGGACGATGACGCCGGCCGCCGCGTCGCGATCGAGGACCCGCCCTGTCCTGCCGCGCGTGATCACCGGCTCGAGCCCGCGTAGTCTCAGCTCCGGCTCGATACGCGGGCGATCGATTCTCCTTGCGAAACGGGTGATCGTGTACTCGAGCGCGTCTTCGGACACATGGGTTCGCGGGACGATGTCGCTGCCGAAGACGCGAACGCCGAGCCTGCGAATGCCGCGGAACGGCCCGAAGCCCTCCCCCTGCTGCCGCGCCGCCTCGACGGCCGCGGCCCAGTCGGTCTCGACGAGAAGCGACGTGGGCTTGACCTCCCACTCCCTGCCGCTGGAGACGAACGTGACGGGCACGCGGTCGAGCTTGGAGGAGCGCCGCTCCAGCATCGTGCGCGCGTCTCCGGGAGTCATCCCGGCGACGTCGACCCCCGAGATGCTAGTGCCGGCCGGCAGGGTCTCCGGGGAACCGGCGAACGCGATGCCGAGGACGGCGCTGCTCACGATCAGCAGCGCGGCGACAAGCAGCCCCCATTGCAGGAGCACGCGCACTCGCGTGCGCTTGCGCCGGCGAGGGCGCGCAGGCTTGTAGACCCGGTCGGGCAAGGAAGGCATGTTACCCGCGACCCTGGTCGGTCTAAACCGGCCCGAGCCGGCGGTGCGGCTCCGCGGGGAGCTCGATGCGAATCGGGTCGCCGGGTCGCACGTCGCCCGCCGCCAGGACGATGCTCATCACGCCCGCCTTGCGTACGAGATTCCCCTGCTGATCGTGGTCGAGGGTCGCCGCCATCAGACCTTGGGCGATTCCGTCGAGCTGCGCGCAGGGGTTCCGCAGGCCCGTGATCTCGACCACCGCTGCGACACCAAGGTGGAGCTGCGTGCCCACCGGAAGGGCGAGCACGTCGAGCCCGCGCGTCGTGATGTTCTCGCCCATCTGCCCAGCCTCGACCTCGAAGCCGGCTTTCGCCCTCGTCACGCTTGTTCTGACCGTCACGCTGCTAACCGCCCCGACTGCTCACGCCCACGGCCCTTGCCGAGTCAGCACCACGCAGACAGGTTGTCTAGAACCGAGAAGCGGCCAGCGCGGAATTCGGGTCACGATCAACGGGACGTGGGCGTATAGGGCGGTATGGAACGAGAACGTGGTCTACGACGCCGAGACTGGCTACGTACCCCTGGCTCGAATCGTGGTGTTGGTCAATCTCCCCCGAGCCCAAGAGGATGTTCGATTCGTAGTGCCGGACGTTGAGCCCGGCACCTATCCGGTTGCGATCTATGACGGCGCCGAGGAAGGCGGGCACTACACCTGGGACCTCTTCACGGTGACCGAAGCGGGCGCCGCATCGCGGACGTGGACATGGATCGTCCCGTTGGTCATCATCGGATTGGTCGGGGTCATCCTCATTGCGCGCAAGACGATCGAACCGCCTGTTGGAGGACGTTGAGACCGCCGCGGATGCGGGCTTTGCCCGCGTCCGCACACAAACGCCCGCCGTAAGTAACTCGCCGATGAAAGTCGCCAGACTTTCATCGGATCAATCCTTGGGGAAGAAGATCTCCCGAGCGATCACGAGGCGCTGGATCTGCGACGTGCCCTCGTAGATCTGGAAGAGCTTCGCGTCGCGCATCAGCTTCTCGACCGGGTACTCCTTGATGTACCCGTAGCCGCCGAAGATCTGGACGGCATCGGTCGTGACCTTCATCGCCGTGTCCGATGCGAAGCGCTTCGCGAACGACGACTGCAGCGTCGCGCGCTTGCCCTGGTCGAAGAGCCAGGCTGCCTGCCAGGTGAGCAGGCGCGCGGCCTCGATCTCTGTGGCCATGTCCGCGATCAGGAAGTTGACCCCCTGGTTCATCGCGATCGGCTGGCCGAACTGGACGCGCGTCCGCGAATAGTCGACCGCGTGCTCGTAGGCGGCACGGGCAACACCGACGGCCCCCGCCGCCGTGCCGGGCCGCGTGTGGTCGAGCGTGCGCATCGCGATCTTGAAGCCCTCTCCCTCCTCGCCGAGCAGATTCTCGGCGGGCACACGCACGTCCTGGAAGGCGATCGCCGAGGTGTCCGTCGCGCGCTGCCCCATCTTGTCCAGGTGCTTCTCGACCGTCACGCCCTCGAGGTCGGTGGGCACGACGAACGCGGACAGGCCCTTGTGCCCCTGGCTCTTGTCCGTCGAAGCGAAGACGACGATCCAAGCGGCATGCCCCGCGTTCGTGATGAACATCTTCGACCCGTTGATCACGTAGTCGTCGCCCTCGCGGACGGCCGTCGTCTGGATCCCGGAGACGTCCGAGCCAGCGTTCGGCTCGGTGAGGCCGAAGGAGCACAGGATCGGCGACTCGATGAGCGGCACGAGCCACTTGCGTTTCTGCTCGTCGGTGCCGGCGAGCATCACGGGCCCCGAGCCGAGCGCGTTGGCGACGATCGAGACGCAAATCCCTGCGCAGCCCCACGAGAGCTCCTCACCCATCAGCATGCCGTCGAAGCTCGACAGCCCGGGCCCGCCATACTCCTCCGGCACGTGGGGGTTCATCAGACCGACTTCGTGGGCCTTCTCGATGATGTCCACCGGGTGCGTCGAGTGCTCGTCGTACTCGGCCGCCTTGGGGCGGATCTCCTTCTCGGCGAAGTCGCGCGCGAGGTCGCGCAGCGCCTTCTGCTCCTCCGTCAGCGCGAAGGAGACGCCGGTGGCAACTTTGTGCTCGATCGTGGTCATCTATCGGCTTCCTGAGGCGCTGATTGACTAGTCAGTCAATCGTACCCAGGCCACGCGGGATTTCAACGGACAGCGGTGTTCTAGTCCGCGTCGGGCTGCACCAGCTCGGCGAGAAGCCGAACTTGACAGCCGAGTCCTCGACGTCCTCATTGAGATTCGTGATCAAGTAGCCCGCGATCCCGGGATGCTAACGGCCGTTAGGCTGCCTGTCATGGACTTCGAGCTGAGCGACGAGCAGCGGCTGATTCAGGACACCGTTCGGGCCTTCGTGGACGAGCGCGTGCTCCCGAACGCGATCGAGAACGACATCAACCACCACCTGGACATGTCCGTCATCGAGGGCATGGCAGAGCTGGGCCTGCTCGGGATCGTCGTGCCCGAGGAGTACGGCGGTGCGGGAATGGACTACGTCGCCGAGGCGCTCGCGTGCGAGGAGATCGAGCGGGGCGAGGCCGCTTTCCGGACGCTGATCTCCGTCCACGTCGGCCTCAACTCGCTCGCGCTGCTCAAGTACGCCACCGAGGAGCAGAAGCAGCGCTATCTGGTCCCCCAGGCGCGCGGCGAGAAGCTCGCATGCTTCGGGTTGACCGAGCCGGCCGCGGGCTCGGACGTCGCCGCGATGCGCTCGACGGCCACGAAGAGTGCCGAGACCTATGTCCTGAACGGCCAGAAGAACTGGATCTCGTACGCGACGGTCGCCGACCACCAGCTCGTCTTCGCCAAGACCGATCCGGCCGCGAAACACAAGGGCATCTCGGCGTTCATCGTCGAACGCGAGTGGCCCGGCGTCTCGGCGCGCGAAACCGAGCACAAGCTCGGGATCTGGGCCGGCTCGACCGGCGAGCTCTTCTTCGAGAACGTCGAAGTGCCGGCCGAGAATCTCGTCGGCGAGGAGGGGCAGGGCTTCGAGATCGCGATGTACGGGCTCGACCAGGGCCGTTTCACAGTGGCGGCCGGCGCGTGCGGCGTGATCCGCGCCTGCCTCGAGCGCTCCGCGGAGTACGCGCGCGAGCGCGAGACGTTCGGCCAGCCGATCGGCAAGTACCAGTTCGTCCAGGACATGATCGCCGAGATGGTGCTCGGCTACGAGACGTCGAAGCTCCTCGTCATGCAGGCCGCCTGGATGAAGAACGAGGGTCGGCGGAACACCCGCGAGACCTCACTCGCCAAGTGGCACGCGACGGAATCTGCCTTCCGGGCCGCCCACCTCGCGATCCAGGTGCACGGCGCCTACGGCTACTCGGCGGAGTACGGGATCGAGCGCTACTTCCGCAACGCGCGGGCGCCGATCATCTACGAAGGAACGACGCAGATCCACAAGATGCTGCAGGCCGAGCACGCCCTCGGGTTCCGCGCCATGAACGGGCGGAACGGCGAGGTATCGCCGATCGCCGCGTGGGCCCCTACGCTCGCGCAGAAGCTCCCCGTCGGCTAAGTCCTCTGGCCTCGTTGCTAGCTTCGTGGGCGTGAAGGCGCGCCTCCTCGCGCTCACGGCCGGCGCTCTCGCCGCCGTCTGCCTCGGAGGAGGCGCTCCGCAGGCTGCCTCGACCTTGCCGGCTGCCCTCGCCTTCTCACGCGTTGAGGCGGCAGGTGGGGGGATCTTCGTCTGGGAGCGAAGCGGACGCGTGCGCCTCTTCGCGCGCGCAGGCATGGCGCCCACATGGTCGCCCGACGGGCGCAGGCTTGCGTACGTCGCCCCGGCGGAGGTCGGCGCTACCGACCTCTACGTCGCCGACGCCGACGGCTCGCACCGGGCGCCGCTGACCCGCACTGAAGTTGCCGACGAGTCTTCTCCGGCGTGGTCGCCGGACGGCCGCAGCCTGGTCGTCGAGCGCGACGGCGTCCTGGTCGTCGTGCGTGCCGACGGCGCCCTCGAAAGGGTGCTCACAGCCGGCCGCGAGCCGACCTGGTCCAAGAGCGGCAGGATCGCCTTCGTCAGCGAACGCAACGGAAGCGAGGACCTCTATGCAATCGACTCCACCGGCCGCGGACTGCGCCGGCTGACGACCTCACCTGCCGCTGAGAGCGCCCCGGCCTGGTCCCCGGACGGCCGCCGGCTCGCATTCGTCTCCGCCGACAGCCTCGCGGTCGACCTGTACGTGCTGGACGTCGCGAGGGGCTCTGCGACCCAGCTCACAGCGGATCCGTTCACCGAAGGCTCGCCCGCCTGGTCGGCCGACGGCCGGACGATCGCCTTCGTGACCAACCGCAGCGGGGTCGAGGCGCCCTGGACGGCGTCGAGCGCCGGCGGCCCCGCAGCCGAGTTGCCCGGTGTCGCAGGGATCGCGCGCATGCGCTGGCGGCCCACGGCCTCGCCCGAGCTCCGACCCGACCTGGAGCAGCAGGCACCGTCCGAGCTTTCCCTCCAGACCGCGACGACGGGTGGCAGGACGCGTTTTCTCCTCGGCTTCAGGTCGGCGACCGACAACGTCGGCGAAGGCCCTCTGTCCGTCTTCGCGTTCCGGCAAAGCCCGGTCGTCCCAACCATGCGGGCTTCGCAGCGCGTCCGGCTGATCGGCGGCGGCATCCGCACGTACCCCCGCGTTGGCCTGCTTCGCTACACGTACTCGCCCTCGCACGACCACTGGCACCTCCTCGGGTTCCAGCGTTACGAGCTGCGACGCGCGGACGATCACCGCCTCGTCGTCAGCGACCGCAAGTCCGGGTTCTGCCTCACCGACCGCTGGGGGAACGCGGCTCAGGGCTTTGTAGGACGCCGCCCACGCCCGGTGTTCACCGACTACTGCGAGCGCTCGAACACGGGCGCCCTGATCGTCAGCCAGGGCACGACGGTGGGCTACAGCGACGTGTACCCCGCGCATTTCCATGGCCAGAACATCGATGTGACCCGCGTGCCGGCGGGCACCTACGTGCTCGTGCACCGGGCGAGCCCGAACCTGTTGATCCGCGAGCTTCGCTACGAGAACAACGCTGCCTCGTTGCGAATCCGTCTCACTTGGCCGCGGGGGAGGTCGAAGGAGCCGGCCGTCCGCGTGGTGGCCCGCTGCCCCGCCACCGAGCGGTGCCCTAGCTAGTCCTCGCCGTCCATGTAGTCGACCTGGGAGTCCGAGCGGACCACGAGGCGAAAGTCCTTGCTCAGGATTCCGACCTTGCCGCTGTCCGGATAGTGAGCGACCTCGTAGTCGACGACCGTCGAGATCATCAAGTACCGGGCGGGCGCGTCGGTTTCGTTTCGCAGCTGGTGCGCACCTTGCGAACCCGTCGTGAACGAGACGGCGTCACCGCGCTTCAGCTGTTGCTCGCCGTCCGTCGTCCGCAAGGTCGGCTCTCCTTCGAGGACGACGAGGAGCTCCTCGACCCCATGGTGCCAGTGGAACGGGAAGCTCTTCTTCCCGGGCGGCAACTCGTAGACCGTCCCGCCGAGCAGCTCGCCTCCCAGCCGCTCGCCGACGCGACGCCAGCGCTTCTCGTAGTTCTCGTGCTCCGGCCACTGACCGGGGTCCCATTCCTCGCCGAGGACGTTGACGACCTCCATCGAGGGCACGCTACCGTCTCCGCCATGCGCCTCGCAGCCGCCTTCGCCGCCACGCTCGTGGCCGTTCCGGTGGCCGCTGCAGCTCCGCCGCGCACCGGGGTCCTCGTACCCGGAAAAAGCCTGGGCGGCCTCGCTCTCGGCGCGACACCGGCTCAGGTGCGAGTGGCCTGGGGGCCGCGCCACGGGACCTGCAGGGGCTGCCGCGCGCCGACCTGGTACTTCAACTTCGCGCAGTTCGAGCCCGAGGGCGCCGGCGTCGCGTTTCGCGGAGGGCGGGCGGTTGCGCTGTTCACGGTCTGGGCGCCGAAGGGCTGGCGCACCGACCGTGGCCTGAAGATCGGCGACGACGCCTCACGCGCGACGACGCTCTACCGAGGTCTCGTCCGGATCGCGTGCGGGACGTACTACGCGTTGACCCTCAACGGCGCGAACGCGGTCACGTCGGTCTACGTGCACGACGAGCAGGTCTGGGGCTTCGGCCTCAGCCGCCCTCGCGAGCCTGTGTGTCGGTGAGGCCGAGCGCGGCTGGCAGCTGGCGGAGGTCGGCCAGACGACCTGGGTGATCCGGGTACCGATCCTCCCGGTCGACGAGGAACGCTCGCATCCCGATCGCGCGCGCGCCTGCAACGTCGTCCTCGGGCGAGTCGCCGACCATGGCCGCCTGGTGCGGCCGTACGCCGAGCCGGTGGAGCGTGGCGCGGAAGATGCTCGGATCGGGCTTCACCTTCCCGAAAGCGCCTGAGGAGACCGCCGCGTCGACCACGAGCGAATGATGCGAGACGAATGCGTCGAGATCGCGGCCCGTGTTCGACACCAGCCCGATCTTCAGGTCATGCCGGCGCAACTCCTCCAGCACCGGAAGCGTGTCCTCGAAGAGCTCGAAGTTGTGCGCGTGCTCCCACCCACGGGTCATCTCGACCGCGGCTTCGTAGGCGCGATCGGAGTCGCCCCCCATGCCGCGGATGATTCGCTCCGTGAAGAGCACCCAGATCTCCTCGTCGTGCTCGAGCTCGGGATGCCTCTCGAGCGTCTCGATCGCGGCCGCGCGGGCCTCGGCGTGCTCGGACGGGTCGAGCTCGAGCCCGAATCGGCGGCCCAGCAGTTGATAACCCTCGGGCCCGAGGTCGGGGCCGGGCTTGGCGAGCGTGAAATCGACGTCGAAGAGGACGGCGCGTAAGTTCAAGTTTTGACAGGCCAGCGATACGCGTCCGGCTGCCGGTTCGCCAGCGACGGCAGCTGCCTCCGCACCTCCTCAACGCGCGCGCGGTCGAGCTCGGCCGAGATCACCGTCTCCTCGTCCGGCGCCTGCGCGAGGACCGTCCCCCAAGGGTCGACGATCAGCGAGCGCCCGTAGCTCGGGCGACCGATGCCGGTGACGCCGACCTGAGCCGGTGCGGCGACGTAGAACGTGTTTTCCACCGCGCGGGCGCGCAGGAGCAGGTGCCAGTGGTCCTTGCCCGTGTGCAGCGTGAAATGCGCGGGCACGGTCGCGAGCAGAGCGCCCTCGAGCGCCAGGATCCGATAGAGCTCGGGGAAGCGCACGTCGTAACAGATCGTCAGTCCGACGGGCCAGCCCTCCACCTCGGCGAGGACGGCCTCGTCTCCGGGCTCCTCGGCCTCTGACTCGCGGTACGCCTGGCCGCCGACGTCGACGTCGAAGAGGTGGATCTTGCGGTAGGTGGCGACCAGCTCTCCGGCCGGATCGAAGACGAGGCTTGTGTTCGACAGCTTCTCGCGCCCTCCGCGCCGCTCGGTGATCGAACCGCCGACGAGCGTGACGCCGTGCTGCCTCGCCCAGCTGCGCATCGCCTCGACCGACTCGCCGCCGTCGATCGGCTCGGCGGCGGCGTGCAGCACGCCGGGATCGCCGATCGCGTTCCACTTCTCCGGGAGGGCGACGACGTCGGCTCCCGTCGCTGCCGCGCGGGCCACGAGCAGCTCGGCCTTCTCCAGGTTGGCGGCCTTATCGGTTCCGCTCGTCAGCTGGACACAGGCGAGTCTGATCTTGTCGCTCATGACCTGAGAATAGTCTCGGGCCCGGGTAGTCCCGGGCCCGCGTGCATCGGGGTGCCCAGATTTGAACTGGGGACCTCTCCGACCCGAACGGAGCGCGCTACCAGGCTGCGCCACACCCCGAGAGCCCACACAGTAGCGAGTCTCGAATGCAGGTCAGCGTTGCTGAGCGGAGCCGGGCTTCGCCCGGCGGGAGCCCGCGCGGAAGTCCGAACGTGAGAGGTGCGACGGAGGGGGCTCACGGGGAACCATGGGTTCACCCGTGCTGCTCGAACGGAGCGCGCTACCAGGCTGCGCCACACCCCGAGAAGCCACAGGTTAGCTCAGGTCGCGCCATGCCACCGAGCTGGCACAGATCGGTCACATCTGCCCAGGTACGTTGCCTGGACAGGCTACGAAGGAGGCTCGATGAACAGCGTTGTGCTGACCGGAAACCTCGCGACCGACGTCGACGTCAAGGACGTCGGCGACGACCGACAGGTCGCCAACTTCCTGCTCGCCGTCGACCGGCCGGGCAGCGAGGAGGCCGACTTCTTCCGGGTGTCGGCGTGGAACAAGCAGGCCGAGCTCTGCGGTCGCTACCTCGCCAAAGGCCGGCGCATCGGCGTCGACGGACGCCTCCGAAGCAGCTCGTGGGAGGACGGCGACGGCAACAAGCGCAGCGCGGTCGAGGTCGTCGCGCACCACGTGGAGTTCCTGTCGCCGCCGCCGGGATCCGATGGGTCGGAGCAGGAGGTGCCGTTCGAAGCTGCACCTGCCTGATTCACTCCTAGAATCGGCGCGTGGCCGACCGGGAGGAGATCCTCGCCTACGCGCACGAGCTGCTCGATCTCGACGCGTACCCCGACTCCGGGCCGATGGGCATGCAGGTGCCAGGCGCGCGCGAGGTCAGGCGGATCGTCGCCGGAGTCTCGTCGTCGCTGGAGCTCTTCGAGCGGGCGGCCGAGGCCAACGCGGATCTGATCCTCGTTCACCACGGTCTCTTCTGGGACCGTGACCCACGCGCGATCGACGAGACGCTCAAGCGACGCCTGAAGGCGCTCTTCGACGCGGACATCACCCTCGCGGCCTACCACCTTGCGTTGGACGCGCACCCCGAGGTGGGAAACAACGCGCTGCTCGCACGCGAGCTCGGAGTGAGCCCAGAGCGACAGTTCGCCGGGCTCGGCTTCGGTGGACCGCTGGCGGAGCCGGTCGACATCGGCGGGTTCGCCGCCCGAGCGCAGGAGATCCTCGGCGCCGAGCCGCTGGTCTTCGACCACGGGCCCGAGCTGATCGAGACCGCCGCTGTCGTCACGGGTGGAGCGGGGCGCTACGTGGCCGACGCAGCGCGCGAAGGGTACGACCTCTTCCTCACGGGCGAGGCCCAGGAAGGAAGCCTCCAGGCGTCCAAGGAGCTGGGCATCCACTTCGTCGCCGGCGGGCACTACGCCACTGAGCGGATCGGGATCAAGGCGCTCGCCGCCACCCTCGCGGAACGATTCGACCTCGAGTGGCAGTTCGTCGAGCTACCGAACCCGGTTTAGGAGGGTCTGGCGAAACGCGGCTGTGCCGCCAACCCTCCTAGAAAATCCTCGATCGCCTCGACACAGGCGTCAGGGCGCTCGCCGATCAGGAGATGGCCGCAGTCCGAGACCATCCGCAGCGGCGCCCGCAGCCGCCGCGCATACTCGAAGGCGTCTTCGGCCGTGATCTGATTGTCCCGCGCTCCCCAGAGGAGGAACACCGGGCAGGCGACACGCTCGAGGTCGAGGCGAGGATCGTCCTGCACGAGGGCCCGCCTGGCGGTCGCGGTGTCCGTGTGCATGTCCATCGCGGACAGGAATCCGTCGACTGCGCCGTTCGACATGGCGAGCGGATCGGAAGCGCCGAAGTAGCCGAAGACGAGCATCCGAAGGAGAGGGCTCCGCGAGATCGCCTCCCGGTGGCGGGCGTACCGGCGGGTCGGCCGAAGAATCGCCGCGAGGTTCAGGTAGCGCTCGGCCTCACGGGTCGATGAGCGGATTCCGGCCGAAGCTGTCAGCACGAGCGCCTCGACCCGCTGCGAGTAGTTCACCGCGAGGCGCAGCCCGACGAGCCCACCCAGCGAATGTCCGACCACGGCGGCGCGCTCAATCGACTCCAGCTCGGCCAGGCGATCGAGGCGGTCGACATACGGGTCGAGCGTGCCTGCCGCCGCCAGCGGCGTCGATCCGGCGTGCCCGGGTAGATCGGGCACCAGCAGCCGGTGCCGGCCGACGAGCAGCGGCACCATCTCGGCCCAGTTCGCCGCAGCGCCCCCCAGGCCGTGAACGAGGATCAGCGGCGGCCCCTCCCCGCCGATGTAGTAGCGCAGCCGTACGTCCTTGATCTCGGCCGTGCGCTCCTCCAGGACGCCCAGGTCCCCGCCCACGGGGCGGGGACTTGCCGTGAGTGCTTTGCACTCAAGGCGACCAGAAGCACTCCTCATTCGGACCCGCTCCATTGACCGGCGTGTGGCAGAGACCTCCTCGAACGGGCGGGCCGACCACTCATCGAAATGCTTCAGCAACACGCCGGTCAGTGGCGTCGGCTTCCGATCGGTGTGATTCAAGTCGCGGAAAGTGCAAAGCACTTTCCGCGAGTGCCCGAAGCGCACCTACGGGTAACCCGTTGCGGTCGTTGCGCGGTCCCATTATCTTTCGAGGTGATGAATGTTCTGGAAACGCGGGGCCGATGAGCTCCGCGATGACAAACCAAGGATCGAGCAGGCCCGAGCGCCCACGCGTGTCGGGCTTTTTTGTTGCTCAGAAGGAGGATTCATGGCGAACCACCTGACGCCCGAGGAGCTCTCGAAGGAGTTGGGGATCGATCGCACCGAAGTGATCAGGGTCTGCATGGAAGAAGGCGTCCCGATCTATCACGGCAAGATCGACAAGACCCTCTTCGCCGCACAGCTCCAGGCGTTGGGCTCGCGCCCACCAGAGGCGCTCGCCTCGTAGAAGACCTGAGTTCAGGCGCTTTTCCGCGCCGTAGCGCGTTTTCGAGAGCCGCTCTTCGGGGCGGCTCTCGCGCTCTTGGCAGGCTGCTTCCGCTCCGAGACCTCGGCAACGCTCTGCTTGAGCGCCTCCATGAGATCGACGACGGGCGTCTCGGTCGGGGCTTCCTCGGGCTTGGCGATCTCCTGGCCCGCGAGCTTCGCCTCGAGCATCTCCCGCAAATTGGTGCGGTACTCGCTCGTCAGGTCGGCCGGATCGAACTCAGCGGCAAGGCTGTCGATCACCTGACGCGCCAGGTCGAGCTCGGCCTCCTTGACCTCGCTCTCGGCGACGGTGTCCTCGATCTCCGCCTCTGAGTTCACATCTTCCGCGAGGAACATCGTCTCGAGCGCGAGGGTGTCTCCTTTTGCCCGAATGAGGCACAGATGCTCAGTGCCCTGGCGGACGAAACGGCCCTGCGCGGCCTTGCCTGTCTCCTGCATCGCGCGCAGGAGCAGAACGTAAGGCCGGCGCGCCGCAGGCTCACGGGCCGGCGCCAGATAGTAGGTGCGGTCGAAGAAGACCGGGTCGACGTCCTCGGCGTCGACGAAGCGGGTGATCTCGATCGATTTCGAGTCGTCGATCTGCTCGATCGCCTCGAGGTCGGCGTCCTCGACGATGACGAACTCGCCCTTCGCGACCTCCCAGCCCTTCACGAGCTCGTCGCGCTCGACCTCGCGGTCATGGGTCGGGCACCAGCGCTTCTGCTTGATCGGCGTGCCGCACTCACGGTGCAGCGTGCGGAACGATACGTCGGACTGCCTCGCGGCCGGTTTCGTCGCCAGGGCCATTCCGACCGGGATGTTGACCAGGCCGAATGTGATCGAGCCGTTCCAGATCGTGCGCATGGGGCCTCCGAATTGTAGTCGGACCCGGGTTGTTCTCCCTGCAAACAGTGTTCCCTCCTTAAGCTCTGGTCATGACCGAGCAGCGCACGATCGCGAGGGTCTGGGACAGGGCCATCGCCGAGAACCGCTTGACGCCGGCCTATCTCGTCGAGGAGGAAGGCAGCTGGCGCGAGGTGTCCTGGGCGGAGGCGGCTCAAGCCGTGGGCGAGATCGCACATGGGCTCCTTGCACTCGGCGTCCGCAAGGGCGACGCGTTCGGCATCCTCGCCCACACTCGCCTCGAATGGTCGCTCTTCGACTTCGCGCTAGCTCACATCGGGGCCGTAGCGGCACCCATCTACCCATCCTCGACCGCGCGCGAGTCGCGACACATCCTCGAGGACTCCGCGGCGATCGGCGTCCTCGCCGAAGGGGATGAGGAGCTGGCCCTGATCGAGGAGGCCCGAGCCCTCCCGGGGCTGAAGCACGTGCTGACCTTCGCCGACCTGGACGAGTTGCGCGCCGGCGGCCGCGAGCACGCCGCGAAGCAGCCGAGCGCGGTCGAGGACGCATCCGCCCAGATCACGGACGACGAGCTCTACACCTTCATCTACACCTCGGGGACGACCGGTCCGCCTAAGGGCTGCATGATCCGGAACAGCAACTACGTCGAGATGTTGCGTTCTGCGACGCTCGTGCCGGAGTTCTTCCTGCAGACGGACGTGCTCCTGCTCTACCTCCCACTCGCGCACAACTTCGGGCGCTACATGCATCTCCTGGGGCCGTACGTGGGCTTCACGATCGCCTTCTGCCCTGACCCGCGACGGCTCGGCGAGGTGCTGCCGGCGGTGCGGCCGACGATCATGCCGACCGTCCCGCGCGTGCTCGAGAAAGTGCACACCGGAGTGACAGCCAACTTCGCGGCGGCGACCGGCGTGAAGCGGCGCCTGATCGACTGGGCGCTCCGCGTCGGTCGCAGGGTGAGCGAGTTGCGCCGGGCCGGCAAGCCGGTCCCAGCAGGTCTCGCTGCGCAGCATCGGATCGCGGACAAGCTCGTCTACTCGAAGGTCAAGGCGCGGCTTGGCGGGAGGATGCGCGCCGTGATCTCAGGCGGAGCGCCGCTCGCCAAGGAGATCGCCGAGTTCTTCTACACCCTCGACCTGCTGATCCTCGAGGGCTACGGGCAGACGGAGGGGACGACGGCCTCGACCTGCAACCTGCCGGACCGCTTCAAGTTCGGCACGGTCGGCCCCGCCCTGCCGAACATCGAGGTCCGGGTCGCGGACGACGGCGAGATCCTCCTTCGCGGCCCGACGGTCTTCGCCGGCTACTTCGGCAACGAGCAAGCGACGCGCGAGGTGCTCGGGGAGGACGGCTGGCTGCGAACGGGCGACGTCGGGGAACTGGACGATGACGGGTTCCTGACGGTCACCGACCGCAAGCGGGACATCATCGTCACTGCGGGCGGAAAGAATCTTTCGCCCGCGAACATCGAGAACTTGCTCAAGGGCTCGCCGTATGTCTCCCAGGCGCTCGTCATCGGCGACCGCCGGCCCTTCATCAGCGCGCTCATCACGCTCGATCCCGAGGAGGCGGAGAAGTGGGCGCAAGCGAAGGGGTTCGACGGAGACATGGCCGTACTGGCCGCCCGGGACGATGTTCGGGTTCTCGTCCAGGGGATCGTCGACACCGTCAACACGAATCTCGCCCGCTTCGAGCAGGTGCGCGCGTTCGCAGTCTTGCCCCGTGACTTCCTGGCGGAGGAGAACGAGGTGACGCCGACGCTGAAGCTCCGCCGCAAGATCTGCGAGGAGCACTTCGCGGACGAGATCGAGGCTATGTACGCACCCAACTAAGGGTTCTACGAAACTGCCTAGACCGCAGTCAGGTCCGCAGAGTCCTCCCCGAGAGCAACTCCCAACCGCCGCCGGATACGGGGGAACCAGGGGTTCCCCCGTGTCAGTGGCCGTGGTAGGCATGCACGACGGCGTGGCCGCGTCCGCGTGAGATCAGCCAGCGGTTGAACGGAAAGGCCGCGACCCACGCCACCGCCAGGGAGAACGCGAGGCTGCCCCAGAAGAGGGGGTCGTCGAGACCGGCCTCCATCGCGCCGGGGACCAGCAAGATCACCGCGTTGTCCGTGATCTCCATGACCGTGATGCTGAAGGTGTCGGCGGCGAATGCGAGCCCGACGACGGTCCCAAGCGCGATCCCGGCACGCAGCAGCGGCAGCGCGGTCAGTGAGTAGCCGAACAGAAAGGCGAGCACGATCGCCAGGACGATCGTCGCGAGATTGCCCCAATCGAGGGCGGTTCCGATCATCACTCCCAGAACCTCGCCGATCGCGCACCCTGTCAGGCAGTGCGTCGTCGCGGACGCCGCGAGGCGGTTCAGCGACTGTTCAGGTGCGTGGGCGTGCGCGATGCAGCCGTTATAGCCGCCGGGCGCCGACCCACGTCGACGAGTACCAGCCGCTGAGGCTCGAGATCTTGACCACGTCCCCCGTGTGCGGCGAGTGGATGAACGAGCCGCCCCCGACGTAGATCCCGGCGTGGCCGAGGCCGTTGAAGAAGACGAGGTCGCCCGGCTGCAGCTGGTCGCGCGAGACCGGCGTGCCGTAGCCGTACTGCGCCGCCGCGTTGTGCGGTAGCGAGACCCCGATCTGCGCGTACACGTACATGATGAACCCGGAGCAGTCGAACCCTGACGGGCTCGAGCCGCCGTAGACGTACGGTGTCCCCAGGTACCGCATCGCGATGCCCACGACACCGCCGTAGCGTGAAGGCGGGGCCACACCGATCGGATCGGTGCCGCCGTCGCCGCCGAGCGCTCCGGTGCCGGCGGCCAGGACCTCGATTCCGGTCTGCGGCGAGTTGAGCCGCGCCCTGGCTTCCGCCGCGAGCCGGGCCTGCTGCGCGCGCTCGGCAGCCTGCAGGCGGCCGATCTCGCTGCGGATCGATCCCAGCAGGCGCTGGCGCTCGCCCAGCTGACCCTCGATGGACGCTTTCTGAGACGCACGCTCTGCCACGAGCCGAGCCTGCTCGACGTGAGCGTGCTTCAGGCGAGCCCGACGCGTGCGAACAGCGATGCGGTAGGCCTTCACTTCCCGGAGCACCAGGGCGCTCTGGTCGGAGACGCGGGTCGACGTGTCGAGCCGCTCGATCAGATCTTCGATGCTCGTCGCGCCGATCAGCACCTCGAGGCCGGTGCTGTCGCCGCCTGCTGTGTAGAGCTGAACGAGACGCAGTTCGAGAGCGGTCTGAGCGCGAGCCAGGTTGCGCTGTGCGAGCTTCAGCTCACGTCGGTTCTCGCTGAGGTCGCTCTGAATCTTCGCGAGCT
>Ga0210378_10000704_pt1 | contig 17334 bp, 14 predicted proteins | sample PLM1_60_b1redo_FD_155465 | JGI IMG/M metagenome (GOLD analysis project Ga0210378, IMG submission 155465) | Groundwater sediment microbial communities from an aquifer in East River, Colorado, USA - PLM1_60_b1 redo | ecosystem: Environmental > Terrestrial > Soil > Riparian zone | place: USA: East...
ATAGCGGAACGCTTCACCGAACACGTAGGGATCGGTGTTCTGCCGTGCCTGCCGCCCCTGCGGGCGGGCCAGGATCGGCTCATGTACGAACCGCGGCAGCGGTCCAGCTGGACCGGGGTGCCGTTCCACGACCCGGGACTGCGCCTCCCACTCGGCCCACACGCTCATCGTTCCCGAACGCACGATGTCTTCGCGGTCCAGACAGCGGCCGGCGACCCGCAGGAACCTCCGGCGGTGCTCGCCCCGGTTCCACTCCATGACGGACACGCCCTCGGGCGGAACATGTTCGCGGCCAGGATGCAGGAACTGCACCACGACCATCTCTCCCTCCGCGGTCATCCTGCGCACCTCCAGACCCGGCCAGCGCCGGCCGCGGGCCACCCCAAGCGGCAGCCGGCCAAAGCGTCAGACCCGCCAGTAGGAGCCTCCCGCGCCGCCGCGCCGCCCACCACCACCCCCCAACCACTTGTGGCGAGGACGATGAACCGGGCACGAAGCGCACCGCTTCGGGTCCACCCCGTGTCCCGGGAACCCGCAGGCGCCGTACCAACGCCCGCGCGCCCGACCCGGGTTCGACGTCTCCTGACCATGCCCGGCACGGGGGTCACCGGTACGGTGGCTGGCCATGGCTGATGGCTGCGCGGACTGTGCCGCGGTGCAGACCCAGGTCGTGCTCGACGGCAAGCGGCTGTGCGACCGGTGCGCCGATCGCCGGGTCGCCGGGCGCACCGGCTGGCCGGAGTTACCCGACCCGCCCGCACCGCAGGTCGTCGTCGGACCCGACGGCCGCACCCACACGATGCGGATTCGACTGCACCGGGCTCCCACCGGAGTGGCCGCCGAGGCCGTCGAGCTCGGCTGTGACCCCGGCGAGGGCCACCAGGTGCGGGTCATCGGCGGGCCCGACGTCGACGTGCCGATGCTGGTCGAGCAGCTGCGCCTGCAGGTCCGGGACGAGATCGGCACCGCGTATCTGGAACCGAACCCCCTCCCGACCGGGATGGCTGCTGCGCGGCCACGAGGTAGCCGGCCGGCTGGTCTGGGCCGGTGACGGCGCGCCGTACGCGGTCGTGATAGACGGACGGACGCTGTCGTGGGAGGGCTTCGGCCGAACCCTGGAGTCCTTCGAGGGATGGCGGTTCCGGCTGGTGATCGACGACATCGACGACGTCCGGCCAGAGCCGCGACGATGACCCAGCACCGACGATCAACTCCTTGCACACCCGCGACCTGCGCCGCCCGCAGGGGACCCTCACACCTCCCACCCGCGACGACCGCTTCAAACCACGCACCCAATGCATAGACATGCGTGTTCAGCGACCCGCCATGTGCACGCTCATGCCGCGAGTCGCGCACAAGGAGCCACCCCATTCTCGGTGGGCAGCCCGGCGGGAAGCGGGTCCGCCGGGCACCTCGACCGAGCTTGGCCAGGCAGCGGCGGCAGAACGAGGTGCGCGGACGTCCGCTGGTTCGCGGGTGGCCTCGCCGGCCTCAGGCCACGGTGATGACGACCTTGCCGCGTGCGTGCCCCTGCTCGACGTGGCGTAGGCCCTCGGCGGTGTCGGCGGGTAGGTCCGGTCGAGGACCGGGGTGAGCTTCCCGGCCTCGATGAGCCCGGTGAGGGTGAGCAGATTCTCCCGCTTCTGTTCGTGCGGGACCAGTCGGAGCCGCTCTCGCACGAGACCGTTGACCACGACCGCCCGAAGAAATGGAGCCGACCGCCCCGATGACGCGGCCGGGTGAGCCGCCGCCGTTGAGGCTCCAGCCGCCGAACGGCGTCCCGGTCAGGACGGCCGAGGTGGTATCGATGCGGCGGTGCAGGTCCGCGCAAGGGTGAGTCGATTGACGATCGCCGCCACACCGCGGGCCAGTGGGCCAACCTGAGGACGCTCTCAAGGTTGCGACCCCGAGGATGTTCGTCAGCGCCAGCACGGCGTAGGCGGCCAGGTTGAACACCGCGGTGTGAGCCGCGTCGAACACCGGGAACTCCGCGATGACCAGGGCCAGGCCGGCAGCCTGCGCCAGCGCGGCCAGGGTCAGCAGCGGCCAGAACAGACGGTCGGCCAGCCGGCCGGTGCTCACGGTCGGCGGTCCAGGCATTGCAGGCGGACATGGATCAGGGCCGGCAGCGGCGCCTCGCCCAGCTCGGCTTTCCGGCCGACGAAGCGGCCGAGTTGTCCGCGTTGCACACCCGCAACTTCATGTGACCGCTACTCGGCGCTCCGGGTAGCGGGGCGTGACTCCGCGGAAAGCGATCGGCAGCTCGCGGACCGCGTGAATGGCGTTGGGCAGGTACGGCGGTGGGTCGGCTCCGAGTTTCGGCTCAACGAGCCGCCGGCAGAGCGCGCCGAGGGCGATCTGACCCTGCAGGCGGGCCAGCGGGATGGCCAGGCACGAATGGATGCCGGCGCCGAAGCCGAGGTGGCTGCGCCGGTTTCTGGTGATGTCGAAGCGGTCGGGGTCGGGGAATTCGGCCGGGTCCCGGTTCGCGGCAGCGAGCCACAGCAGCACCATCTGGCCGGTGGTTATCGGGGTGCCGTTCACCTCGAAATCCTCGACGGCCACGCGGCGGGTGAACTGGATCGGGGTGTCGTAGCGCAGGACTTCCTCGACGGCGCAGGGCGCGAGCGCCGGGTTCTCGCGCAGCAGCCGTAGCTGGGCGGGATGCCGGAGAAGTGCGAGCATGCCGTTGGCGATGAGGTCGGTGGTGGTCTCGTGAGCGGCGACCAGCAGCAGCCGGCAGGTGTCGTTGACCTCCTCGGCGGTGAGTTCCCCCCGCCGTTCCGCGGCGACCAGGGCGGAAACGAGGTCGTCGGCCGGGCTCTGCCGTTTACGGTCGATGATGGCCTCGAAACAGGCGACCATCTCGTCTTGCACGCGGCGGCTGTAGTCGGCACAGTCTGCTCCGGCCACGGCAGGCGCTTCGAAGTCGCTGCACAGCTGGGAGCGCCACCAGGCAGCGCCGCGGTGTTCGTCGGCGGTCGTGCCGAGCAGCGAGCAGGCGACAGCGAGCGGCACCGGATAGGCCAGGTCATCGATCAACTCGATGGCGCCGCGGCCGGCCACTGCGTCGATCGCGTCGTCGACGAGACCCTGGATGACCGGAGTCAGGCGGTCGATCCGGTCCCTATCGAGCGCCGCGCCCAGCACCGACCGCAGCCGGGTGTGATCCGGTGGGTCGCGGTGCAGGAGCGATCGCCGGTCCATCATCGCGACCACGCCGGCGGTCATTTGACCGGAGGCGGCCATCGCCCGGTAGATCGCGTCGTTGCGCTCGTCGGTGCTCAGACCCGGATGTCGCAACGCGACGGTGACGTCCGCGTACCGGGTCAGGACGACCGGACCACCGGTGGACTCGACCGGTCGTTCCGCCAGCACCCGCTGGTACAGCGGGTAGGGATCGACCATGGTCTCGTGGTCGGCGAACAGCTGGTACACCGACGGCTCGCTGCCCAGCACTCCCGAGACGTCAGCCACTCCGGTCATCCTTTCCCGAATGTCCGTCGACGGATCGCAGCCATCGTCCGAGGGCTCGCAGCGCGTAGGTATGGGCGATCAGATCGCTGCTGTAGAACATCGTCGGGTAGTACAGGCCGACGGCGCTCGGCGCCCACGTTCCGGCGCCGTCCTGCTGGTCGACCAGCCACCGCACTGCCTGCACGACGTGGTCGTCCGAGGGATCCTGACCGGCCCGAAGCAGCGAGTAGGCCGCCCAGCCGGTCTCCTCCGCGGTGCCGCCCTCCGGCGGGCCCTCCACGACCTTCGCCGGCCATGCTCCATCCGGGCGCTGGTTGGACAGCAGCCACTCGCGCGCCTGGACGGCCACCGGGTCGGTCAGTCGGCCGAGTTCTGCGTATGCCTCCAGAACCTTCGAGGTGCCGTGGGTGGAATCCCGGAACCACAGCGACGCAAACGACCCGTCGGGCTGCTGGGCCTTCTCCAGGTATCGCAACGCCCGGTCGATCGGGGGCCGGCGGCCCGCGCGGCCGCGGGCGCCGTAACGGTGCAGGGCCATGACCGCGTGGGCGGTGACACCCGGGCAGGGCGCGTCGAACGTCTGGGTCGAGTTGAGCACCCATTCCGACCAGGAACCGTTCCGGTTCTGCCGGCTGAGAAGCCAGCGCACGCCCAGCCGCAGAGCGGGGTCGTGATGGGGCACGCCGAGCAGTGAGAGCACGGCGAGCACCACCGCAGTGTCCTCCGATTCCGGCCATCCCGACGGCACCGCCCACGACCAGCCGCCCGCGGGCTGCTGCAGCGGCTCGAACGGCCTGCGCCACTGCGTCGAGAGAAGCCAGTCGCGGGTGCTCCGCAGCCGCGGTTCGGCGGCCACGTCGCCAAGTTCGGCCAGGGCCAGGACCGCGTATGCGCTGACGGCGATCTCCAGGTCACGATCGGTGGCCCAGGATCCGTCCGGCCGCTGGGTCGAGAGCAGGTAGTTCCGGCAGCCCCGCTGGATGTCCTCACCGATGCCGGGCCCGGCCATCTCCAGGCCCATGAACACGAACCCGGCCATGAGCTGGCATTCCTCGATCCCGCCGTTCGGCCCCTGCAGTCCGCGAAGCCACGCGAGGCCCTTGGGTTCCGCAAGCCGCCGCGCGATCCTGCGCGGCCAGCTCCAGTGCAGCGCGCGCGACTGCCAGATGCCGAGCGAGACGACGCCGGGCAGCGCGATGGACGCCCTGTTTCGCACCCGTGCGGGCAGCAGCGTTGCCTCCATCGGCTGCCGCGGCACTTCCTGAACGTCTCGCAGACCCACCAGGACCCAGAGGATCGCGACCAGTTCACGCCACGTCCTGACGTCGGCGACGAGGGCGGACTCACCGCCGTTCGCGGCAAGGTACTTCGCCGCTCTGTCCAGGCAGGTGGCCGACCCGTCCGGGTCGAGGGTCTTGAGCGCCGCGACCGCGAAGCCAGTGGCCGCGGTGTCGCTCGGGTCGTCAGCGTCGGACTGGCTCCAGCCTCCGTCCACCCGTTGGTGCTCGCGGAGCCAGCTGAGCCCGGCGTCGATCTGGCGACGGTAGCCGGCCTGGTCCGAGCGAGCCAGGACCACGGTGGCCATCGACGTCGGTATGGCCGACGAGGAGAGCCGATCGGTCCAGCCGCCGTCGTCGCGTTGCCGTCGGTGCAGGTAGTCGACGCCGGCCTGCACGGCGGCGGCAACCCGCTCGGTCAGTCCGTCGCTGTCCACGTCAGACTCCTGGGCGGTCGCGGGGTCGGGCCTCACCAGGCCACCGGCAGGCAGGTCGGGGCGTTGACGACCGAGCCGACCGACCAGGTCAGCTCGGAGAGCGGGACGTCCAGCCGCAGCATGGGGAACCGGGCGGCCAGCGCCATGAACGCGGCGGCCAGCTCCGCCCGAGCCAGACCGGCACCCAGGCAGAAATGCGGCCCGTAGCCAAAGGACATGTGTGCCTGGTCGCCGCGGTAGGCGTCGAAGACGCGGGGGTTGCGCCGGCCGCTGGGATCCAGGTTCGCCAGCTGCAGGCTGACGAACAGCTGCTCCCCGGCCTTGATCGGCACGCCGGCGAGCTCGGTGTCGACCTTGGCGCTGCGGAAGATCGCCGTGTCGACCGGCGACTGGTGTCGCAGCACCTCCTCGACCAGGTGCTCGGCCGGCAGCGCGCCGGAGGCGAGCTCATGCCAGTACGGCGAGCCGGCGAGGACCATCACGCCGCGGCTGATCGCCTTCGATGTCGTCTCCTGGCCTGCCACGATCATCAAGGCGGTCGTCGCGACCAGTTCCTCCTCGGACAGCGCGTCCGGTCCGTTGCGAGCGCAAATCATGTCCGAAAGCAGATCATCGCCAGGGGATTCCATGCGGTGGGCCACCAGCCGGCCGACGTAGTCGTACATGTCTGCGAGTGCGGTGCCGATGTCGATGGGGTCTTTCGTCTCGTTCGACGTCGCCGGCGCGGCGGAGGTGAACGGGTTCACCCAGCGATAGAGGCCGGCCCGGTCTGCTTCAGGTATTCCGAGCACGAGACACATGACCGCGGCCGGAAGAGGGACTGCCAGTGAAGAAACCAGATCGGCCGGTGGGCCGGCGCGTTCCAGCTCATCAAGGAACGAACCGATCAGCATGTCGACGCCCAGCAGCAGATCATGGATGCGGCGCGAGGTGAAGTCACGGGCCGCCAGCTTTCGCATCCGGGTGTGCTCCGGCGGGTCCAGCGGCACCATGTCCGCGCGCCTGTCGGCCAGCGCCGGGTCGAACATGCTGCTGAACCGCGTCGTGTCCGACAGCGCCTCCCGCGCGGCCTCGAGACGGAGTGCCGGCGGATCCCGTCGCTGGGGCTGGCGGTGCCGCTGGCGGATATCGGGTTCAAGCAAGACACCACGATCGTCGGCCCTGCCGCGCTGCCGGTGACGTGGGATGCTGTGCTACCGGCCGCGATCGCCGGTGCCGAGGGATGATTCGCTGCCGCGCGGCCGACGGGCGTTCACGCGTCGCGTCGGGCGAACAGCGCGAACGTCAGGACAAGCATGGCGGCGGTGTAGCCGAGGAACACGCCGAAGCCGGTCCAGGCCGGGAACGTGTGGGCGGGGCGTTGCACCGTCCACAGTGAACTGCCGGCGTTCGTGGGCAGCCATTGCGCGATGGCGCGCTGCCAGGACGCGGGCAGCGCGCCCAGCACGGTGGGCACCGCGAACACCACGGCGACCATCGCGGTCACCGCGCCTGCGGTGTGCCGGATGAACGTCCCGATCGCGACGCTGAACACGGCCAGCGCGGCGAGGTAGAGCCCGGCGCCGGTGACGGCTCGCAGCACATCGGCGTCGCCGATCGAGGCATGCGGCGCCTTGAGGGCGAGGATCGGCTGGCCGACGAAGAACGCCGCGAAGCTCGCCGCCTCGCCGACCAGCAGGGTGACGGCGGCGAACACGGCAGCCTTCGCGGCAAGCATCCGGCCGCGTCGAGGTACGGCGGCCAGGCTGGGTCGGATCGTGCCGCTGGCGTACTCTGCGGTGATAGTGAGCACGCCCAGCACCCCGACGGCGAGTTGCCCGAACCACACCCCGCTCAGGCTGATGGTGGTCGGGTCGAACGTCGCCCTCTCGCTCGGGCTGGCCGACTGGTAGTAGCTGCCGTAGGCGGCGGCGAAGACCGCCCCGAGGCCCACCACGAGGACCGCTCCGGCCAGCAGCGACCAGTAGGTCGAACGAAGGCTTCGGAGTTTCACCCACTCGGCGCGCATCGCGTCCGGGAAGCCGACGGCCAACGGGTCTGGCGGTAACCGCGGCGCACGTACGGGGGCCGCCTCCCGCGTCACCGGCCCTCCCCTGCCCTGTCGCCGACGCCGTGCGCGTGGAACTCGACGCTGCCGCGGGTCAACTCCATGAACGCCTCCTCGAGCGAGGCTTGCTCGGTGTTGAGTTCGTGCAGCGCGATCCCTTCACCCGCGGCCACATCGCCGATGGCCGGCGACTCCATCCCGGTGACCCGGATGGCACCGTCGTCGACCACGACCACCTCGGCTCCTGCCCGGCGCAGCCGCTCGGCGAGCTCGCCGGCCCGAGGAGCGCGCACGAGCACCGGGCGCTGCGAGCCGCTGCGGATGAACTCCTGCACCGTGGTGTCGGCGATCAGGCGCCCCTTGCCGATCACCACGAGATGATCGGCCGCGAGAGCCACCTCGCTGATGAGGTGACTGGAGAACAGCACCGTGCGTCCCTCGGTCGCCAGGTCTCGCATGAGCGTCCGTATCCACAGGATGCCTTCGGGATCCAGACCGTTGATGGGTTCGTCGAACATCAACACCGGTGGGTCGCCGAGCAGCGCCGCGGCGATGCCTAGACGCTGGCGCATGCCAAGCGAGAAACCCTTCACCCGCCGCCGAGCGACATCGGCCAACCCGACCATTCCCATGACCTCGTCGATCCGGCGGGCCGGAATGCGGTTGCTCTCCGCCAGGTAGCGCAGGTGGTCGCTGGCGCGCCGCCCGCCGTGCACCGAGTTCGCGTCGAGAAGAGAACCGACTTCGCGCAGGGGCACCGGAAGGTCCCGATAGCGCCGGCCGGCGATCCGGGCGTCTCCCCGGTCCGGTCTCTCCAGGCCGAGAATCGTCAGCATCGTGGTGGTCTTGCCGGCACCATTCGGACCGAGGAAGCCGGTGACCCGGCCGGGCAGCACCGCGAACGACAGATCGTCGACCGCGGTCACCGGCCCGAAGCGTTTGGTGAGGTTGCATATCTCGATCATGTGGCGCGCCCCGGGCCGACCGGCACATCAGACACCGGCTCGGGTGCCCGGGTACGCAGCCGGGCCAGCCGGCGCCCGTTCTGGCTCGCCCTTGATGGCGGCGGCACGGCGATCTTCCAGGCCTTCGACACCAGCCCGAAACTAGTACAGCGAGTCGTAGTTGTACAGCGTGTCCCCGTCGGGGTTGGTCGCGGCCGACGCGACGGCAGCCGGTCGAGTCAGGTCACCGCAGTCAGAAGGTGCACAGATGAGCGAGTGTGGAGAGGGCGGCGACCACTCCACAGCCGGCGACGGCGGCCGGGCCCACTATCGTCGTCAGCCTGCCGTACCGGGTAGACGCGGCGTCGCCGAGATGCCCCGGCGGCGGCTCGGCGAGCATTGCCAGGCGCTGGACGAGTGCGCCAGCCTGGGACAGCGCGGCGGTCTGCGACGGCAGCGGCGCGGCATCGACCGCCGCCAGCACGGCGGCCCGCAGAGCACCCCTGCTCACCGTGCCCGTGGCCTGCTCGTCGGCCCAGCGTTCGAGCGAGAACCGCAGCGTTGCGGTGGCCGGCCGCACCCAGGGCACGAACCACAGGGCCGTCTCCAGCAGGCTCGCCCCGGCGAACCAGCGATCGTGGCCGGCGCGCAGGTGCGCCACCTCGTGCGCTACCACGGCGGCCAGGCCCTGCTCGTCCACCCGGTCGCGCAGGCCCTGGCTGATTACGACCTGCGGTCGCCGCCCGCCGAGGCTGTACGCCACCGGTGTCCGACCGGGCAGGGTCACCAAGTCGAAGCCCGGCCGGCGCTCGTGGTGGCCGACCGGCAGCTCGACCCGCAGCGCCGCGCGGTCCCGCCTGGTACGTCGGGCGCGCGCCAGGGTCGCGCACGTCGACACCAGCAGGAGCACCGCGGCCAGGCGTGCCCCGACCAGGCCGGCCGGTTCGAGCCCGGCGAGCATCCGCTGGCATGCCATGGCCAGGGCGGATCGGGGCAGCGGCGCCACCAGCGCCGGCGCCGCGAGAAGCGCCAGACCGAGGTAGCTGAACCCGACCGAGATCAACAGGCAGTGCATCAGCCGCCGCGCCGCGGTTCGCGGCATCAAGCCGATCCACACTCGCTCGTTGGGCGCCACACACCCGGCGAGCGCCAGGCCGACTGCCAGCACCACGACCGGCGCCGCCATCAGCCGCCACCGAGCCGGCGCTGGATCTCGTCCCGGTCGTCGTCGCTCAACGCCTCGACGAAGTGCGCCAGGGCGGTCGGCCGGTCGGCGGCCACGGCGAGTATCTCGTCCATGCGCTGAGCCACGAACTGCTCGCGGGTCTGCCGCACGTGATAGGCGAAAGCATGGCCGGCCTTCCGTCGCTCCAGCCGGCCCTTGCGCCACAGCCGTACCAGGACCGTTGTCACGGTCGCGTACCCCACGGGCCGTGGGAGGTCCAGGCGCTCGTGCACCTCACCTGGGGTGAGCCAGTCCCCGCGATCCCACAACACGGTGAGCACCGCATGCTCGAGGCTGCCCGCGGGCGCTCGCTTCAATACGGTGCACCCCGCACGCCGCCCGAGTGGCGTTCCCGGCTCCCACCGACCACGCCTACATCCTGCACCACGCCAGCGCCGGGAACCGTGGACCCGGTTGACCGGCGGCTCCCGCGGACGCTATCCAATAATCGCTGGAGAACCGTAGCTAGGCGGTACCCCTCCGATCGTCGATCGGGGTGGCCTGGCGCGCGGTACCTGCCTGCCGGGAGCAGGCGCCAGCGGCTGTCCGGCCTGTCTTGGGATCTGCCTGCTCGCGCGGCGCGCAGCCAGTCGAGGCCCGCGTCGGTCTGCCGGCGATAGCCGGCCGCTCCGAGCGGGCCGGCACCAGCGTGGCCGTCCAGGTCGGTATCGCCGAGGAGGAGAGCCGACCCTGTTACGGGTACGCGAGATTCAGGCGGTCGTCACACGATTGTCATCAATTCCTTGCAACCAGCGGGCCAATGCACGCAATGCATAGGTGTGGGCGATGAGATCGGAGCTGTAGTACATCGTGTCGTAATAGAGGCCGACGGCGCTCGGTCGCCATGTGCCCTCGTCGGTCTGCGCATCGACCAACCATTCGACGCCACGCGTAACCCCCGCGTTTGATGGCGCCGTGCCGGCCCGCAGGAGCGCGTAGACGGCCCAGGCGGTCTCCTCGGCGGTACCGGCGGGCGGCGGCCCCTCGACGACGGTCGACGGCCACGCTCCGTCCTCACGCTGGTTGTCCAGCAGCCACCGCCGCCCGTTGGCGACCACGACGTGGCCGTGACGGCCCAGCTCCGTGTAGGTCTCCACGAGTTTGGCGGTGCCGTGGGTCGAGTCGCGAAACCACAGCGACGCCGCTGCGCCGTCGGGCTGTTGCTCGGCACGTAGATAACGCAGGGCCCGCCCGATTGGGGACTTGGCATCAGAGGTAGTCAGCCCGTACTGATGCAGGGCCATCACTACGTGACCGGTTACGCCGACGCAAGGCCCGTCGTGGATCAGGGACGAGTCGCGGACCCACTCCGACCAGGATCCGTTGCGGTTCTGCCGCCTGAGCAGGAAGTCGAGGCCGAGCCGGGCGGCGGGGTCGTCTCGCGGCAGCCCCAACTCCCGCAGCGCCGACAGCACGACGGCGGTGTCCTCCGATTCGGGCCACCCGGAGGGGTTGGCCCATGACCAGCCGCCGGCCGGCATCCCCAGCGGTGGGAACGGGTCCTTCCATTGCGCGTCCAGCAGCCAATCCTTCGTATGCCGCAGCCGCGGCTCGTCAGTGATCACACCGCATTCGGCGAGGGCCAGCACCGCGTACGCTGTCACGGCGATCTCCAGGTCTCGGTCGATCGCCCATGACCCATCGGCCCGACGGGTGCTGAGCAGGTATTCGATGCATCCGGATTGGATGTCGGCGCCGATGTCGGCACCCGCGGTGCGCAGCCCCATGAAGACGATCGCGGCCATAAGCGGGCACTCCTCGATCCCGCCGTTTCGCCCCATGACGGAGCGCAGCCATGCCAGGCCGCGCGGTTCGGCCAACCGCCTGGCCGCCCGCCGGATCACGCCGGCCGGAAGCACCCGCGACTGGCCGATACCGAGGCCGATGACCCCGGGCAGCGCGATCGAGGCACGGTTGCGCATGCGGGACGGCAGCAGCATGACCTCGATCGGCTGAGCGGGCTGCTGGGTCATGTCCCGCAGCCCTTCCAGGGCCCACACGACGGACACCAATTCCCGCCACGTTCTGACGTTCGGGAAGATGACACTCTCGCCGCCCTGGCTGGCGATGAAGTCCATCGCCCGGTCGATGCAGCGCTGAGACCCGTCGCGGTCGAGCATTTCGAATGCGGCGACGGCGAAGGCGGTCACGCTGCCGTCGCTTGGCGGGTCGGCATCGGCCAGACTCCATCCCCCGTCCTCTCGCTGATGCTCGCGCAGCCAGGCCAGTCCGGCCGCGATCTCTTCCCGGTAGGTGTCACGGCCGGCGCGTGCGAGCGCGAGCACGGCGAGGGGGGTCGGGATGGCGGAGGAGGAAAGGCGATCCGCCCAGCTGCCGTTGTCGCGCTGCCGCCGGTAGAGGTAGTCCGTGGCGCGCTCCACTGCACCCTGGACCTCCTTACGTAGGTTCTCGCTCACGACCAGCTCCTCGTGGAGGCCTGCATGGAAGGTCTTCGTGCTAATCACCCGGATGGAGCACCGCCATTCCCGCATGATCCCGCATGTCATCCGCGATCATGCGGATCTGCTACTCGCCGCTAACAGAGGTCCTGAGACCTTTGGATCCGGCGGACGGCGTCGACAACGCACCCGGCACCGTCTTCGGTGTTGATCTTCCGCGCGAGGGCCGCCGCGCGCTGGCCGAGGTCTGGGTGGTCGAGGGCCTCGCGGATAGCGCGCGCGAGGCGCTCGGCGGACAGCCGGGCGAACGGGATGGGCTGCGGTGCGACGCCGAGCGCCGCGAGTCGCGCTGCCCAGAAGAACTGGTCGATCATCACCGGTACGGGCACCGCCGGCCGGCCGGCGCGCAGCGCCGCCCCAGTCGTGCCCGCACCGGCGTGGTGCACGATGGCCGCCATCCGCGGAAAGAGCCAGTCGTGCGGTGTGTCCCCAATACCGATGACCTCGTCGTCGGAGGCGGCGAGTCCGGCCCAGCCGGCCTGGATGACACCGCGAACCCCGGCGCGGCGCAGCGCAGCCACGGCGAGCGAGCCGAGCTGTTCCGCATCATCGGGTGCCATGCTGCCAAATCCGATGAACACCGGCGGCGGCCCCGCTTCAAGAAACTCCACGAGGCCGGCGGGTGGCCGCCAGGCCGGCGACCGATAGGGCCACCAGTACCCGACCACCTCCAGACCCGGTCGCCAATCATCTGGCCTAGGCACCACCGCCGGGCTGAAGCCATGCAGGATCGGCCATCGTCGCTGTCGTTGACGTCGACGGAGCTGGCGAAGGCTGATCGGCCGCAGTCCCAGGGACGCGCGCTGCCGCCTGACCGCGCCCGCATACACGGCGTCCATCATGCGCAGGGCGAACGCGGAGGTGGTGCGGTTTCCCCACTGGCCCAGTGACCGGTAGCCGGCCATGATGGGGGGGAACCTGCCGGTCGGTTCAAGAGGTCCCCAGTACACCCCGATGCTCGGGGTGCCGAGATCCTCGGCGAGGTGATAGCTCAACGGTGCCAGGGTGTTGGACAGCAGCAACAGATCGGCGCCCTGCTCGACGACGTTCACGACGCCGTCGCCGATTTCCCGCATCATCCCGGCCACGTGCCCTAGCATCGCGGTGATCCGGCCCGCCCGGCCCATTTGCGCCACCGCCGACGGGCTGACACGTTGCCAACGTTGAAAGACCACCGAGGCAAGGACCTCCCGGAGATCTCCGGGAATCGACTGGAAGTCCAGGCCGCAGCCGCGCACGAGGTCGGCGAACGGCTGGTGGGTCGCGAAGGTCACGTCGTGGCCGGCATCCCGCAGCCGGACGCCGATGCCGGTGTACGGTCCGACGTCGCCGCGTGTGCCGCCGGCCAGGATGGTGATCTTCACGACGCTTACGAGACTGGCTCGGACGGTCGCCGCCGGCTACGCGGGGAGGAGGGCGGGGAGGAGGTTGGTGAACGTGACGGGGAGGGTCTCGATGGCGTGCACCGCCTGCGGCATGTACGGGGGCGGATCGGATTCCAGACGGGGGTTCTCGAGCCGGCGCGCAAGCGTCGCCAGAGCGATCTGGCCTTGCAACCGGGCAAGCGGAGCACCGAGGCAGTAGTGGATGCCGGCGCCGAACTCGAGGTGCTGGTTGTCAGGGCGGGTGATGTCGAAGCGCTCGGGGTTGTCGAACACGGCCGGGTCGTGGTTGGCGGCGGCGAGCCACAGCAACAGCATCTGGCCGCGCTTGATCGGCGTGCCATTGATCTCGATGTCGTCGAGCGCGATTCTGCGGGTGAACTGGATCGGCGCGTCGAAGCGCAGCACCTCGTCGACCGCGGACGGGGCAAGGCCAGGGTTGTCGCGCAGCAGCTGAAGTTGCTCGGGGTGACGCAGCAGCGCAAGCATGCCGTTGGCGATAAGGCCAATGGTGGTTTCGTGACCGGAGACGAGCATCAGCCGACACGTGTGGTTGATCTCCTCTGCGGACAACTGGCCGCGTTGCTCAGCGGCGATCATCATCGAGAGCAGGTCGTCGCCAGGGTGTTGGCGACGCTGCGCGATCCACTTGTCGAAGTAGGCCGCCATTTCGGCCTGCGTCTGGCGCGCGTAGTCCGCGCAGCCACCGGCGAGAGCGGGTGGTTCGAAGTCGCAGCACAACTGCGCTCGGGTCCACGGCGTTTTGTAGTGGTCTTCGGGTGGGATGGCCAGCATCTGGCAGATGACCGTGATGGGCAGCGGGAAGGCCAGCTCCTGGACCAGCTCGATGCTGCCGGGCCCGTCCACGGCGTCGAGGAAGTCGTCGACCAGCCGCTGCACCTCGTGGCGCAGCGTTTCGATGTGCCGTGGGCTGAACGCCTCGGCGATGACCCCGCGAAGTCGCGTGTGGTCGGGCGGATCGCGGTGCAGGAAGGAGCGCTGTTCCATCATCTCCACCAGCTGTGCGTCCACCTCGCCCGAGGCGATCATGTCCTGCTGGGCAGCGCCCTTGCGGTCGTCGTTGGACAGCCGTGGGTGGCGCAGCGCCGCGGCGGCGTCGGCGTGACGGACGAAGACGATCTGTCCGCCTACCTCGTGCACCGGCGCTTCGGCCAGCAGCCGCCGGTAGAGCGGGTACGGGTCGATCATTACCGCCGTGTCGGCGAAGAAGTCGATGACCGTGGGGCCGGCGTTGGCCAACCACGGGATGTCCTCCAGCTTGGTACCCGGATACAGCCTGTCCTCGAGCAAGCCCATTTGCCGCTCCACTCCCGAAGATACGAAGATCTATGGATCTATAGATACCATCATCGCAGGCTAACCCGGCCGCCGCTCGGGGTCAACCACGTTCGGCTGCGCGCAGCCCTCGGCGTTGCAGGCGCCGCTTGGCGCGGCTCGGGCACGCGGGCAGCGGCGGCACGCGGGCAGCGGCGCGTCGCCGAACACGGCGTTGGGTTGCCGCGCACCCGCGAGCATGCCGTGGGCGGACCAGCACCGCCCCGGCGGTCCAGGTTGTTCGCCCGGGGGCCAGCGCACGTCGTCCGGGTGGACGTACCCGGTCCAGTAGGAGCTGTCCTCGTCACGGAGGTGTTGCATCTCGGCGGCTCCGCCGCCGTCGCCGATGGTGCAACGCGCCATCGCCAGTGCGCAGGCTTCGCCCCGGTCACCCATGGCGGGTCGCTGACACGGCGCACGCCAAGGTCTGGTACGACGAAGCGGTCCACTCGCCGGCGAGCCGGCCCGCCCGGCGGCCCTTCCCTCCGGATCGGATGGTTTGCTAGCGTCTGCTTGATCCAGTTGTCCAGTAAGTACTGGAGGAATCGGGCGCATGGGCCCAGCGTCCAGTGGGATCGTCCGGCTGACATCTCCCTCCCGAGGCGCCGGCTGCGCCTGCAAGCTGTCGATCAACAAGCTCGAAGGCCTGGTCGCCAGTCTCGGAGCGCGCCTGCCGGCGGCGTCCAGCGATCTGCCGATCGGCGCGCTGGAGGGCGACGATGACGCCGTCCTTCGGCTCGACGCCGAACCTGCGCTCGTGCTGACCGCCGACTTTCTCCACACTCATCGTCGACGACCTGCTCGCGTAGGTCGCATCGCGGCGGCGAACGCGCTGTCCGACATCTACGCCATGGGAGGGCGCCCGCTGATCGGCCGCCCGTCGGCGTTTGCCGCGCTGCGCCAGCGCGGGCAGGTTGTCCGGCTACCCGTGCCAGGCGGAATCGCCACACGACCTGATCGAAAACTCGCCTCGACCGCGTTGTCGTACGCCGACGGCCTGGCCAAGGCCCACCAGTTGCGCCGCGAGCAGCACCGCAGCGTTCGGTCACGCGACGCCCGTGCCAGCCGAAGGGAGTCAGGTCCAATGAGCATCGACAGCACCTCCGTCACCAACCCGTATCCCGAGTGCGCCAGGCTTCGCACGGAGCCCGTCGTGCCAGCCGACATCGGCCGGATGTTCGGCCTCGAAGCCACGGACAACACCGTGGCGAACCTGCCTTCGATCTACGCGGCGATGACCTTCGACGTGGCGCATGACGTGCTCCGCAACGAGCGGCGGTTCTCCTCGACGGTGTACGCCGGTATCACCGGACCGGTCATGGGCCGCACCATCCTGGAGATGGACCAGCCCGAACACCACACGTACCGCAGTCTGCTGCAGCAGGCGTTCTCGCGCCGGGCCATGCAGCGCTGGGAGGCGGAGCTCGTCACGCCGATCGTCGACCAGCTGATCGACGCGTTCGCGGACGCCGGACATGCGGAGCTGGTCAGCCAGCTCACGTTTCCGTTCCCGGTGAACGTCATCGCCGGCCTGCTTGGACTGCCCAAGCGCGACCTTCCCCAGTTCCATCTTTGGGCGGCCGACCTCATCAGCGTCACCGAGGACTTCGACCGTGCGTTGGCCGCATCCAGCGCCCTACGGCAGTACCTCGTCGGGTTCTTCGCCGAACGCCGCTCGTCCGCCGGAAACGACCTCATCAGCGTGCTTGCGCACGCCCACCATGAGGGACAGCGGCTTACCGACGAGGAGATCCTGGCGTTCTGCCGGTTGCTGCTGCCGGCGGGCGCCGAAACGACGTACCGGTCCTCGGGCAACCTGCTCTATGGCCTGCTCACGCACCCCGATCAGCTCGACGCGCTGCGAAAGGACCGGACACTGCTGGCGCAGGCGATCGAGGAAGGTCTGCGGTGGGAGTGCCCACTGTTGACAGTAATTCGGCTGGTGCTCGAGGACACCCGACTTTGCGGCGTCGACCTGCCGGCCGGCGCGGTCCTGATCGTGCACCTCGGCTCCGCCAACCACGACGAACGCCGTTGGGAGTTACCCGAGGCATTCGACATCTTCCGTCCGCAACTTCCGCACCTGGCGTTCGCCGCCGGCGCACACGTGTGCCTCGGCATGCACCTGGCTCGAATGGAGACGCGGGTGGCGGTGAACCGCCTGCTGGACCGGCTACCCTGCCTGCGACTCGACCCGTACGCCGAAGCACCGGCAATCACCGGCACGGCCCTGCGCGCACCGACCGCACTGCCGGTGCTGTTCTAGATCGCGAGGAGTTCACGACCGATGTAGGTACTGTCCGACCCAAGCGCCGATCACGACACGGCACACCTCGATATCCTGCCGACGGTGCGGCTCAGGGACCGCGTGGTAGCCCACGTGAAGCGTGGCGTCCCGACCTGATCCGGCCGGCGACTCGTCGTTTGCCTGGCGCGACCGCGTAGCCTCTCTCGCCGGCCGCTCGCATGCTCAGGTCGACCCGCTCTCCCCTACTTGGTCACCGTCGACCGATCGGCGCCTCGGACGCCGTGGTTTGCGCGACGGTACCCCAGCCCGTCGAGTAATCGCCGCGGGAGGCTGTCCGCACCGGCCGCGGCCGACCGCCCCCGTGATCTGGAAGGCAAAAGAATGCGGTGAACAGGGCTCCGAAGACGGGTAACACCCGCGGGAACATCCTTCGGGCCAGCGCCGCCCCGTCCGCCGAGAGCTGCGCCTCGGCACCGCCACCGGGCGCCGGCCATTCGATGAGA
>Ga0210378_10000705_pt1 | contig 17328 bp, 20 predicted proteins | sample PLM1_60_b1redo_FD_155465 | JGI IMG/M metagenome (GOLD analysis project Ga0210378, IMG submission 155465) | Groundwater sediment microbial communities from an aquifer in East River, Colorado, USA - PLM1_60_b1 redo | ecosystem: Environmental > Terrestrial > Soil > Riparian zone | place: USA: East...
TGGAATGAGAATTCCTGAACCTAATAAACCAATAATGGAAGTTTCATGGGTAGGGGGAGGCAACTACAGAGGAACTACAGATGTTTCAGATTTCGGAACTGTTCTGATAGAATCCGGAGCTCATGGCATATCTAGAATTCATGGACAGGGAATGATAATGGATCCAAAAGGTGAAGTAGCTACTTATTTGATTCAGGGTCTTGGTAGAATGGGAGCCGATGGATATTTTCGAAATCATGGTATAGTATTATTTAATGCTTCATCTGGAGGGGTATTTGACCAACTTTCTACGACTGTTGGCCTATTTGCTAATGAGGTAAATCAAAAAGGTAACGCAGTAACCAAGATTTGGGAACTAAAGTGAAATGTAAAAGTAGTTCCCATTGATCAATATTGATAATCAAAAACATATTCCAGCTAATAAAACACGACTTACTAGTGAGTCAAGATTTTTAGTTTAGATAGGAGTCATTGACAAGGGAATGGTAAAAGCTAGATGAGATGCCATCGACATCTACCGTGTATAGACTCCTTCGACCTCAAGAAATTCTTGGGCCAGTTATTCATTTTGTAGTCCATACAACTCCATTATAGAAAGATATATTAGATTGCTAACAGCGGTTAAATTCATGCCTAATTTAAGTAGAGATATGTATGTGTGTTTTTCTAAAGAAGAGATACTCCTGCTAGAAGAATTTGCAAAAAAGAAAGGAGTGTTGAATATTAGTCAGGTTTTAGAATCACTGCTAAAAGACAGAAAAAATGAAAATTAACTTTTATTAGTTGATCAAAAAAATAATTTTTAAAAAATAGTTTAGGCTTTTTCCTTTGTTTTTGTACCTATATCTATAATTTCATCAACGTCCGAAATGAAAATCTTTCCTTCCCCTGCAAGACCGGTACTTGTACTTGCAAGTATCTTGTTTACTACTTGTTCAACAAGAGAATCTTCCACTACGGTAAAGACTGTTAGGTTTGCATTAAATTCAGGAGTATAGAGAGAAGTTCCTCTACCCGATTGCACTGCTGCAGGAGGATTTTCACCCCTTCCTCTTGAATCATAATAGGTTAAACCACCAATTTTCAATTCTTTCAATGCAGAAAAAGCATCTGTCATTTTTGACATTGGAATAATCGCCTCTATTCTTTTCATAGCTATTAATGTATCTTACTACTTTTATTAAAATTTTCTTATCCGTAAATGAATTTTAGCCAACTTTAGATAGAAAGATATGCAATTTCATAAACAAAAGTAGGACAAAATTAGAAAAGTCGTACTATCAATAGTGAATTAACGGTTTTTTTCTATTTGTAAATACTCCGACAACTATCACGGCTAATCCAATACATATGATCAAGATATCTGCAGGGATGAAAACAGCTGCCACCTTATTAACAATCCCAAAAAGCACCATCATGATGCCAAAGACTGTTAGAGATATCCCTGATATTATTTCTCCATTTAAACCATTTCCAATCATGTTTATTAACACTGATATGTATCAATAAAAATCATTTTATTGATTGGAAAAAACTATTCCGATCTCATTCTCTCTGACCGTTTTTTCCATGCAAACAACATGAAAATAAAAGGAATAGTCATTACTGTTGTTGCGATTAGTACTGGTTGCACTATCGCCATATCTACCGGTATTCCAATAGCCATAAAGTATGGGAATGGATAAAGTCCTGATACAAAAAACCACAAAGCAACAATCAACGCTACATACGGTAAATTCTTTTTGAAAAATGACGTTGTTTCTACTTTCCTTGAAGTACATTTTGTACATCTCGTTCCCTGTCTGTTTATGCATGATGAGCAAACAATTTTAGAACATATAACGCAGGACCTGCTACCGAATCTGGTCCCGCATATTTCGCAATTGGTCAACTAGCAAAATAATAGATTACAATAAGTAATAATGTTTTAGATGTTACCGAATCCGTTATTGGCAAACTTTAGTGCAAAATATTGTAAAAATCGAAAATTGTGTTGTAGCCTTTCCAGCTTCCAATAGTCTAACCAGTTGTTGCGCTTTGGTTCATATGTCTTAGAGATGGTGGAGTTAGCAAGGTAGCCTCATCTCTGACTACTTCCTCATATGGGAGTCGATATTCCTTTCTCAACTCTGCTTGTTGTACATTTATTCTCTCGGCAGAAAAAGATGGTCCGATGTGCCCAAAAACTACATATGCAATAATTATACCCATTAGAGATATACCCATCACAAGAATACCCAAAGCTACACCTGTCATGTGGACATATCCGCCCCCAGAATGAATCTTTTCGTCGTGGGAAGACATGATCAAGTTAGCTGGCTCAAGTGCTTAAAAATTTTTGGATTATGGCCCAAACTTGTCTAATGTAATATTCTAAAAAATGTAACGGCAAATGAATAAAAACTTGAATTTTTGTATAAAGGTGAATGATTGAAGAAAAATTGGAGTCAATTGGAATCAGGTTATCAAATCCGCCTCAACCTATTGGGTCCTACGTTCCTATAATACAGAGCGGCAATTTGATTTTTGTTTCTGGTCAAATCCCATTAATTAGTGGAACTCTGCCAGAGAAATACAAGGGCAAAGTCACAAGTCAAGTCTCTATAACTGAATGTAAAGAAGCATCAAAACAATGTACGATAAACGCATTGGAGCATATGAAAAAATTCTTGGGCAATCTAGAAAGTATATCCAAATTTATAAAAGTCACCGGATACGTAAATAGTGATCCTTCTTTTAATGATCACCCGAAGGTTATCAATGGAGCATCAGATTTATTACTGGAGATATTTGAAGAAAAAGGCAGACATACTAGGGTTGCTGTTGGAGTCAATAGCCTTCCTCTTGATAGTGTCGTAGAAATAGACATTCTTTGTGAAGTACACTAGTAAATTGGCACATAATTTGTCACATATTAGAATATCATCTTGTTTGACTTTAATTGGCTCTCCAGTTTGAAAAGATTCATCTTCTTTCTGGTATGTGAATAAAAAACAAAACTCATATTTACCATCTGTTAAGTTTCATCTGAATTGGATATACTGGAAGGAAACAACCTTGCGACGAACCTGTTTGAAAGATACTCTGCAAATTCTCGTAACTGGAAATTTGTGGTCTCTGTCTCTCAACAGAATGGAAACTTTTATGATGCCATTGTAAGTAATCCAAATGAGGTTTGGCAACTAAAGATTGATTCTATCTACAAGCCCAATCCGTTAATCATTGGCACAAAGGTTGACGTAGACCCGCTTAGGTTTAATGATAACACGCACATGCCATTTGGATATAGAAAATTGGATCCAAAGAAAATTGGAAAGATTCTATCCAATATTAGTGAAAATGAAGACTCAAGCGCGCTCAGCTCGTACATTGCTTCCTTAATATCTTCTACAAAGCCAGAGGTACCTTCTCCGAATAACAGCTATGTATACGGCCCATTTTTATTTTCACAAAAAAACCCAATTAAGGTGGATGAATACCAGAGAAAAATTTCCGACAAATTGGCAAATAGACTCAATGAAAAACTAAGATTGCTATATTCTAGCTACGGTTAAGTGACTGATATTAATTTTTTTTTATTTATTAAAATTCATGAGAAATACGGTAGTATTTCATTAATAGTAGTGATACCAAAAATGGTAATTAGGTAAAATGGGGTCGGCCGGATTTGAACCGGCGGCCTCCAGCGCCCAAGGCTGGCATCATACCAAGCTAGACGACGGCCCCATCTTCAAGGTTTAGCAATTGCGATGTTCGGAGTATAATTTTAACTTTGAGATATTGAATAGTTGAGCATCTATCGAAATTACAACATTTAATTGGTCATATTGTTTAAAATAAATTAGCATTTGTTCACATATTTTGGAAATAAGAATGATGTCATCAATATATCTAAATATCTTTAACTTTGATTTGAATTTTAAGAGTTGGATATCTTCGACAACTATGTCAAGGCTGGAAAGATAGCTTCCCAGGTAAGAGAATATGCTAGGACTCAAGACCATACTGGTAGGAGTTTAAGTGAAATATGTAATGACATTGAGCAAGAGATATTCAAAAAAGGTGGAGAACCCGCATTTCCAGTTAATGTCAGTCTCAACGATATTGCAGCACACTATACTGCGGTACCTAACGATCCCATAATTGTCAAAAATACTGATGTATTAAAGATAGATGTGGGAGTTCATATAGACGGCTATATCGCTGATACAGCTGTCACAGTAAGTTATGATACCAAGTATCAAAATTTGATCGATATTGCTGAAAGGGCACTGGACGAAGCGATTGGCATTTCAAGATCAAATACAAGAGTTTCAGAGATAGGAAGAATAATAGAAAAAACTATTACAAAATATGGATGTAAACCAATCCAGAATTTGAGTGGACACTCGCTTGAAAGATATACCATCCATGCTGGAAAGTCGATCCCAAACATTTGGACAATTGGCCACTCTTTCAATTTATCTGTAAATAATGTATATGCAATAGAACCATTTGTGACAACAAATGACGGTCAGGGCGTTGTTTACGAAGGAAAAATTAAAAATATTTTTGGTATTGGATCAAGAAAAAGAACAAAGGAACAAAAGACAGATGATTTTCTAGAATATTTATGGAATAAATTTAAAACTCTACCATTCGCCTTAAGATGGATTGTTAATGAATACGAAGAGAAAGAAGCACTCTACTTGCTAGAAATCCTGGTAAAAAAGAAGAACGTTCATGCATATCCAATCTTGGTCGAAGGAGCCAATAGAATAGTGGTTCAAGCAGAGCATACGATAATTCCTCAAGAATCTAACACACTAACGATAACAAAATAAAAAATTAGTAGGACACTTTGTGCTCCAATTCAAATCTATTATAAACATTATTCTCTTTTTTTTCTTGCTGAGTCTAGTTTTGCAAATTATTGATAAAAATCGGATAAAAAAAATAAATACAAGTTTGGGATAGTTCCTTGTATGAAAGCAAAAACAGTCATCTATGGCGCATATTATGCATTAAAGCTTTGGTTTTACAGAAAATTAAAGGGTAGAAAATCAAGACCAGAAAAGGAAATTTCCATGTAACTCTAACCTTTTCTCTATTTTGTCATGGTTAGAATTTGACGTGTGAAATTTCAAGTTTTATTTATCTCTGCGTTAGGTTAAGCTTAAATAGATAACAATCGAAATTGCTTAAAATCTGAGTTAATAGTATTACATATTAATGACTGGAGCAGATATTTCTGACCTAAGGAAGATAGGACTATCAGATATATTCGATGACGACTGGACAAGGGCAATCTATTCAGTAGATGCAAGCCATTGTACAGTTAAACCTCTAGCCGTTAATTTTCCCTCTGACGAATATGAAGTTCAGAAAATATGTAATTTTGCCTATAACCGCGGTATACCAGTTACCTGCAGGGGAGCGGGCACAGGACTGTTAGGACAGTCATTGTCTGATGGTATCATACTAGATCTTACTAAAAAAATGAACAAAATACTGGAATTTGGTGAAGACTACGTTATTGTTCAACCCGGCGTTGTGAAGACAGTATTAGATAAAGAACTTGCAAAAAAGGGCAAATTTATTCCACCGGATCCTGCAAGTAGTAACTATTGTACCATTGGTGGAATGATATCTAACAATTCAAGCGGTCCGCATGGGCTAGGTTACGGAAGTATTATCAACTATGTGCAAGGAGTTGAGCTAGTATATGGTAATGGAATGATGGGATTTGCTGATCAAAAAAACTACGATGAAAAAATAAGTAAAATGTTGAAATATATTTTATCACTTAATGTTGATATAAAAAAATATTATCCTAATGTAAGCAAGAATTCAAGTGGATACCGTTTAGATGCGATTTTTGAAAATAACAATAATAAAGTATACCCACAAAAGATATTTCTTGCATCAGAGGGAAGTCTAGGCATAATTACAAGCAGTAGAATAAAAATCTTAGATATTCCAGAAAAAAAGTCGCTTATTATACTCAAATTTGAAAATATTTTCGACGCCGCTAGGGAAGTACCATTTATTCTTCAATTTGAACCTGTAGCGATTGAATTATTGGATAGAGGAACCATCATGGAAGGTTGGAAGGCTGATGATTCTGAGTCTAGTAATTCCTGCATAATGATTGTCGAATTTTATGGCAATGAGAATTCTCTTTATGAGAAGGTTCACAAATTTGAAAATAATCTGCGAAAAAAAGCTAAAATTCTCGACAGTGGATATGACAAAAAGAGTGTAGATAGTGCATGGAACAAAAGAAAAAATTCACTAAACAGTGCAATAAAAAAAGCAATAGGTTCAAGAAAACCGACAGGAATTATAGAAGACACAGTAGTACATCCAGTTATTTTGCATGATTACCTGATTTTTCTCTTAAAATTACTTGCTACGTATAACCTTGATTATGTAATTTATGGACACGCCGGAAATGGCAATTTACACCTCAGGCCTATTATTGACATTAATTCAAAATCTTCTAAATTGCTGATGAACACGATAGCAGCTAAGGTTTTCAAACGTGTTGTCAAGGTTCATGGTTCCATTTCAGGAGAACACGGAGACGGGCTGCTTAGAACAAAATATATCCCCCTGATGTATGGGAAAACTATGTATGATGTTTTCAAACAAATAAAATTGATATTTGATGACAAACAAATTATGAACCCGGGTAAAAAAGTATTGTAAACAAAGTTTTTCAGTAAGGAAATATGAATTTAACATCTCTAGATAATTCGCTTACATTTGATTAATTTTCTTGACACGAAGTGAGTTTTTGATAAGGATATGAATCATTACAGATTTGGTCTTTTTAATTTATACCATGTACCAAATCTAAAGATCAATATTCCTGCAGCAATAGTGAGTAGTGAAGTTACCAAAATGTGAGGTGATACCACTGTTTTTAATATACTGGGAGCTGATGAGATATATTCGCAATCCTGTCTATCATTACTACAATTTTTTTGTACTGGATAAATGACTATTACTAGAACTAGTAAAACCAAAATAAAGGTTCCTATTAGAGAACACGCCGCACCAACTTTTATTATTCTGTCAATATATTTGATAATCATTTCCAACAAGAAAAAATACCATTCAAGTTTTGATCTTCTGGGGATCTATTGCTACAAAACTATATGGATTGTTATTTGAAACGCGCTCAAATTTATTATTATAATATTGGAATGGGAGCAAATCATACATGTGTTTATCCCATAATTCATGTACTTCATCAAAGTATACTTTTCTTGGTTCTCCCTTCATTCTTAATATCTCATGAGTCAAAACATGTGATACCCTTGTACAATTTTTATCTGCATAGAATTTAGTTCTCTCTAAATCAGACAAAGGATTTTTGGACCTTTCCCAATATGCTATTCCAAAATTTTCAGAAGTATAACCTTCTGTTCTGCAATCCGTCCAAAACGGTTTAAAAAAAGTGAGATAAAAGTGGTAAGTTGTCTTATCCCTCCCAATATGATCTCGCGATAAATAAGAAATTGACATTCTATCAAACAACCTTCCTGGAACGACAGGAAGGATGTCAGCTTTTATCTTTAGATTTACGTCAAAGCACCTTTTTATCCACTGATGAAAAAATCGTGACATCAAAGAAACGTAGTACCAATCTTCGTTTTGCAATCTAATCCATTCTTCATTTTTTGCTACATATATGAAAAAGAGAGTGGGAAATTGCAATATAAATATCTAAAAGAGAATATGGAAATAAATACTAATGAAAAGTCATTTTAGTTCTTTTTTTGCGTTATGACAACTTTTATTGTACTCCACAAAGTAAAAACTAATTGTCTAAGAGCTTTCATTGCATTTGCTGCTGTACAAAATTTAAGATCATGATCTGGGGTCGCAAAACTTATACACTCAATTTTAGAACCATTAAAAAGCGGTGCTCATATGGGGTCGTAGCGAAGCCAGGCATCGCAACGGGCTCCAGATCTAATTAATAGGGCTTTATTAGAGAATGAAACCCGTGGATCGAGGGTTCAAATGTTGTGAGTTAAAACACGGCAGAATACATCCCTTCGGCCCCATTTTGATTTATTACAAATTCCTTTATGCAGTCTTATTATGATAAAGTACCTTCATTGATTCCAGATAAGAATTTTTTCCATTTGATTCAATTGCTAATTGAATTCAATCATTTTAGACAATCTTCAATTGCTCTGTAGGATCCAAATGTTTTCTGAGCTTCAGGAATATGTTTTTGAAGCGCCTCGCCTGCAGATTCTATGAATAAAGACATCGGGTCTTGTTTCTTGAAAAATTTCAAGAATGACTTTTTTGGTTTATTCAACTTGTCAAAAAAAAACGTTGAACTATCCTCTATTATGAGATCAGCTTCACTACAAGTCACTCCGTGAGTTAAGAGATGTTTTTCTAACTTTGCAGCAAATCGTGCAAAGTGGATTGAGTATGTCTCCTGATCTAGATTTGGCAATAACAATTAATTATACAATCCATATTATTTAAAAATTTTTTAATATAATGGACTTGTACCTAATCTAGTATATAGATTCTGTAATAACTATAGATTTCCGATGGTAAATTATAGTTTTAATACATTATCATGAGTTTCACATATTGGAGGAATTAAAAAGAACGCCATTTCCAGCTTGGGTTGACTCTATAAGGTGGGGAAGGGATTCGAACCCTTATAAATTCGCTAACTTCAAAGTAATTCTGCAGGCGAACGCATAACCTCTCTGCCACCCCACCGTTAAATATGTTTGACAAATTTTCTCAATTTAAAGCATTGTCTGGACAATGATTAACCTGGCAGTGCAACAACAGATGAATAAATAATGGAATAAATCACAAATTACTGACCTTCTACAAGTTTTGTGATTCGCTTATCTATTGGATTATATTCACAACCCATTGGCCCACAATATCTTCCTACATATTCAGCCTTTGGCCTATACAATGCAGTCTTTGGAGCCGCCTCGGCAAACTTCTCTTCTATCACATGAGATGTCCAACCTGAAATTCTAGCAATGGCGAAAATAGGCGTAAACAGGTCCATAGAAATACCCAAACTGTAATAAAGTGATGCACTGTATAGATCTACGTTTGGATATATCGATTGTTTTCTAGTTTCCAGTAGATATTTTTTGGTCATCTTTTCAACCTGTTCTGTTATATCAAACCACGGAGTCTCATGTTCCTTGTTCACCGTCTTTGATAATCGATATAGAACTTCTGCTCTAGGGTCTGTAGTCTTGTAGACTGCATGTCCCATACCCATAATTTTGTCACCACGATCAAGTCTCTCAATTACCCATTTGTCAACGTTCTCTATTTTCCGAATATCTAGAAGCATTTTCATAACTTGAGTGTTCGCCCCTCCATGCAATGATCCTGATAATGCTCCTATCGCACCCGTTGTTGATGCATAAATATGTGCCTTTGTCGATGCTATCTCTCTTGCCGCAAATGTCGAAGCATTAAAACTATGTTCTGCATGAAGTATCAAACAAATATCAAATATTTTTGCCTCTTCATGCTTTGGTCTGGTACCAAATAGCATGTACAAAAAATTTTCTGCATTTGTCATTTCGTTAGACGGTTTAATAATTTCTTTTCCATTTCTAATCCTATCCCAAACAGCAACAATAGTTGGGATCTTTGAAATCAGCATTTTAGCTCTTTTGATATTCATATCACGTGAATCATCTTGAATATCCAAATCATAATCAGGCAACTGGGATATACACGATTGAAGCACGTCCATCGGAGAAGCTGTGATGGGTCTGTTTTTCAAATTTTGGTACAGGGCTTCTGGAATTTCTCGGTTTTCTTTCAGATCCAAACTAAATTCAGACAATTCCTCCTTCATTGGAAGATCTCCAAAAAGCAAGAGATATGAGGTTTCTTCAAAAGTTGAATGAGTTACAAGGTCTAAAATATCATAACCGCGGTAAATTAACTCACCTTGTTCACCATCAATTGAACATATCCTTGTATCTGCCACAACTATATTCCTCAAGCCTATGTTCCTAGCATCTATATTTCTCATGCCACTCATTGACATATACTACGTCAAATTTATATATAATTGTGCTTACACACCGTAAACAAAATTGAGAATCTCTAAATTAAGAAACAAAAGTCATGGCTCAATTGCATTCTAGGACTTGCGAAGGAAGTAAGAGAGATGTAAAATTACTATTTAAATATTGCAACACACGAAAGAAAAACAATGAACAAATTCCAAATCAGGAACAAAATTGTATTTTCATTACCGTTCATGCTGGCAGGTTTTATGATTTTATTGATTTTTATTTTCAACTTTTCTAATCAGGTAGTAGTCGCCGCAGGCAAATTTACCATTAACGCTAAAATAAATATAAAAAAATTAAATAATCCTGAAAAACTGAAGGTTGTAGCATACTCTAACGGCGAAAACAAAACTAAGTATCTGACAGGTAACGATCTCAACTCGAATACTGCTACCGCTTCTTTCCAATTTAATCAGAAAAATGACCTTGTTACTGCTGTTCATAGTGATGAATATTTTGTATGTGCCTATGACCTTAATGCACAAACAAATGAGATGAAATCTTATTCTTGCATTGAGGGTAATCTTGAAAATCCATCTGGAAAAAATCCAGTAAATATAGGTTCCGGACCTGTGGTTACCTTGTCTACCGGGCCGTTCAAACCTGTCAATGGTGGGCAAAATGATATAATAAAGAGTCCAACTATTGTGGTCTGGATAGAAAATCTCGCTGGTAAAAAACATCTAAAGGATATCCAAGTGGTTGCCATGATTAAAGGTGAATTTAAGTCTAAGATAATAGATGCACGAAAGATGCTGGAAAAATCAAAGGACAATATAATAAAGGTTCCACTCCTTTTTGACAAGGAGCCTGAAATTGGTCCAATCAAAAAAGGAGATTTCTTTTTTGCTTGTGTCTCTGCTAATGTGTTAAAACCAGTTGAGGGAACAGAATGTGAGCATAGAGTGACATCACATACAGGACCGATTCATAACCTAGTGGCAAGACATGACTAGAATGTATAAGTAAATAATTTTATTTTATTTTATGCTTCCAAATAGTAATTTTTTAATCTACAATCGTCTAGACAGGACGGAGGTATTATTCCACCATGTCTATACCTTAAGATTGACTTTATCATATTCAATCTATGATCAAGATATTTCAGAATTTCCTAAAATACAATTGATGAAATTTAGTGTTACAAGATATAGTTTACTATTTCGAGCCCGCAGTTCTTTTCATTAGTTCGATCTAAAAATGATTTGTTGTTTCAAACTGGAGGAACAATTTGTCTTACAGAGAATTTCTTGAAATCATATGTCACTCCGTTTGACTTGAATATAACCATGGGTGAACCCCAAGTTATTACTGCGCCATCTGTTCTCGCATTGCAATGCGTCATGTCATTACCCCAATTCCCTTTATCTACAAGTTCTGTTGCCTTTTGCCAGTTATTGTTATTATCCTTGTCTACATAGGATTCAAGTTTAACGCTGCCATCAGGCAGGTTATACACAATGCCCTTAAACCCAATCCATTTATTCATGGTCGAGCCAATTGTTATTCCAGAGTATGGTTTTATGTCATAATTTACATGCCACATCTCTTTTTTGAATTTGAACTTTCCATTAGTAAAATCAATATTATTGTGATACGATGAGCCACCACATCCTTCATGGACGTTTGTACTATGCCTAACGCTCCTAGAAACTAGTGAAATTTCGTCTCCACCGCCAGAAGCTGACAGAACTTTCACGTAAATTGTTATTTCAACGTTCTTCCAATCTGTGGGTTTGTAAAAGTATCCAATTTGGGGTAACCTTGAATAATCGTACGTTGGAAGACTTGATCTAACTTCATCAGAGGGAAATCCCGAACTCTTTGTAAAAGCTAGCATTCTTGTAGTCCCAGGTTTAAGATGCCAGCTGCCATCAGTATTTTTACTAATTTCAGCACCGTTTCTATCAAACTGACCATCATCAGGACTTGTAGGATTGAAGAACCATGTTTCTCCGGCAGATAGAGTCGGATAAATCATGTTGACTCCGTCACCGGCACTATTACCATCTCCCGTTCCTCCATTGCCTCCTGTTGATGGTGGCGTTGGAAGACTTGTATTTTGTATGGACACTTTAATTTCAGTAATACTTGCATAACTATTCTGAGTGTTACCATTCACAGTAATCTTTACATATCGTGCGTCAGTATTAGAAAGAACATATTTTTCAAGGCTTAGCGCAGTACCGCTACTCTTGCCTTCAAAAACCTTTGTAAATGTGCTGCCGTCCTTGGAAGTATAGATAACAAAATTATTCTGCCTCTCGTTGCCTTTGTACCAGGCAATATCTACACTGCAAATGTTTTTACTTGTACCTAAATCCAGTTGTATCCATGAACCTTTACCATTATTAGACCATCTGGTATTCAGATTATTATCAAGTACATTTGAAGCCGGAAAGCCCGTCTGACTTGCCGATGGTTGAACACTTTTAATACTAGTAGTAGCGCACTGTGTCTGCTGTGGTTGACTCGATGACGTTGTCTGTATTCTAACTTCAGTAATACTTGCATAATTATTTTGAGTGTTACCATTCACAGTTATCTTTACATATCGTGCAAGAGTATTGGGAATTGAATATTTTTCATAAGATAAAGTGTTACCGATACTCTTTGTGGCTAACACATTTTTGAATGAACTGCCATCTGTAGAAGTAGAGATAACAAAATCATTTTGTCTGACATCACCTTTGTACCAGGCAATATTTACACTACAAATGTTTTTACTTGTACCTAAATCGAGTTGTATCCATGATCCTTTACCATAATTAGACCATAACGTATTGAAGTTATTGTCGATTACGTTTTTTGGAATAAAAATTTGGTTGCTTGCACTAGCAGAAAGGCCTGTGATATTTGTGTCAGCACAAGTTGAGCTTGTTCCGTCAGCAGCAAAAGAAGGATGAATTGATTGTGAAAATATAAAGCTAAATATTATAAAAAAGGCCAATATTGACCTGGCAAAAATACTTGACAACTTTTATTCACTCGCCTGTATTTCCCTTATACTGGAACTGTAACTAGGATAATATTCTAAGTCGGTTTTCATCAAGTAAATATAATATATTAAAATATGTCGATGAATCATCGGAAAATAATCTTATTACATATTATATATGCAAGACTAAGATTTGTACTTATAATACGTTATAAGTCAGTTAAACATAATACTTTTTATAAAATATCTACGATATTTATCTATTGTAAATAGTGTTACTCTTTACAGTAAATTTAACTAGAAAATAAAGATTATAGGATTGTACATAAGATATATAAATTGGTTATGAAAAAATGAGATGTTTCGCCTATTAAGACAGTCAGTTGTTCGGATTCAATACTGCTCTTCCGACTATTTTACCTGCACGTAGGTCTTCAAGGGCTTGATTTGCATCGTCCAACTTGTATGTTCTATTAACTACGGACCTAATTGCACCGGTCTTGGATAAATTGACCAGATCGACTAGATCATTGAAGCTTCCAGTATATGCACCTGTAATGGTAAAACCCCTTAACGGTACTATTGGAAGGCTCAATTCAAGGGCGCCACCAAAAAGTCCAACCATAACGAGTTTGCCCCTCTTTCTCAACATATTAATCGAGGCGGGAGCAGTGCGATTATTGTTTACAAAGTCTATTACGGCTTCTGCTCCTAGCGAATTGGTAAGATTTTTGATATCCTCAACAGGATCTACTTTAGAAGAATTTACCACTTCATGAGCACCAAGTTTTTTTGCTTCCGATAATCTTTTGTCATCTACATCTACTGCTACAATTCTCGAATTGGTTATTGCCTTTGCAATCTGAACCGACATTAGCCCCAGACCGCCGGCTCCAATTATTACAATTGATTCTCCAGGTGCCACCGTTGCCTTCTTGACAGCATTATATGCTGTTAGGCCAGAACATGCTAGCGAGGCTGAAGAATTTAGATCCAGATTATCAATTTTAACAAGATATCTAAAATTTGGTACTAGGACCAATTCAGAATATCCACCATCTCTGTAAATTCCTATTGTTCTAGGAGTATCACAAAGATTTTCTTGACCCACTCTGCAAGCCGGACACGAACCTTCTCCTATCCACGGATATACCACTACTGTTTCTCCGACATTAAATCCACTGACAGAGTCTCCAATTGCTTCAATTTTTCCAGATATCTCATGTCCTGGCGTAACTGGAAATTTCACTCCTCTATCTTCCACCTTTAGAAAAGTACCAGGAGCACCCTCATACCCTCCTTCCCAAAGATGAATGTCACTGTGACAAACTCCCGATGCTTCAATCCTAATCAAAACCTGAGAATCCCTGGGCTTTGGATCTGGTAGGTCAACAATAGAAAGTTTCTCTTTAATCTTAATTATTTGAGCCGATTTCATTCTATTATTGCAATAATCTACAAGCTATTAAAAGAATTTATCTTGTCTCCAAAAATTCATTCGAAGAGTGAAAAGAAACTGTAATTGGATTCATCCAGCTAGCAAAAATAGTATTTCGTTCAAGTCTACTTTGGAGTACAAACTACAAATTTATTTTAAAGTCTTTTTAATATGCATTGGATGCTAATGAGGTGAAGGAAGAGCCGTCTGAAAATATAATGAAGAGGGTTATGAGTACCGAAGCATCCAATTAGTATTACTTTTCTTCTGAAGAATAGGAAAAAATGTTAACGTGAAAACAAATGTGAAACGAGGGTAGACATGTTACCTGCAGACGTTATAACAAATCAACTTTCCACATTTCCTCTGACTTATATTTAAACTATAAAATTCTAAAGTTAAATATGGTAAACCAGAAATTCACGAAAGGTTCATTCATCATTATAACAGTCACATTGCTAGTAGCTGCTGCGGTACTAGTAAATCCTGTGAATATGGTACATGCGCAAGGTAATGCAACTCAAGCACAAGGTAATGCAACTCAAGCACAAGGTAATGCAACTCAAGGACAAGGTAATGCAACTCAAAAACAAGGCAATTTGACAGCAGTAATAGATGTTGATACTCTGTCCAAAAACATTAAAGATAGGCACCCAATTTTGGCTCAAATGGCTGCTGATGAAGATAAAAACACAATCGTGGTAATAAAAGGTATGGACCCGAAGGAAGCGGCAAAGACTATACTAGCGCTGAATATGCTGCGCTTATTACAACAGTATAAGGAAGTCGACGCAAAATAACTTCCTCTCCTTTTTTCTAAAAATAATGAACTAAACTAATTTACATTGCATATCTAATTCAGGTTTTGTAATTCTTGATTTTGTTTTACATTTCGCAATGATTATTATTTTTAATTTTAGATAATTTCCTAAGAAAGATATTTTGTCTATCTGACCTTAAAGAAATAATCACAAGATCATGCATTAACGCATCACTCTAATGGTAGCAAATTTGGGTACGGATGCTGAAAAATTTGCAGTCAAAGTAATACCAGTTGTTAAGTGAAACACCTTTCGAAAGAAATATGACATACTCTGTAAATACAGGTGATTATGAATGCCCGCCAGTTTTTCATCATGATAATTGACTCTAAATCGAAAATAATTTATCTATAATTAGATAATTTGGTATATACAGTAAAATTGAAAAAATATATTGGTGCCGTCGTCAAAACTTTTCCTCTGAAAAAAGCCAGTCTCTTTGCTTGTCTAATAGTAACGATATTTTTAACTTTAATATTTGTGGGAACAACTAATACTATATATCAAACTAAAAATATTGTGGCTATTACTTCTCAAGCAATAAACTCTACTTTTGTTTATGAACTAATTGAAAAAGGTAACATGTCATTTAACAAGTCAAAATATGAGGAAGCAGTTAAATGGTACGACCAAGCCCTAAAGATCGATCCTAAATCTATTGAATCTCTAAATGGTAAAGGATTAGTATTCAATAAACTTGGAAGATATGAAGAAGCAATTACCTGGTTTGATAAAGCAATAGAAATTGATCCTTATTTTGTATATGCTCTCAACAACAAAGGAGTTACACTTGCTAATCTTGGAAGATATGAAGAAGCAATTACCTGGTTTGATAAAGCAATAGAAGTCGATCCTAATTTTGTCGATGCTTTATACAATAAGGGAGGTGCGTTAGCCGAATTAGGTAAATATGACGAGGCCATCGTGTGGACTAATAAGGCTTTGGACATTGATACAACCAAACAAAATGCTTCAAACTCTAAACAGCAGATACTTCCAAATCAATGAAAAGGATTATCTGTTTGCTATCACTCATTACAGCAAATAATCAACTTTCCTACTACATAAACCTTCTAAAATTAAAAGATTATGCGGTTTTAAGAAAAATGAATTAGAAGGGTTTGTAAACGAAAACAACATGTCCATCTTGCATTATGATCGATAAAGTACATACATCCTTTTGCTGCAGCATCTTGAATAGTTAACATGATACTTGCTGATAAATGCTCCCACAATTCCTGTTGTCATAACAATGATAAATAATCCTAATGTAACCTGTTAGCTCTATGTTTCACAATTTGATATTCCAGTTATAAAAAAAGTCTAAGTTTCTTATCTGTGCATTTATTCATTAATTAGACTTAATCAATCCTAAATTTTATTATTGCTTTAAATACTTCTAGTTGTTCTAGCATTGAGACGCCACCCAATTTTCATTACCAAATTCGGAAATATCACAAAATTCAGGGAGTATTCTAGCCAGTTTACTGCTCATGAGTTTTTCGTTTGCGTTCAGGCCATTACAGTAAACTACACCGATTTCTCTACCGTACCTGTCTCCCCTTCTTTGCCCGTTGTCTACATCCAACTCTCCTTTCTTGCCCAAACACAATGACTCAACAAATTTCTTTGCTTCGTAAAATCCTGGTTGGCCTCTTTCTGGGGTATCGACTAGAGCTAACCTAATCCTAGTTCCGTGAATGTCCAAAGTATCACCATCAATTACCTTTGTTACGATTCCGGCTAACTCTATATCACTGGTCTTATTCTGGGTCGTATGTTGGGTAACAGAATGTTGGATTTTATAGTCAGGTTGGTTTCCCTTTCCAGTCAAATCTTGTACTAGTGGATCCAACTTGTTCGATCCGTTCCCGTAGGTTAACGCGATTGGACGGCCCGCTACAATGAAGAATACAATAACAAATATGTAACAAAAGACAACGATTTTTTTAATGTCCCTCAAGATACAAATCAATAATTTGGATGATTAATCTACTTTGCTGGTCAATTTTTGGATCTGTTCATTACTATGTGATACCATTTATT
>Ga0210378_10000707_pt1 | contig 17303 bp, 17 predicted proteins | sample PLM1_60_b1redo_FD_155465 | JGI IMG/M metagenome (GOLD analysis project Ga0210378, IMG submission 155465) | Groundwater sediment microbial communities from an aquifer in East River, Colorado, USA - PLM1_60_b1 redo | ecosystem: Environmental > Terrestrial > Soil > Riparian zone | place: USA: East...
CATCCTCATCTTGAGTGACGCGTAACACCTGGGAACGTAGGAAGTCCGTCCAGGTGGTGGCGGCCCGGTCAGGTGCAGGGTCGATCCCGGCCTCGCGCAGGATCTCCCAGACGGTGGACGGGGCGACCGTAACCCCAAGCGTGAGTAGTTCGCCATGCACCCTCCGATACCCCCAGCTGCCTTTCTCCCTCGCCAGGCGCAGCACCAGGGCCTGGATCGAGCGCAGTGTGCGGGGCCGGCCGCGGCGGCGGTGCCGCGACACCGCGGCGTGGCGGCGCGCGATCAGGTCACGGTGCCACCTGAGGACCGTGTCGGGCCGGACCAGCAGCCGCAGGCGCCGCAGGGTCGGGCGTGGCAGCGGGTGCAGCAGCGCGGCCAGCCACGCCCGATCGACCGGCTCGAACCGGACCTGCTGCCTGTCGAGTTGGCGCTGCAACACCGCGAGCTGGTGACGCAACGACAAGATCTCGATGTCCTTGTCGCGGTCGCCGCCCGGCAGCAGTCGCAGCAACGTAAAGGCGTTCGTGAGGCCCAGGTACGCCAGTCGCAGCAGCATGAGGCGGCATCATCGCGTACTCATCGGTGACGATCGGTACGGGCGACGCCCTCGACCCGACCAAAGGCCAGGCCCGGACGTCAAAGGGCCCACGACCTGCACGGATGCCCTTCTCGGCAGGTACAGGCTGGACAAACGGAAGCGCCCGACCACGGTCACCGGAGTGGGACCACCTCGCGGGAAACCGCAGGAACAGCAACAGCGAAGGCCCCGGGACCTACCGTCGACCAACGCCACCGCGCCAGTCTCCTACCCTCCACAGGGTCTGGACAGTTGTCGTTAGCTCGAGCCGAGCCGGGCGCGCAGCGCGACCAACGTATCGATCTCACCAACGTGGCCGAATGAGCCCTGCAGGGTCGCGGCGATGGTTTGGTACGGGGACAGCTTGTGCCCTGGAGCCTGCCGCAGCCTGCCGTCGAGCAACTCGATCTGCTCGATCAGCCGTGCGGTCGACTGGGACAGGTACGTGCCCAGCGCGTCGGCGGGCAGGGCTGGCACCGCCCACATCTCCTGCGGCGTGTAACCGGTCAGAGTGCCCAGGCCCAGGTAGCCGATTCCGTCCGGCTCGTATCCGGTCATGTCCCGCCAGCCCTCCGTATGCCAGAGGTCATCCTGGGCCGCTCGTCCGGTGAAGCTGCGTGTTGCGAGCACGTCGAGCCAGCGAGCCACGTGCCAGACCGTCACGCCGGGGCTGTTGGAGTGCGGGTGTGGTTGCCACGTCAGGTCCTCGGGGGTCATCAGCCGCAGGCGCGCAGCCAGTTCCTGTTCCAGGTCGCGGCACCACTCGACAAATACCGCCGCCACGTCAAGCGGAGCCACCGGCCGGTATGGGGTCAGGCGCGGCTCAATACTCTCCACATACGTCATGAAACTATTTGTACGATCGTACGTATATAAAGTCAAGGAGCGCTCATGGCGCAGGAGGACGCGCGGCGCTCGCGGGGCGACCGAACCCGCAGGCGTATTGCGATACGGGCCGCCGAGTTGGCCTCGGTGCACGGCCTGTCCGGGCTTACCCTCGGGCAGTTGGCGGGCGACCTGCGGATCGGCAAGAGCAGTGTCGCGGCCGTGTTCCACACAAAGCAGGAACTCCAACTGGCCGCGATCGCGGCAGCCGGCGACATCTTTCAGGCGGCGGTCGTGGCCCCGACGTCGCACCTTCCGCCAGGGCTGCCGCGGCTGCGGGGACTCGTAAACGCGTGGTTGCGCTACGTCTCCGAACCGGTCTTCCCCGGCGGCTGCTTCATGGTCGCAACCGCCGCAGAATTCGACAGCCGGCCCGGCCCGATCCGCGACGCCCTTGCGCAACTTCGCCGCGAATGGATTGCCCTGCTCACGCGTGAAGTCGAGCATGCGCAGGCGCACGGAGCACCGGCACAATTGCCGGCGCCGCTGCTCGCCTTCGAGGTCGACGCGCTGCTCGCCGGCGCCAACATCGCGGGCAACCTGATGGACGACCCGGGTGCCCTGGACGCCGTTCGGCGCATTCTCAGCACGCGGCTTGGCCTCGCGGACATCGACAGCGACTGAACGCCAGCCGAGCAGCGGCCCTGAAGGGTGCCATCTCAGAGATGCGACCTTGTCGAGCCCTGCGCCGGGGCTTGCGAGACGTTCAGGCTGCCCGACGGTACTCATGGATCAGACCGCCGAGGACGTCGACGCGTCCGACCCGGCCGGCAGGCAGGCGGCAGCGTGGTCACGCTCGCCACTGGAGCGGGTACCGGGATGTCAAGATCGACGCCGCGGTGCGGCCGGCGTTGTTGTAATGCTCGACATACCGGGTCACGACCCGGTGAAGGTGCCTGGTGGCGAGTCCTCCGCGACCGGGCACCCGCAGCCGTGCCCGGCGGCAGGGGTCGGGCTGGATGCGGGCCGTCATCCAGGAGGCGGCTACCTCAGAAGCCATTTTCTGGTCAGCGCCATCACCTCCGCGCGGCTGTGACCGCCGTGGTCGGCGGCGATGAAGTGGGTGCCGATCCGCACCGAGAAGGTGAGCATGCAGCGGACCTCGACGTCGTCGGCGTCGGGGCAGAAGGAGCCGAACAGGGAGCGCAGGTACTCCATTCGCCGGTTGTCGACGCGTCGCAGTCGCTGCGCGACGGCCTCGTCGCGTCGGGCCCAGTCGCGGATCGCGAGGTCGGCCGTGGTGCCCGTCACCGGCCCGTCGCCGGACGAGGCGACGATCGTGAACAGCCGCGCCAGCTTGGCCCTGCCGTCTCCGCCGCCGCTGTCGACCCGCTCGATCACTGCCTCGGTGACCTCGCGCTCCCACGCGTCGAGCATCTCGGTGAGCAGCGCGCCCCGGTTGCCGAAGTACCAGTAGAAGCCGCCCTTGCTGACGCCGAGCGCCTGCGCCAGCGACTCGATCCGCACAGCCTCCGGGCCGCCGGCCGACAGCGCCCGCAGCCCCTCCTCGATCCATTTGCCGCGAGGCGTGCGGGTCAGGCTCATGATGTGTCTCCTCTCACGCTCCCCTCATCTATACGGCGCCGTACAGATGGGTGGTAGCCTCGGATGTATACGGCATCGTATAGATAGGGGCTGGCTCATGAGACTCCCCAGAACCGCGCACACTTCCCGTCCCTGGCGCATCCACGAGATCGCCGCCGATTTCCGCGTCGAGGACGTGTGGGCGCTACCGACACCAGGCGGTCCCGACGACCTCGCGCGACTGGTGCGCCAGTTCACGAACGGCGACGGGACAAATTTCTTCTCCCCCGTGCCGCGCATGCTCTTCGCGGTTCGTTGGAAGCTCGGGAAACTGCTCGGCTGGGACAAGCCCGACGCCGGCATCGGCGCCCGGGTGCCGACGCTGCGGGACCGGTTGCCCGCGGACCTCCGCGAGGGCCCCCCGGGCCCCGACGCCCGCGCGGTCCCGTTCACCTCCGTCTACCTGACGCACGACGAGTGGGTGGCCGAGAGTGCCAACCGGACCGTCCACGCTGTGATGCACATCGGCTGGGTCCCGGACGGGGCCGACGGTTACCGCGGCCAAATGGCCGTCCTGGTGAAGCCGAACGGGCTGCTCGGCGCCGTGTACATGGCAGGCATCAAACCCTTCCGGTACCTGGGGGTGTATCCGGCGCTGCTTCGAGCAATCGGACGCAAGTGGCAGGCGAGCACCGGCGAATGGAGCGCGGGTTGAGCGGATCCGGCGCAGGGCCATCCCGGCATCCGGCGCGGCCCCGCGATCAAGCGCCCGCCCGACACGCTCGCACGGCTCGACACGTACCCGCGTCGACTCCTGGACGGCGTCCTGCACCCCGAGCGCGGTCATGCCGACCCCGGCGACACCTTCGATGGCGACGATGACGGAACTGCGGCCCGGGGCGTCCGCCGGCCGCGGGGCCACCAGTTCGCGCAGTCGCGCCAGTTCAGCCGTGCGGCCGACGAACCCGGCGACAGCGTGCGGCAGTTGCGCCACCGGCCGCCGCCCGGCGGTCGCGATTTGTTCGGCGGTGGTCGCGGTCCCGGCCGGGTCCGGGGCGGCCAGGTCCGGGGCGGCCGCTTCCGCGGCCGGGACCGGCTGAACCGTCACCGCGCCCGAGGGCGGGTCGAGCGCCGGATCGAGCGTGATGATCTGCTGATACACCTGTTGCAGGGCGGCGCCGGGGGCGACGCCGAGCTCGTCGGTGAGCTCGTCGGTGAGCAGACGCCGGCCCTCATGGAACACCGCGAGGGCATCGGCCTGCCGGCCGTGCCGGTACAGCGCCACCATCAGCGTCGCGCGCAGGCGTTCCCGGAACCGGATGCCGGACAACAGCGCGGTCAGCTCCGCGATGTCGACACTGCGGCCCAGCGCAGCAGCGTTTCGGTCCACCGTTCGTACGCGGCGAGCCGCTGCTCGACCAGGCCGGCGCGAACCTGCTCGGCGAACAGGCCCGGCACGTCGGCGAGCGGGAACGGGCTCGACTGTTCAAGCGCGATCCCGAACAGGTCGGCGGCGCCCGCCCGGTCACCGTCGGCCAGCAGCGTGTTCGCCCGAATGACACGGTCGGTGAACTCGGTGGCGTCGAGCTGCCCGGGATGCAGGCGCAGGACGTACCGCGCTCCGTCGAGGGCGAGGATCTCCTCCGGCGAACGTCGGCGCCGGTCGGGTTCCAGGATCCGGCGGAGGTTGGCCACGTACGAATGCACGTTGTTCGAGGCGCTCGCGGGTGGCTCGGCGCCCCACAGGGCATCGACGAGCTCACGCTTGGCGGCTCCGTGGCTGCCCCGCAGCGCCAGCATCGCGAGCACCGCCCGCTGCCGGGGCCAGCCGAGGGGCAGTGCGCGCCCGCCCGACCAGGCACGGACCGGACCGGACACCTGAATCGACAGCGCGGGCCGTGTGGATCCGTCATGCAAGTGCCACTCCTGGAACACACCACGTGACCGACCAACGCCTGCCCGTCGATCGAGGAGGCCACCAATATCACCGACGCGACGATGGTCATCAATCCAGCGACCCGGTATCAAGATCCGTCCCGCGGCCGGGTCAGACCAGCCCACCCGCCGTCCCGGCCGTCCGCGCGGTCACCGGCCGGGCGGGAAGCCGGGCGGGCGGGAAGCCGGGCGACCGCGACGCCGATGAGGCACAGCACTCCCCCGACGAGCGCCAGTGGGGCGGGCGTCTCGGCGAGCAGCAGCCAGGACATCAGGACGGCCAGGCCGGGCACGAGGTACGACGACGAACTCAGCCGACCGGCGCTGGTGTGCGCCAGCGCATAGGACCAGGTGGCGAACGCGACCGCCGTCGGGGACAGTCCCATGTAGACGATTCCCGCCGTGGCCGCCAGCGGTGCCGCGCCGATCTCGTGACCCAGCGCGGGCGCGAACGGCAGGCAGACCACCGCGCCGGCGACACAGCCGAGCCAGGTGGCGGTGAACGGATCGACGTGCCGCAACGCCTGCTTCTGCAGCAGGACACCGGCGGCGTACAGCGTCGCGGCGCCGAGCGCGAAAAGCACCCCGACGGTGTCGCGCCGCCCGGTCGAGGTCACGACCGCGATGACGGCGACACCGGCAAAGGCGACCACCAGGCCGGCGACGAGTGCGCGGGGGAACCCCTCCCCCAGAAAGAGGGCGGCGAACACCGCGATGAGGATCGGCCCCACGTTGACGAGCAGCGCCGTGGTACCGGCGTCGAGGTGCCTCTCGGCGGCGTTGATCAGCACCGCGTAGATGCCGAACCACAGCGCCCCGTACCCGATGACGAGTCGGAGCGGGCGTCCTCGGGGTCTGGGTACGCGTCGAAACGCCGCGACGGCGCTGAGTGCCGCCGCCCCGACCGCCAGGCGGCCGAAGGCCATCGCGCCTGGGCTGTAGTGCGCGCCGACGGCCCGGATCGCGATGAACGCCGACGCCCAGAGGACCATCGTCAGACTCGTCGCCGCCACCGGCAGGACACCCGCCGGGCCTGACCCCGCCGCGCCGGATCCCGGCCGGGCGGACGCTTGCGTCCGGATGCTCATGCGGCCATCGTTTCCGCAGGCTTCCGTTAGCACAAGGAAACATTACTTACTAATTATTAAGTGCTGCTGTATGGTGGGCGGATGCTGGACGTTCATCGGCTACGCGTGTTCCGCTCCGTGGTCGCGAGCGGGTCGATCAACGCCGCGGCGGCCAGCCTCGGCTACACCCCGTCGGCGGTCAGCCAGCACGTCTCCGCGTTGCAGCGCGAGACCGGGCTGGCGCTGCTCACCCGCGCTGGCCGCGGGATCGAGCCGACGCCGACCGGACTGGCGCTGGCCGAGGAGATCGACGGCGTGCTCAGCCGCCTCGGCAGCCTGGAAGGCGTCGTGGCCGACCTGCGTGCCGGCCGCACCGGGTCGCTGTCCATCGCGTACTTCGCATCGGTCGGCTCCGCCTGGATGCCACGCGTGGCCCGCGAGTTGACCCGGCGCTTTCCGGGCATCCGGCTCAACCTCTCGCTTCGCGAGGACCTGGCCAACCCTAGCGACCGTCCCGACATCCAGATCATCGTCGAGCGCAACGGGTTCGCGGCCAGCGCCGGCGCCCGCGCGCGGCACCTGCTCGACGATCCGTACGTCGTCGTCATGCCCAGCGACCACCCACTGGCCGGCACCGCCGTCGTGGAACTGACCCAACTCGCGGCCGACCGCTGGATCGACAACGACTCCACGCATGGCTGGTGCCGGCGCAACCTGCTCGAAGCGTTCCGGGCCGCCGGGTTCGAACCCCCGTTCCACGTCGAGGCGCACGACTACCCGACGGCCATCGCGTTCGTCCACGCCGGGATGGGCGTGACCGTCCTACCGCGACTAGGCGCCCGGAACCTGCCGGCCGGCGTGGTGGCCGCCGCGTTGACCGAGCCCACCCTGCGCCGCTCGATCTACGCCCTTCTCGCGACGTCCGTCGAACACACACCACCGGTGCGCGCGGCGCTCGACCTCCTCGGCAAATGCGCCAGGCAGGACGCCGAGCCGATGCGGCACTCGTGACGTCGGACAGGTGCAGGTGCAGATAATTGATCTTGTACAGCGCGATGTGGTCGGTACCAGCGGGTGCGCCTACGCAGACTCGGGCTCACGCGGGTACGCCGCGCCGAACGTGGCCTGGACGGCGGCACGGCCGGCCTCCAACGCGGCGTGTAGGACGTCGCCGCGTCGGGCGAGCCGGCTCACCCGCGGCGAGTCAGTGGCCGGCCGGATCGCGAGGATCGCCGGCCCGCCGCCGGCTGGCTGCCCCGCGTCAGCCAGCCGGCGGTTATCCTCGGCGAGCCGGCCGTGCCGGCTGAGGAACACTGCACGGAGGGCCGGCGTGTGTCGCCGTAGTGCTGTGCCCGCGACCAACCGCGCCGACCGCGAGGGGCGCGCGCCGTCAACCTCGCGTCGCGATCGCAACACGAGCACATGGGTCGCGCCCTGTGCCACCGCTGTGCGGTAGGGAATCGACTCCGACAGGCCTGCGTCGTAGAAGCGGCGGCCGCCCAGCTCCACCGGAGGTCCGACCAGGACCGGCATCGCGGCGCTGGCCCGGAGGGCGAGGCGCAGATCGGCGGTGGCGTGGATGAGCGGGCGCAGATCGGTGGACGCGCCGGTGATCACGTCCGTGGCCAGTGGGTGCAGTGGCACAGGGCTGTCGAGTACCGAGCCGAAGTCGAGCGGGTACACCGTCTGGTAGACGTGCTCGATCAACGCTTCCACGTCGACCACCGCACGTCCCAGCATTGCGTTGCGCCAACGGATCAGCGTGGTGGCGTAGGCGGGATCGGACCAGCCGCGCAGGCCTTCCGGCCGGACGCTCACCAGCCAGGCACCAGAGATCCCGCCGGCCGAAGACCCGTATACGGCGTCGAACGCGCCCACCAGGCCGAGCTCGTGCAGCGCCAGGGCCATCCCACCGGTCACCGTTCCACGCATGCCACCGCCCTCGATGGCGAGCGCGACGCGATGTCGGTCGGTGCGTGCTGCGGCACCGCTGCGGACGCGCTTCAGGAGGACCCGCACGACCTCGTGCGGCGTGTCCGACGTGTTGCCCACGGTCCCGTCCCTCTCCTGGGGTCAGTGGTCGGCGCTCTCCGGTGGAGCCTGAAGCGCCGTCTGGTCGATGCCTGGGTACGCTGCTCCGGCGGAGCGACCCTCCGGCCGTCCGCCCACCTTGCCAATGAAGGCGCGGAGGTTGGCGGACAGCGCGTCGGGTACCTCTATGGCGACCAAGTGGTTGCTGGGGTTGTGTTCCGGCAAGTAGACGATCGTGTTGTGTCGCTCGGCGAGTCGCCGAATGCCCCGGGACCCGGAGTAGACGCCAGTGGGTACCAGGCGCTGACCTTGCGGCCAGGAGAATCCGGTCCGGCCGTACAGAACCACGACGACGATCCGGAGGTACCGGTGAACCAATGCGGGCGACGTACGTCAGCAGGAGGTCGCGGCCGATGGCCTGGTTTGGCTGGTCGAGGGTGTAGTGAACTCCTTGAACTTGGAGCTGACTGGGCCAGCGGGTGCGGCCAACCGGTCGTGCGGGTCATCCAGCGCGGCTTGGGCAACCGCGATGCGGATTGGTTCGACCGTCCTGCTCATGCCGTCACCGGTGCCGGCCAGCTAGCGGTGTCGGTGATCTGGACGAGCTCACAGATGCGCCCCTCGCGGAATCGCAGGACGTGTGCGAACGCGGCGTCGACGGGCGCACTCGTCTGACGGGCCGTGCCGCGGTACGCCCCGACGGCCACCAGTTCGTCGGGGCCGCACGGCAGCAGCCGGTCAGCCTCTGGCCTTACGTCGTACGCCGCCAGTACCGGCCCCCACACCTCGCGCAGCATGGCGTCCGGGCCGTCATGCCTGCCCCCGACGCCGAGCGGCATACCGGCACTGACCTGGCCGACGAATTCAGGATGCAACGCCGCCAGGATGGCGGCCGTGTCACGGGCGGTGAAGCCCGCGTAGAAGCGACGCGCGACAGAGAGATGGTCGGTCATGGAGGTCCCTTCGTGCCCAGTTTTAGCGGGCGGTCTCTAATAGAGTATCCGAGGTCGCCGTCCAATACCATGGATGGATGGGCCGCCCTCCTCGGTACGACGCAGACTTTCTGCTCGACTGTGCCGTTCAGCTGGTGGTGGATCGTGGTCCCGCCGCCGTCACCGTGGCCGGCGTCGCGTCCGCGGCGGGAGCGCCCAGCGGATCGGTGTACCACCGGTTCTCCGGACGCACCGTGTTGCTCGCGGCGCTGTGGCTACGCACGGTCCACCGCTTCCAGGTCGGCTTCTTCGCGACGTTGACCGGGCCCGAGGCGATCGATGCCGCGTTGGCGGCGGCGTTGCACACCGTCACGTGGAGCCGCGAGAACCCGACAGAGGCGCAGTTGCTGCTGCACGGCCCCAACGAGTTCGGGTACGCCGATTGGCGCGCGGAGGATCGCGAGCAGGCGGCACGCGACCAGCACCACGTCGCCGCGGCAATGGCCAAGCTGACCCGGCGACTTGGGCTTCGCGGTGCGGCCGGCCGCGACCGGGTCACGTTCGCTGTCATCGACGTTCCGTTGGCCCTCGTTGGCCGGCACGTCAGACGGTCCGGCCGCGTGCCCGGCGGCAGCGAGGACCTGGTCGCCACCACGGTTCGCGCGTTGCTCAGCTGACCCGGTCCACCGCACTATACGTCCACCCTGGACAGTGGCAGCGAGATGATCCCCTTCACCGTCAACGAGATCCGCCGCCTCTGGGCCACCCTCACCGCACCGCGACACTCCCGCCAGCACACACAGGCGTGGTCAGACTGGCGCAGACGCCGCCAAGCCCAAGCGCGACGCTGCCACTACCAGCGCAGAATCAAAGATCACATGTCGCGGTTGTAGTAGTAGTGAGGCCAGCCTCGGACCGCCGAGCTGGGGGCTGGGCAGGGTGGTGATGTTGCGGCTGCCGTGTGGTTGCGGGAGCGGTCCGACGCTGCCCTCAGGAGGGTGGGCTGGACGCGTGCCGGCTGCCAGACTCGGCACTGGAGATGGTGGTCATGCCGCAGCGCGTTGTTGCCGTAAGCGAAGTCCTGGATGGACACGTCGCGCCGGATATCCAGTGTCTGGACCGGATCTGCCTCAACGCGTACGTGCCGAGGTTGCAGACCTCGGCGCAGGTGACGGCGTTCCTGGAACACCATCTGGGCTACCCGTTTCCGTCCCCGGCCTTGTTCAAGCAGCTCGGCGACCGGTTCCGCCGGAACGTCGCGGCCTTCGCGGAGGCCGGCGAGATCCCCTGGGTCCGGTTCGGTAAGGACGATGTGGGCAGCAAGCTGGAGCTGGTGCGCCCGCACCTGGCCCGGCAGGCCGCGACCGGCCGCTCGGGGGTGGCCGCGATCGGGGTGGCGCAGGAGTTCCAACGGGTCTGGACCGCCTACGAACGCAAGACGTCGAACGGGGCCCCGATGTGGTGGTTCACCAAGACCGACCGGCGGGTGAGCTGCTACTACTTCTACCTGTGGGACGCCGACTTCGGCTCGGCGTTGGTCAAGGTGCGCACCTACTTCCCGTATCCGGCCAAGGTGTGGCTCGACGGCCACGAGTGGGCCAAACGCCAAGCAGCCCGGGTCGGTATCGGCTTTACCGAACTGTCTAACGGGTTCGCCGCCTGCGACGACCCGACCGGGTTGCAGACGGTCTGTGACCGGCTCGGTCCAGGCGCGATCAACGTGTTCCTGCAACGCTGGTGGGCACAGTTGCCGCTGCCGTTCACCGACGCGGATCGGGATGCCGGGTACTGGTGGGAGACCTCGATGCGCCAGATCGAGGTTGCCCGCACCGTCGTCTTCGACGCGCCCCGGCACGCCCGCGGCATCCAGGTCCTGGGTGTCCAACACGACGTACTCACCCGGGCGGCTCGCCCGCAACCGGCCGTAGACGCCCTGCGGCCGATCGGCGATCGACCGGCGGCCCTTCGCACTGCCCACGCACCGCGTTGGTGCCCTTGGACAGCTGCGCGAGCCGCCGATACGCCGTGGCCCGTGACGGTCGCGGCACCACGTCGCGGCCGCCGGACTCATCGAGCCGGGCCTCGACCGTGGCCAACACCGCTGCCTGCGATGGTGTGGACGCCTCGACCATCTCCGAGAGCACCAGGCGCAGCATGTCGTCCCAACGCCCGTCGATCCCGGCGCCGCGACCGCGGATGGTCCGGCTGTCGACCAGGCCGGCCTCACCGTCCTTACGGTAGGCCGACACCCACCGCTCGACGGTGCGGTCAGTGACTCCCAGCTCGACCGCCTTGGCGTGCAGGCGGCCTCCGAACGACGTGCCAGCCGCCCTCGCCGCATCGGGATGCGCCCCTGGATCTCCGGCGCGGTCACCGGTCAACACTTCCCGGACATGCGCGGCCCGCTCGGCGACTTCGGCGAGCTGATCGTTCGTCAGCCTCGCCAACTTCACGCCCAGCGACTCGACCTGCAGCGGTTGGGTTGCCGAGGGCCCGCGGGCAGCGCTTACCAGCTGGGAAAGGCCCATCACCCGGAACTGGCCGGTCCGCTCGTTGCGGATCGTCACCGTGGAGCCGTCCAGCTCGGTCACCTCGACGACGTCGCCGTCGCAGACCAGCCGTGCGCCCGGCCGCAGCACCACCACGTGCTCGTTCAACTCGGCACGCCCTCCACCACCGATACCGGTGAGGCCGCGCCGATCGGGCTGCTCAGATCGGTGCATAACCGGCCGGACCACAGCAGGTGCAACACCACCGAGCGGACCAGCACGGCCGGCGCCAGCGCCGCGGCGGCGCGTTCGATGCCACCAACGGTACCCTGCTGTTCAGCCATGCCCATCACCGGCGCGATGAGTGTCTGCTCCAGAACCTGCGCACGCCGATAACCGGCCAGGAACCGGACATTCGCGAGCAGGCACGCGTCCGCGCCCGACCACGCCTCGAACGCCCAGCCGCGCCAGCCCACCACTCTCGCTGTCCAGTCGAACACGGCCCGCACCGTCGGATCGTCCAGCCGATGAGCTGGTTTGACATCCACGACCGTCACGGCGCCATCCGCGTGCCCCAGCAGCAGGTCAGGGACATGACGACGGCTTGTGGACCCATCGACACCGGCCAGCTGAAACGGCTGCGTAGCGATGCCGACCACCGCGGGATCGAAGTCCGCCAGCAGGATCCGCGCCAGCTCCAACCGGCTCTCATACGCCACCATGCCGCCGGTCGTGGCCGACCAATACCAGCCCGAATAGAAGCGGCGGCCCTTGTACCAACGAAAGTCCCTGACCGGCGCGCCCGCGAGAACCTCGTCCACCGAGACACGAGCCAAAGTGGACGTTGAACACCCGCCGTCTTCGCGCTTGAAGCTCACCTCAACGGCTGACGCGGGGAAGCCTCAACCGCCGCTGCCATGCCAGCGATCCTAGTACGTTCCACATCGGAGACCCACACGACACGCCGAACCGCGTCTCACCGATCTGTCGTAACCGCCGTGTTGACCGGACTACGTAGTCCGGATGCCGCCGAAGTCAGCCGCCGCACCTTGAGGAGCCGCCGTGAAGGATGCGACCTGAATGCGACCTGAACGACACGGAGAGACTGCCGACGCCGCCGCGCTGCGTGCACGGCTCCGGCACGTCTACTGGATCGGTGGCGGGAGCGGTGCAGGCAAGTCGACCATCGCCAGGCGCATGGCGGCTGAGCACGGACCACGTCTCTACGCGACCGGCGACGTGATGTCAGATCACGCCAGCCGGAGCACACCCGAAGACAGCCCGTTCCTGAGCGAGTTCAAGGCCATGGACATGGACGAGCGATGGGTGAACCGATCTCCGGAGACCGTCGGGCCGCGATTGACAGCCGGCGCTCGACCTGGGCCATCGCCCGGAAAACCAACGATCCGAAGAGGGCCCAGCGCAACCTGCTCGAGTCGGGGCCGTTGACAGCAACAGGTTGGACATGTCCTTTCACACTATGGGTGTGGATGGACATGCCTTCGAGCCCGCGGCCGCCGCGCCGTCGGTTCGGTCGAGTGAGCTGCTGGGTTTCCCTCCCGGTGCCCGGGTGCTGATCATCAACCTCGACGACTTTGACCACCACGGCGTCGACGTCGACCTCGCCCAGCTGCCGCTGGACGACCCGGCCGTCTACGACATGCTCTGCGCCGCGGACTCGGTCGGGGTGTTCCAAGTGGAGTCCCGCGCCCAGACGGCCACCCTGCCCCGGCTCAAGCCGCGCAAGTTCTACGACCTCGTCGTCGAAGTCGCCCTGATCCGGCCCGGCCCGATCCAGGGCGGCTCCGTGCACCCCTTCATCCGGCGCCGCAACAACCAGGAAGAACCCACCTACCTGCATGAGCTGCTGCGACCAACGCTTGAGAAGACGCTCGGGGTGCCTCTGTTCCAGGAACAGCTGATGCAGATGGCGATCGACATCGTCGGCTTTACCCCGGCCGAGGCCGACCAGCTGCGCCGCGCCGCCGACTCTGCTGCCGAATTAGGTCAAGCCGCGAGGGCGTGATCGAGACGGGTGAGGTGGCTGCTGCGGGTGCGGTCGAGGGGTGCGGTGTTCCACCAGGTGTCCAGGCGGATCAGGTTGATGGCGGCGGCGGTGAACACGTGCTGGAGTGCCACTTTGGGCAGGCCGCGGTAGCGGGCTCGGCGGATGCTGCAGGTCGCGGTGGCCTGGTGGATGGTGCTTTCGGCGCCGGCACGGATGGTGTACTTGTCGCGCCAGGTCTTGGTCGTCTGCTCGGCGCGGGCGCGGGCCAGCGCCTCGTGGAGTTCTTGGGGCGGTAAGGTCAGCTGACGGCCGCCTCGTTTGGCGGTGGTCCACTGGGCGCGCAGTGGGCAGGCCCCGCAGGCGCCGACGCCGAATTTCACCACGATCACCTCGGTCCCGCGCTGGCTGGCCGGGCTCCAACAGGTGCTGGTCTGCCCGGCGGGGCAGATGGCCTGCCGGGTGGCCCAGTCGATGACGAAGGCACTCTTGTCGAACCCGCCGCCTGCTCTGGCCTGCGGGGACTGGTCGAGCAGCGCGGGGGTGACCAAGGTGACCCCGAGCGCGGCGGCGTCGGTGATGGTCTGTGCGGAGGGGTAACCGGAGTCGAGGTAGTGCTCGGCGGGCAGCAGGTTCCGCCGCCCGAGCGCCTGGTTGATCGCCGTAGTCATCTTGACGTCCGGGACGGTCGAGGCCGTGGTCGCCACGTTCGTGATCAGGTTCGGACGCGCGGTGCGGTCCGCCGCTGCGTGCTCACCGGCCTCACCGGCGGCGTCGCGGTCATCGACGTCGTCCTCGTCGTGGCAGGTCTCGGTGAGGTGGACCTTGTAGCCGTTCCAAAACAGCTGATCGCCCTTGGCGGCCCAGCGGGCGTCGGTGTCATACGGGGAGGTGATCCTCGAACTGGCCGGCGGGAAACCGTCCTTGTCCGCCTCCCGCCGCTTGACCACCTCCCGCCCACGCGCGTCGGTGCGGAGGTAGTAGTTCTGCACCAGCACGGTGCGCAGCACCTGCACGGCGGGCAGCTCACGCAGCCAGGCAGGGGCGGGCCGGTCGTAGACCGCGCGCAGCAGCGCCAAGGCGTCATCGCCGTAAACCACCGTGAGCCGGTCCCGTTTTGCCTGCGAGGACGGCAGCCGCCAGGTATCGACCCGGACTCCGTAACGGGTAGTCCACTCGGACACCTCGATCACCTGGGACAGCCAGTCCGGGGCCGCCACCGCCAACGCTTCCAGGGCCGCGCGGACGCTCTCCCCGGCCAGTTCCAGCCGGTTCAGGTCCCGCACGGCCGAGATCACGTGCGTGGAGTCGGTCCGCTGCTTGCCGCCCCCGCCGATCAAACCCCTGGCCTTCAACGTCTCCAAAAGCCGGTCGAACGCTGCCCGCTCCAGCCCGTGCTCAACCAGCCGGGACCGGAACTTGGCCAGCACGCTGGGATCGAACCCCGGATCGGCCAGCTCCAGGCCGAGGGCGTACTTCCAGTCGATCGCCCGCGCCACCATCAACGCCGCCTGCCGATCGGTCAGATCCTCCACATACTGCAAGGCCGTCACCAGCGCCAACGCCCCCGGCGACTCGGCCGGGGCACCCCGCACCCCGAACGCGCCGGCGAACAACTCATCGCTGAACACCTCGCCCAGCTCATCCCGGACACTCATCGCCAGACTGCCCTTGGGAAACGCCGCCCGCGCCACCGCTGCAGTCTGCGCGGGAACCTGCGGAACCGGCTGCGGCCGCATCGACACCAACCACCTCATCCCACGGCCGCGAAAAGGGAGAGACGACCGCAACACAAGATCATTCAGGCCAGAGCGGCCACCACCACGAACCTACAACCGCGTGTCCGGAATTCGGCAGCAGAGTCGCCATGGGCAACAAACGCTCGATCGAGAAGATGGAGGAGCTGCGGCAGCGGCTGTTCGACGGGATGGCCGACCGCGGCCTGACCGGCGACGCCGCCGAGACGGTGTGGACCCAGCTGCAGGCCTTCGCCAACTACGGCTTCCCCGTTCTCTCGCCCAATCGACATCTGTCGGGACCGAAGCCGTGTGCAGCGTAGCCGATGCTGTCGGGGTGGCCGAGTTGTCGAGTACCTGGATGCACGACGAGTCCGGTGCCCACATCGCGGCAGAAGCGGATGGGCGATGAAGGCCGTGCGACGAAGGCGTGTGCAACGCCGTGCGACGGGGTCAGGTGCTCATCATGTACCGGCGCTTTCGACCGCGCGATAGCTCACATCCGTGCCCACGGCACCGGATCAGCGCATCGACCGGAAGGCGCGCCGCACCTGGTCGACGAAGAGTTCCGGCTGTTCGAAGGCGGCGAAATGGCCGCCGCGGTCGAGCTGTTCGAAGAAACGGAGGTCGGGGTAGTACCGCTCGCACCAGCGCCGCGACGGCCGGACGATCTCGCGTGGGAAGACCGAAACGCCGACCGGTACATCCGGCGGCTCGGGCTGGCGGCGCGTGCTGCGGTTGGACGGCCGGGCAAACCCGTCCTCCCAGTAGATCCGGGCCGACGACGCGGCCGTCGAGGTGTGCCAGTAGACGCTGATGTTGTCGAGCATCTGGTCGCGGCTGAGCGCTTCGAGGGGATCGCTGTCGTGGTCGGTCCAGGCCCAGTACTTCTCGGCGATCCAGGCGCACTGCCCCACCGGAGAGTCGATCAGCCCGTAGGCCAACGTTTGCGGGCGGGTAGCTTGCTGGAGTGCGTAGGCACTGCCCCATTCCAGGTGGTAGCCAATGTCGGCCAGGCTCTGCCGCTCGAAGTCGGTCAGGTCATCCGTTGTGGACCGGTCGCGGACTGGCCACGGCGCATAGTTGAGGTGGATGCCCACCAGGCGCTCGGGCTGCTGCGCCGCCAGCGCCGTCGTAACGGCCGATCCCCAGTCGCCGCCCTGGGCGCCGAACCGCTGGTACCCGAGGCGGGTCATCAGCACCGACCACGCCCGTGCGATCCGCGCCGACCCCCATCCGGGCTCCGCCGGCTTCGCGCTGAACCCGAAGCCGGGCAGCGATGGGCACACCACGTGGAAGGCGTCGCCGGCGTCGCCGCCGTGTGCGACCGGGTCGACCAGCGGATCGAGGACGTCGAGGAACTCCACCACCGAGCCCGGCCAGCCATGCGTCACGATCAGCGGCAGCGCGTCCGGATGGGGCGACCGGAGATGTACAAAGTGGACGTCGATGCCGTCCAGTTCGGTGGTGAACTGACGCAGCGCGTTGAGCCGTGTCTCAAGGCGCCGCCAGTCGTACTGACGCGCCCAGTACTCACATAGATCACGAAGCCAGTCCACCGGCACGCCTTGGCTCCAGTCCGCCACCGTCGCCGGTTCGGGCCACCGGGCCCGCGTCAGGCGCTGCCGCAGGTCGTCGAGCGCGCCCTCGGCAACGCTGATCGTGAAAGGGGTCAGCTCGTCGCTCATCCCGTCACCGTAGTCCCAGACCACAGCCAACGCCGGGCGCTGGTTGTACCGGTGATCCACATGCCGACACGGTGCTGATCGCAAAAGGTCACCGAGACCGCGCCGAGATCGGCGGCAAGCCGCAATGCTCGGCGCCTGCGCGGTAGTCGATGCGCAAGCGCACTCTTCTCGGCAAAGTCGGACGTGCGCCCGGTTCGGTCCTGACCACGCTGACAGCGGCATGAGCGGTTGCTGCAGATGGCCATGCCGCTCACAGGCTAGCTTTGGCCTCCACGGCCCTGGACAGGAACGCGTGCAGCTTGTCTCCCCAACTCTCCTCGTCGGCGGCGGCCCAGTACTGGTCGGTCAGCTCACTCAGCTCTTCCGCATTCGACAGACCAACGTACGGCCGCGCCACCGCGTACTCCTCCTCCCGGCCCAGCTCGTCGCGACGA
>Ga0210378_10000709_pt1 | contig 17261 bp, 11 predicted proteins | sample PLM1_60_b1redo_FD_155465 | JGI IMG/M metagenome (GOLD analysis project Ga0210378, IMG submission 155465) | Groundwater sediment microbial communities from an aquifer in East River, Colorado, USA - PLM1_60_b1 redo | ecosystem: Environmental > Terrestrial > Soil > Riparian zone | place: USA: East...
CGCCATCCTGGCCGAGCTCGGAGTGCTGCCCACCGGGCAGCTCGTCGAGGTCGCCCGCGCCGACCTGGTCGCGAACGTGATCGGTGGGACCGCGCTGAAGACCGCGGAGCGGTTCGAGCAGGCCGTGGGGGGCGTCCTGTTCATCGACGAGGCGTACACCCTGGCGGCCACCGCCTTCGGCGGGCCGGACTTCGGCCGGGAGGCGGTGGACACGCTGGTCAAGCTGATGGAGGACCACCGCGACGAGGTGGTGGTCATCGTCGCCGGCTACACCCAGGAGATGCGGAAGTTCCTGGCCACCAACCCCGGGCTCGCCTCGAGGTTCTCCCGCACGATCGAGTTCGCCGACTACTCCGCGGCCGATCTGGTCACGATCGTCGAGCGGTGCTGCCGCGCCTACCACTACCGGCTCGAGCTCGAGACGCACGACGCGCTCACCTCGTACTTCGCGAAGATGTCGCGGGACGCCACGTTCGGCAACGGCCGCACCGCCCGCAGGGTGTTCGAGGAGATGGTGGGCCGGCAGGCCTACCGCCTGGCCGCGGACCTGGACGCCGACGCGGTCGCGATGGCCCGGCTGCTGCCCGAGGACCTCGGCCCGCTACCCGGCGCCAGCGTCGGGGCCGGCGCCGCCGCCGACGACGCCGCCCGGGTGGAAGCCCTGCTCGCACAGTTGCACCAGATGATCGGGCTGAGCGAGGCGAAGCGCGAGGTCAGCAACATGGTCGACCTGCTCGCCTCGGCACGGCAGCGGGAGGCGGCCGGGCTGCCCGTCCCCGGACTGAGCCGGCACCTGATCTTCGCCGGGCCGCCGGGCACCGGCAAGACCACCATCGCCCGGCTCTACGGCAGGATCCTGGCCGCCCTCGGCGTGCTCGCCAACGGGCAGGTGGTCGAGGTCTCCCGGGCCGACCTGGTCGGTGAGTACGTGGGCCACACCGCGCAACGCACCAGGACCGCGTTCGAACGCGCCCGCGGCGGCGTGCTGTTCATCGACGAGGCCTACGCCCTGTCCAGCCAGCAGGGCAGCGGCAGCGACTTCGGCCACGAGGCGATCGACACCCTGGTCAAGCTGATGGAGGACCACCGGGACGAGGTGGTGGTGATCGCCGCCGGCTACGAGGCGGAGATGGAGCGGTTCCTGGCCACGAACCCCGGTCTGTCGTCGCGGTTCTCGCACCACGTCCGGTTCGCCGACTACACCACCGACGAGCTGGTGACAATCGCCAGCCAGCACGCGGCAACGGCCGGGTACGAGTTCAGCGGGGCAGCCGTGGCCGCGCTGCGCCGGCACTTCGTGTCCGCGCCGCGCGGGCCGTCCTTCGGCAACGGACGCTACGCCCGGCAGGTGCTGGACGCGGCGATCACCCGGCACGCCGGACGGCTGCGGCGCACCGCATCCCCGACGCCGCAGGACCTCAGCCTGCTGCTCCCGAGCGACGTAGTGCCGCCCGAACCGGCCTAGCCCGGCCAAGTCCGGGGCCACGGCCGCTGACCGCCCCGCGATGCCCGGTGCGGCCGGCCCGGTGCGGCCGGCCCGGTGCGGCCGGCCCGGTGCGGCCGGCCCGGTGCGGCCGGCCCGGTGCGGCGGTCGAGCACACTCCCTACGCGGCCACCACCGTGGCGAACCGGTGCAGTTGCGGTCGACGGGTGATGCCGAGCTTGCGGTAGATGTGGGTGAAGTGGAACTCCACCGCCCGCCTGCTGACCCCGAAACGCCCGGCGATCGCGTCGTTCGTCTGGCCCGCCACCGCCATCGCGATCAGCCGGCGCTCGTGCGCGGTCAGTGCGGCGGGGCCGAACGTGGGGCGGTGGCCCTGGTCGGCCGCCGGACACCGGCCCGCCGGGCCGTCTGGGTTCGGCGGGCGTTCGGCCGGCTCGACCAGCCGCTCCAACTGGCTGGCGAGCAGTTCGGCGCCGCGCCCGCGCAGCAGGTCGAGCGCCTGACGCACCGGATCGCCGGCCGGGGCGGCACCGGGTGCGGCGAGGATGGCGACCGCCTCCGTGATGGGCTGCCGGCGCCGGGCGAGCACGCCATGAACGGCCAGGGCTTCGGCGAGCGCGCCTGGCGCTTTCGCGGCCCGGGCGAGGGCAACCTGCTCCCTGGCGAGTGCAACGGCCTCGGTGCGCTTGCCCAGGGCGGCGTACGCGACCGCGGCGGCCGGGCGCCACCAGGCGGCGACCTGATCGCCGGTCGCCCCGACCTCGCCGCGGCGACCGCCCTCGAGCAGGTCGGCCAGCGCGCCCGGGGCGTCGCCGGCGGACAGCCGCAGCCGGCCTCGGGATCGCAGCACCTGGTCGTAGACCCACAGGTCGGGCACGTCCCCGTCGAGTTGCGCGCCGGCCAGGACGGCCAGGCCCGCCTGGTACTCCCCCTGCTCGGCGTGGCAGTCCGCCAGCACGGCCGTGGCCAGCACGGTGGCCAGCCGCCGCGGACCGCCGCGGGCGCAGACGGGTGCCGCCAGCGCCGCCCGGGCGCTCGCCGCGGCCTGCGCATGCTCGCCGGCGGCGTGGTGTGCGGCGGCCTGCAGCGCCCGCGCCCAGGCGGCCAGCAGCCGCAGGCCGCGACGGTCGGCGTGGACGGCCTGCCGCTGGCAGTAGTCGATCACGAGCCGGTACTCCCCGGCGCGCAGGAGCGCGGCGGCGCCGTTGCCGAGGCCGGCGATCGTCTGGTCCTCGCCCAGGTCGTCCCGGGTGACGATGCCGTCGAGCGCGCTGGTCGCCAGCACGCAGGCATCCTGCAGGCCGGCGGCGTCGAGGCTGAGCCGGAACGCGCGCAGGGCTTCGGCGAGCGGCTCCAGCCGACCCGGCGGGCGGCGGCGGCGCATCCGGCCGAGCAGCCCGGCGAGATGATCGGCGAGTCCGGGCGAGCTGGCGCGCGACCAGGTGGTCATGGACAGCCGCTGCAGGTCGAGTTCGTCGGCCAGATCGGGGTCCTGCGGCGCCACCCGTCCAACCGCGTCGAACAGCACGGCGGCCGCCTCGACCGGCGCTGCCGAGTCGAGCAGCGCGCCGGCCAGCCGGCTGGCCACCCCGGCGACCTGGCCGGGTTCGTCCAGCCGGGACAGCGCGGCGCGGAGGTGCTCGACGGCCGCGGGGAGATCCTCGTAGACCTCCACCGCCCCCAACTCGGCCAGGTAGCGGACGCGCGTCCGTGGCTGGTGCGGCTCGGCCAGCAGCCGCCGCAGGGCCACCAGCGCCCGCTCCGGCCTGCCCTCGCCCAGCGCGATCTGCGCCGCGGACCACAACGTCCGAACCGCCCAGTCCTCGCCGACCGGCGTGGCCGTCCGCGCCAGGTGCGCGGCCACCTTCGGGGCCGGCGCGCACCGCTCGAACAGCGCCCGGGCGATCCGCACCTGCAACTGGCCGCGCTCCCCCTCCGGCAGCGCGGCGAGCATCGCGCGGCGTACCAGGTCGTGCCGGAAGGCTACTTGCTCGCCGAGCGTCAGGACGTCCATGCGGCTCAGCGCGGCGGCGACGGTGACCGCGGTGGCCAGCGGCAGCCCGGCCGCCGCGGCGGCGGTTTCCAGCTCGGTCTGGCCGAGCAGCGCGATGCTGGTGGCGAGCCGGACCGCGTCGTTGCCCGATTGGGACAGTCGCATGACGACAGCCTCGCCGAGCTGGCGTGAACCGCAGCGCGGCACGGTGCGGGTGCCGTCCGCGCTTGGCGCAGTGTCCGCGGCGGCCAGCACCCGGAGGAGATCCTGCAGCAGCAGTGGTTTCCCGCCGGTCGCGGCGAGGCACTGCGCGGCGAACCCGGCCGCCGGCGGGACGCCGAGCCGCTCGGCGATCAGCCGGTCCACCGATCCAGCGTCCAGGCCGGACAGTGGCATCAGGTCGACGCCGGACAGCAACTGCGCCACCAGCCCGGTGGTGCCCGCCGGCACGTCCGGAGAGAGGGTGGCAACGACAGCCAGCGGCAGCCGTTGCATCCGCCGGGACAGGTGGATCAGCCACCGCAGCGAACCGGCGTCCGCCCACTGGATGTCGTCGACCAGCACGACCAGCGGCGCGCGCCGGGCGATGTTCGCGGTCAGCCAGTACAGGGCGCGCGAGGCGGCATGCCGGTCCAGGCTCCCGCCGAGGCCGGGGGTCTCGCGGGCGTCGAGGTTCAGGATCCGCGGGACTTCCGCGGCCGGACCGCGCAGCCACGCCCGGCGCTCCTCCTCCGACCCGCCGTCCAGCGCCAACTCGAAGAGTTGCCCCACCACGCCGAGCGGGAGGTCGCTCTCGCCGGCGTTCGCCCGGGCCCGCAGCACCCGCGCGCCGGCCTGCTCGGCGGCGGCCGCGGCGGCGGACAGCAGCGCGGACTTGCCGATCCCCGGCGGTCCTTCGAGCACCAGGAAGCGTGGCGACCCGGCTACCGCTCGGGACACGGTCTTGGTCAGCGTAGCCACCTCGGCCTCGCGGCCAATGATCTGGTCCATCTCGGTCCTGGTCACGATCGGGCAGCGGCCGGTTGTGGGGCTGGCGGCCGGTGGTCGGCGGCGGGGCACCCCGGGGCGCCGGCTCGCTCGACCGCCGCGGCGGTCCTCGGTGGACGGAACGACATGGAGGTCCTCCTCCCGTCTCGACACCCACCATGCCTACGAGCGCCCTGCCGACCGCGGTTCACTTGTGGGCCGCCGCGTCGTAACGTTTGTTCTCCTCCGGCACAGCCGGCTTGAGGCGGATTCGGTCCATATGGGACGCCTGTCCGCGGTGCTCAGTGCCGCCGTCCGCCGGCGGAGGATGCCAGGTCGGTCGCCGAGATGCCGACGCTGTCCAGCAGCCGGGACAGGTTGGCGGTCTGCGCGCCGTGGAAGGTCAGCAGCTTGGCCAGCTCGCCGAGGAACTTCAGGCTGTCGGCAGCCGACGGCTCGTAGTTCTCGCGGATCGCCTTGGCGATCGGGCCGTTGCCGTTGGCGAGAACCGTGATCCTCCGCAGCTCGTTGAAGATGTCGGCGACCAGGTCGGAGATCGCACCGAGGTGCTTCGCGCCCCGGTTGACCTGACCAGGATCGGCAGCGAAGACGCTGCCGCCCGCTCCGCCGGACATGCGGGGCGACGCCGCCGCGGAGGCAGGGGTTGCCGGCCCGGCCAGTGCGGCGCGACTCCTGGTCGCCGGCCGCATCCTGGTCTGCACCGGCCGCAGGGCGACGGCACCTCCTGCCGTCGTGGCCCGGACGGTGAACTGTTGGGTCGGGCTCGGGCCGGCCGGCCGGGACGCCAACCGTCGGGTCGCGCTCGAGCCGGCCGGGCGGGCCGCCAGTTGTCCCGTCGCGGTCGGGCCGGCCAGCCGGGCGGCCCGCTGTCCGGTCGCGCTCGGGTCAGCCGGCCCGGCCGCCGACTGTCCGGTCGGCGTCGTCACGACCGACGAGCGGGCCGGAGGTGCCTGCGGCGGACCGGGTTGACCAGCCGCCGGGGCGCCCAGAGCGGCGCGCCCAGCCGACGCCTGACCGGGACGGGCCGACCCCTCCGGCCTGGGCGCCGGGACGCGCGCGGACGGCTCGGCGGCCAGCCCGGACACCGGCCGACCCGCCGACCGCTGTACCCCAGGCCGCGACCCGGGCACCGCCGTGGACGGCCCGGCGGGCAGCCCGGACCCCGGACGACCCGACCCCGGCCCGCCGCCCGAACCGGGCCCCGGACGACCCGCCGCCGGCCCGCCGCCCGGACCCGATCCCGGACCGGCGGCCGGCGGCCGCCCACCCGACCTCGACCCCGGCCGACCCCCCGACCCCGGCTCACCACCCGAACCCGACCCCGGACCACCGGCAGGCGGCTTGGGCTCGGCCCGCTTCGGCCCCGGCCGGCCGGTGGACGGCTTCGGCTCACCACCCGAACCCGGCCCCGGACCACCGGCAGGCGGCTTGGGCTCGGCCGGCTTCGGCCCCGGCCGGCCGGTGGACGGCTTCGGCTCGCCCGCTGGCTTCCGCCGCCCGCGCGTCGCCGGCGTGCCGTCCGGCTCGGCCGCCCGGCCGTGCTCAGGCTGGATGCCGCCGGTCGCCTGGTCAGCCACGGCCAGCGTCCTTGCGCCGATCCGGTGCGTCGTCGGCGAAGAGCGGATCCTGCACGGCGCGGGCAGCCGCCTCGAACATCGCATCGATGTCCCAGCCGCCATCGGAGCGCACGCTGGGCCCCACGCCAAGGCCGAGCCCGGTCGGCAGCAGACCCGCCAGCGCGTCGGCCGCCTGACGGGCGGCCGCGTCCTGGGCCGACCGGACCGTCTCGACGATCCGGGCGGCGAGCTCGGCCGGTGCCAGCTTCCGGTATCCGGTGCCGTTCAGCTTGAGCGCCGACAGCCTTCCCTGGTTGTCGACAGTCGCCTCGATGGACCGGTCCTTCGAGGTCGCCGCCGCGGTAGCCTTCGCCAACTGGTCGCTCGCCGCCTGGATGCGCGTCCTCTGAACCTGCAGCTTCGCGAGAGCCTCATCCAGCTGCTGGCGTAACGGTGTGGACACGGACTTCCCTCCTCAGTGGATGATCAGGTTGTGACCGGCTGGGCGATGCTCGGCTCGGCCGGGCCTTCGGACGGCGTGCCGGCCGGTTCCTCGGCCTGTTCCTCGGCCTCGATGGGTCGGCCGCGACGGCGGGGCACGGCCGGATGGAGCCGCTCCTGGCCGGGCACGGAGGTGACCAGCATCTCCTCGGCGCTGTCCTCGTCGAGCCGACCGATCACGCCGGAACCGGCGTCGACGTCGGTCCCCCAGACGGCCTCGTCCTCCGCCAGCCAGGTCTGACGTTCCCGCTCCTGCGGTTTCTCGCCGGCGCCCGCGCCGGCGCCGCCCATCATCGGCGGGAAGAACGGGACACCGCCGGAACCGTTCTCGGAGCCGGCAGGCGCCCCAGCGCCGGAGGCGCCGGGCGCGCCGCCCAGGCCAGCCAGCCCCAGGCCAGCGCCGGCCGGCCCGCCGCCGATCCCGCCCGGGCCGCCGCCGACACCGGCGAGTCCGCGCGCCGAGGCGCCGTCCAGGGCGCCGGGCGGAGGTGCCAGTTCCGGTATGTGCAGCCCAGACGAGGAGCGGGGCTGGTCCGACTTGCCGCCGTCCGCTCTGCCGAGTGGCGTCCCCCCCGGCAGGCGGCCAGCGGACGGGAGTTCGCCGAGCCCTGGCGCAAACCGGCTTGCCCCCGGATTGGGCAGCTTGCCGGAGCCAGACCGGCCACCTCGGCCTGTCCCCAGCCCGCCCGGCGGGATGAGCCCGAGCCCGTTCCCCAGACCGACGCCCGGGCCGCCAACCCCGGTATGTGACCCACCCGGCGGCGGGAGCTGCCCCAGATCGGCCGCACTCCTCGGCGGCGGCGGCAGGTGCCCCAGGTCGGCCGCACCATTCGGCGGCGGGAGATGTCCCAGGTCGGCCGCACTCCTCGGCGGCGGCAGGTTCCCCAAGTCGGTCTTCGGCGGCGGCGGCAGGTCCCCCAAGTCGGTCTTCGGCGGCGGCGGCAGATTCCCCGAGTCAGTTTTCGGCGGCGGCGGCAGGTCCCCGGAGTCAATCTTCGGCGGCGGCGGGCTGCCCGGCGGCGGCGGCCCGCCGCCGTCCGGGTTGGGTATCACCGTCGGGGGCATGGTCGGGGCGTCCAACGGGTTGATCCCGGCCGCGCTCAGCTCAAAGACAGATCGCAGCCGAGTCATCGCGTCCACGGCCGGCTTGTCGAGGTAGGTTTGGATCTCCGTCTTGAGTCTATTCGTGATATCGGTGCTCATCGCTTCCCAGGTGGCCGCCTTGGTGAGGTCCGCTGTCCCACCAGACGGCCACGGGAACTGCGCCAGCTTGCCTCGATAGTAATTGTCGGTATGGAACCCTCCGCCGCTCCACATGCCCTTTCGGTTTACGAAAGCGTCGACCTGTTCCAACCACCAGGCGAGGTGGGACCGCGGAAAGTCGCCCAGGTAGTCCGCGACCGCGCGCCACTTGGCGGCCATCTCCCGGCCGAACCTGAGCAGCTCCAACTCGGCGTTGGTGACCGCGGTGCCGACCCCAACGCCGTACTTGGTGGTCATCTGCGTGTGCAGATCGTCCAGCCCGTCGCCATAGTGCTTGAGCCGATCGGCGATCACGAAGGCGGCCGTGCCCCTGAACGCGGAGTCCTTCGAGCTGAGGTTCGTGGCGTACCGGTGGAACTCAGCGGCGGTCTCCGCCAGCCAGACCTCGAGCTGGTGGACCAACCACCCGAGGTCGTCCAGCGTGTGGGTGTTCATCTGCCCATAGTTGCCGTCCTCGATCTGACTGATGACCGCGTTGATGGCGCCGACCGCGGTGTTCCAGTTCCTGAGGGCGTCGGTGTTGATCTTGGCGGCGTAGAACGTGTGATGTGCGAACCCCACCGGTCCCTGGAACCAGACATCATTCTTGTTGACGTCGAGGCTGGGGTCGAACGTGATCCATCCGTTGCTCGGCGCGGCCGGCCCGGCCAGATCGAAGGTCCCTTCCGTCACGGCCACCAGCGCGCGATCGTAGGTCCACTCGGCGTCGTTGGCGGGAAACTTCGGCGCATCTGCCACAGTCTCTTCTCCTACCAGGTATCAGCGGCGCGGCCGGCACCCGCGACAACGGTCGGCGACGGTCAGGCGGGGTGCGGTCAGGGCGGCCCGCCGCCGCTACTCGACTTGGCCCCCGGAGACACGTCCGGGAAGTCGGTCACGAACTTCGAGGCGCTGTAGGTGCTCAGGTTGCCGGTGGACTCGAAGACGTCCCGGGCGTTCCTGAGCGCCGTGATGTACTGTTCCCAGTCCTTGCTGAGGTCGCGGTACCGCTCCTTCACCGACCTCCCGAACGCGACCGCGCTGTCGTTCAGCCCCTTCGCCGGGCTCCAGGCCAGCGAGCCGGGATGGATCCCGCCGCCGAGCGTGTCGTCGAGCCTGACGCCCGGTCTGGGCTTCGCGAGATTCGTGTTGAGATCCCGGTCCACGCTCACGATGTAGTCGATCAGCTTGTCGTACTCCGCCCGGTCGAACGCCGTGATCCGGTGGTTCGGGACCGGTGCGTGCGGTGGGGTTGGCGCCATGTGTTCATCTCCAGAATGGTCCCGCCGAGCCCGGGGTTGCCGCTCCGCCGGGAGCCGGCAACGCCGGCGCGGCCAGGAGCGGAAACCCTGGGCTCGGCTGCTCGCTACGAATGGTCCGGACGGCTTACAGGATGGCGCGGGCGCTGTTCCGGTCGCCCTCGAGGAATGTCTCGTGGATGTTCAGGACCGCAGTCGTTCCGCTGTGCAGTCTGGCGACCATCTCGTGGTAGTCGCCGTCCCACTTGCGTTGCTGCTCTTCCCAGAGCGGCGCCGCCTGACCGTGGACCGCTTCGTTCATGCCGCGGAGGCGGCCGTTGAGATCCAGCAGGATCGTGCCCAGGTTCGAGACGGCCGACTGCAGGATGTTGTGTGCTATGGCGTGGTCGCCGTGGTCGACCATGAACGACGTCATCGCGTTCTCCTTTCGGTGGTTGGTCCGGTCCCGCTCAGCGGCGGGCGCCCTGGGCTGTGCTGGAGGCCTGCGCGCTGGTGCCTATGTTCCTCCGCCGGACATCGGCGACCTTGGCGTTGAGCTGGTCCAGGTCTCCGACGATCTGGTTGAATTCGTCGGTCCACTCGTAGAGCGCCTCCTGCATGATCCGACCGGACTCCGAATTGTTGGCGCGGATGTAGTCCTCCGCCTGGCGCTGGACCCCGGTGTTCAGCGACTTCATCTGGGCCACCGCTCCGTTGGTCGCATCGATGATCGAAGCGAGCTGCTTGTCGTCCATTCCGTAGGGAAGGGCCATCGTTTCCTCCTGACGTCGTTGGTGCGTGGAATGCGTGCGGCGGGGGTGGCGCCGCCGGAGCCGCTAGGACACTGCGCCACCACCTCCGTTGCCGATCCGATCCAGCACCGGCCCGGTCGGCAGCAGTGCGAGCAGGTCGGCCGGCACGCCGACGGCCGAGGACACCGGCACGCCAAGGGAATCGGCCGCGCCGGCGCTGGCGACCGGGTACTTCGCGCCGTCCTCGGTGACCAGGTACAGCCCCGCGCCCGGCAGGCCCGGGGCCGGCTGGGTGCGGGCCAGCAGGCCACCACCGGGCCGGACGGCGACCTGGTCGGCCACCCGCGCGTCCCGGTCCAGCGCCGGTCCGTCGACTGTGGATCCCTCGACCGCGCCGGCCGGAGCCGTCAGCAGCGAGACGGTAGCGTCGCCGCCGGGCGTCACCTGGGCACACGGCACCTGCCCAGCAGCGGGCGCCAGCGTCGGCGGGGAGGGCGGCAGCTGCGCTTGCCAGCCCGGTGCCGGCAGCATCGCCGCCGAGCCCAGCGCCGCCGGGCTGAGTTCGCCTGCCAGCGGCGGCTGGTCGCCGTAGGCGACCGCGGCGGCCGGGTCGCCCAGGGCGAGCGCCGCCGCGGTCGCCGTCGTCGGCACCAGCCCGCCGATGGCCAGCTGGTAGAAGCGCGCCGGCACGCCGGTGCCATGCACCACGAACACCTGCCCGACCCGGCTCGGCCGGCCGTCGAGCGGCGGCCCGGCCGTTCCCCGGCCGGGCATCGACGGAGAGCCGAGATCGGGGCCGGCCGGCAGGGCGTTGATCCAGGCGTCGCGCACCGGCACGGCCGCGTCCCCGTCGAGCCCGAGGGCGCGCTCGACCCACGGGGCGGACAACCGCATCCGCCGGTCCCGCCAGGCCAGGTACTTCGTGCCGTCGGCGGTGCTGACCAGCGCCGCCTGCCGGTCGGTCAGCGGCCGGGCATCCGCCTCGGCACCGATCCGCACCGCGAGCGCCGGGCGGACGGTGCCGGCCGCGTCCACAGTGGAGGTAGCACACACCAGCCAGGGCTGCGTTCCGGACTGCTTGGGGTCCGGTAGCGAGTCGGGCGCCCCGACGATGCCCACCGCGCCGCCGCGGGGGACACCGGCCAGCGAGGATGCCGGCACCGAGTCCACCGTGAGCTTGGATCCGAGCAGCAGCCGGGCCGAGGCGTAGTTGAGCACCGGCCGGAGCCGGCCGTCCAGCAGCACGAACCGGTTACCGGTCTGCTTCTCCACCACCAGCGTTCCCGGTTTCCGCCACCCGGTCGCACCGCCCGGGACGAGGATCGCCAGCACCACCAGCCCGCCGAGCGCGAGCGCCGCGAGCACGAGTCCGATGATCAGCCCGACCGGTGTGCGGCGCATCGGTGTCACCGCGAGGTCCGGCTCCCCCGCCAACAACGCGGAGACGAGCCGACCGGTCAGGAACGTATGCGCCTGCACCTGGTCACGCCGGCTGTGCACGGTCCACCCCCCGACTCAGGCCCATCCGGCACGCACCCGGCCGTAGAGGTGGAGCACCGCCAGCACCAGCGGGACGACGGCGATCGCCGCGGCGGTATGGCAGAGGTCGGCCAGCCGGCCCCAGTACGGCATCAGCCGGCGGCCGGGCAGCACCCGGGCGGCGGCAACCAGGACCCCGGCCAGGGCCACCAGGGCCGCGACGACTCCCAGCCGGTGGGCGGGGGTCGCGGCCGCGGCCTGCGCCGACACCACCGCCGCCGCGCCGAACAGGCCGGGCACCAGCGTGGCCAGCCGCTGCCACGCGCCGGTCAGCTCGCGGCCGTGCAGCAGCAGGAGAAACGACACGACGGCAGCCAGCGCCTGCGTCGCCGGGCCGGGGGTCGAAGCGAGCACCGCCAGGCAGCCGGCGCAGACGGCGCCCAGCCCGAGATACAGCGCGGCCACGTAGCCGTCGGCGAGGTCGGTGCTGGCCAGGATCCTCCGGCTCGGCTCGGGGTCGATGTCCTGCTGGAACTCCGCGGCGTTGGTCGGCAGCGGCTTGATCCGCAGCCCGGCCAGCCGGGAGGCCAGGATCGGGACGGCGACGCCCAGCAGCAGAGCGGTGGCCAGGGTGGTCGCTGCGGCGCCGGCCATGCCGACTCCCGGCACGGTGGCCAGCAGCCCGCCCAACGCGACCAGCATCCCGGCACCGGCCGCGGACAGGAAGCCGCGGCAGGTGCCGCCGAGCGCGAACCGGCCCAGCATCGCCGCCGCGGCGCCGGCGGTGCCGGCGGCAAGCACCCCCGGCGCGGTCAGCAGGCCCGGTCCCAGCCGCGCGATCCGGTCGCCGGCCGGCAGGACGAGCCCTGCCACGGCGGCGAACCCGACGGCACCGGCGGCCAGCAGCACGCCGGCCGGGCCGTCTCCCCACGCCCGGGAGGCCGCGGTGGCGCCGACCAGCAGCACGACCGCCACCAGGCCGCCGGCCAGCGCCGCCCGGGTGCCGACGCCCGTCGCCGGCACCACCGCGGCGCCGATGGCCAGCGCCGTGCCGACGAGCGCGAACAGCAGCCGGCGGGTCAACTCCGGCCGCCACCGGTCCGCGCGGGCGGCGATGCCCCTGGCCACGCCGTCGACGAGGTCGTCGAAGTCCACCGGCGGTAGCTGGTCGGTGCGGGCGCGCAGGTACACCATCTCGCCGTCGTACAAGCCGAGAGCGGCCGTGCCGAGATCCTCCGCAAGCGGCGGCTCGCCGAGGCGCTGCAGCACCCACCCACCGTGCTCGTGCCCGACGCCGGTCAGTTCCGGGCCGAGATGGCCGACCAGGGTCGGCATCAGGTCCGCGACCGGGACGTGGGCGGGCACCGCCAACTCGACCCGGGACGCCGGGCCGACCAGTACCAGCCGGCAGACCTCACCGGAGCTCGCGCCGGTCGCCATATCAGCCATGACGGGCCCTACGGCCGGTGACTGCGCACGGTTCACTGCGGCAGCCGGGCCGTCGCCGCCGGGGCGACCGTCGTGGTCCGTGCGGCGGGCGCGGCACGTAGGGCGAGAGGAGAACACCGTTGAACGGGGAACGAGGAGGCGATCGCGGTGAGCACGATGGTGTTCCGCCGACCCACCCGGCAGCCCCCGCCGGAGATGCCCGCCGGAGAACTGTCCTTACAGGAACCACCGGTGCTGCCCGAGGCGCCGACCGGCAACCTCGGCATGATGATGACCTACCTGCCGATGGCGATCGGGTCGAGCGCCCTGATCCTGCTCTTCGTGCCGCCCGGCCGGGGCGGGCTGTCCCTGCTCGCCGCCGGCCTGATGGCGATGACGTCGCTGACGATGGTCTTCGGCCAGGCGGGGCGGTCCACCAGCGACCGCAAGCGGCGGATGCGGGGCGAGCGGCGCGACTATCTCCGGTACCTGGCGCAGAGCCGGAAGATGGTACGCGCGATGGCCGAGAAGCAGCGGCTGTCGCTGGCCTGGCGACATTCCGATCCGGACGGCCTGTGGTCGGTCGCGATGAGCAGCCGGCTGTGGGAGCGGCGAACGTCGCATCCCGACTTCGCCGAGGTGCGGATCGCGACCGGGGTGCAGCGGCTGGCGGTCACGATCAGTCCAATGCAGACCAAACCGGTCGAGGACCTGGAGCCGCTGAGCGCGCGTGCGCTGCGGCGCTTCATCCACGCGTACACCACGCTGGCCGACCAGCCCACCGCGGTGTTCCTGCGTGGTTTCGGCCACGTGCACTTCCGCGGCGACCCGGACTCGGTGCGGTCGGTGGTGCGGGCGCTGGTCGCACAACTGGCCACCTTCCACGCGCCGGAGGATCTGCGGGTGGCGGTGTGTGCCGCCCCCGCGCACGCGGCGGACTGGGACTGGGTGAAGTGGCTGCCGCACGCCCAGCACCACGCCGAGCAGGACGGCGCGGGCCAGGTCCGGCTGGTCGCCGGCGAGGTCGACGAGCTCGAAGCCCTACTGGTGTCCGAGTTGGACGGTCGCGGCCGGTTCGAGGCCGGGGCGACGCCGAGCCGGGATGAGCCCTACCTGGTCGTCGTGGTGGACGGGCCGTCCGTGCCGCCGGGATCCCGGCTGGCCGGTACCGGGTACCACAATGCCATCATCCTGAACGTCTCCGCCGCAGCGCCGGCCGGAACCGGCCGCACGACGCTGCGGCTGGAGGTCACCCCGGACGAGATCAAGATGGTCCGCTTCGACCGGGCCGGGGCCGAGAGCCACACCCTGCTCGGCCGGCCGGACCGGCTGTCGGTGCCGAAGGCGGCCGCGCTGGCCCGCACCCTGGCGCCGTTCCGGCTCGCGGCGACCTCGGACGTCGTCGAGCCGCTGGTCACCGACTTCGACCTCGGCACCCTGCTCGGCGTCGGCGAGATCGACGCGCTGGACCCGGCCCGGTTCTGGTCGCGGGCCACCGGACCGGACCGGCTGCGGGTACCGATCGGCATCGCCGAGGACGGCAGCCGGGTCGAGCTGGACCTGAAGGAGTCGGCGCAGGGCGGCATGGGCCCGCACGGGCTGCTCATCGGCGCGACCGGCTCCGGCAAGAGCGAGCTGCTGCGCACCCTGGTCCTCGCGCTGGCGATCACCCACTCCTCGGAGATCCTCAACCTCGTCCTGGTCGACTTCAAGGGCGGGGCGACGTTCCTCGGCCTGGACACCCTGCCGCACACCTCGGCCGTGATCACGAACCTGGCCGGCGAGGCGGCCCTGGTCGCCCGCATGCAGGACGCCCTGCACGGCGAGATGATGCGCCGGCAGGAGCTGCTGCGGCGGGCCGGCAACTACAGCTCGCTGCTGGACTACGAGAAGGCGCGGGCCGAGGGCGCGGCCCTGGATCCGCTGCCGACGCTGTTCGTGGTCGTCGACGAGTTCAGCGAGCTGCTGGCCGCGCACCCCGACTTCAGCGAGCTGTTCGTGATGATCGGCCGGCTCGGCCGCTCGCTGGGCGTGCACCTGCTGCTGGCCAGCCAGCGCGTCGACGACGGCCGGATGCACAAGCTGGAGAGCCACCTGTCCTACCGGATCGGGCTGCGCACGTTCTCCGCGATGGAGAGCCGCGCGGCGATCGGCGTGCCGGACGCCTACCAGCTGCCCAGCGCGCCGGGCAACGGCTACCTGCGCTGCGACGTGTCCACCCTGGTCCGGTTCAAGGCCGCCTACGTCTCCGGGCGGTACCGGCGCCGGACCGTCGAGCAGCGGCGCGAGGAGGTCAGCCGCCAGGTGGTGCGGTTCGGCGCCGGCCGGCTGCCCCGCCCGGACTTCGGGCCGGAGCCGGCTGCGGCCCCGGTCGAGGCACCGTCCACAGCGGACGATCCAGCCACGGCAGACGCACCGTCCACAGCGGACGCCTCCGGATCGGACGAGCGGGCCGAGACGCTGCTGCAGGTCGCGGTCGGCCGGCTGCGTAGCCGGGGGGCACCGGCACACCAGGTGTGGCTGCCGCCGCTGGCGCAGCCGCCCACCCTGGACGAGGTGCTCCCGCCGCTGGTGCCCGTGCCCGGCTTCGGGCTGTGCCCGCCGGACTGGCCCGGCCGGGGTGGCCTCGCGGTGCCGGTCGCGATCGTGGACGAGCCGTTCGAGCAGGCGCGCGACCTGCTCGTCGCCGACCTGTCCGCGGTCGGCGGGCACGTCGGCATCGCCGGGGGCACCCAGGCGGGCAAGAGCACGCTGCTGCGCACGCTGATCGCCGCCCTCGCGCTCACCCACACTCCGGCCGAGGTGCAGTTCTACTGCCTGGACCTCGGCGGCGGCACGCTGGCCACGCTCGCCAGGCTTCCGCACGTCGGCGGCGTCGCCGGCCGGATGGACGCCGACCGGGTCAGCCGCACGGTCGCCGAGGTGCAGGTGGTGCTGGCCCGGCGGGAGCGGCTGTTCGCCGAGCACGGGATCGAGAACATGGCCGCGTACCGGGAGCTGCGGCGGCGCGGCCTGTTTTCCGAGGACCCGCACGGCGACGTCTTCCTGGTCGTGGACGGCTGGGCGTCGCTGCGGGCGGACTTCGAGGCGCTGGACCATCCGATCCGCCAGCTCGCCGAGCGCGGCCTGACCTACGGGGTCCACCTGGCGCTGACCGCCAACCGCTGGTCCGACGTGCACAGCGCGCTGCGCGACCAGCTCGGCACCCGCCTGGAGCTGCGGCTGGGCGACTCCATCGACTCCGTCATCGACATCCGGGCCGCCGCCACGGTGCCCCGCTCCCCCGGTCGCGGGCTCACCATCGACAAGAAGCACTACCTCGCCGCGGTGCCCCGGATCGACGGCCGCCCCCGGACCGAGGATCTGGCCGAGGCGACCCGGGAGCTGGCCGAGGCGGTCGCCGGAAGCTGGACCGGGCCCGCGGCCCCGCCGGTACGGATGCTGCCGGCCATGCTGCCCGCCGACGACCTCCCGGCGCCGGACGGCCGGATGCGGGTCGCGCTGGGATGGGGCGAGGCCGACCTGGAGCCGGTGTGGCACGACTTCGCCGACCACCCGCACCTGACCGTGCTCGGTGACGCCGGCAGCGGGAAGACCGCGGTGCTGCGGCTGATCGCCCAGGCCATCCCGGGCGCGTACCCGCCCGGCGACGCCGTGATGCTGGTGGTGGACCCCCGGCGCGGCATCATCGACGAAGTGCGCCCGGACTACCAGCGCGGCTCCGCGTTCTCCGCCGCCGCCGCCGCCGAACTCGTCGGCACGATGGCCGCCGAACTGCGGCTGCGGGTGCCCGGTCCGCAGATCACCCCGCAGCAGCTGCGACGCCGGGACTGGTGGTCCGGGCCGGAGGTGTACCTCCTCGTCGACGACTACGACCTGCTCACCAGCGGGCTGGGCGGACCGCTGGAGTCGCTGGTCGACCTGCTCCCCCAGGCCGGCGACATCGGCCTGCACGTGGTCCTGGCCCGGGCGGCCGCCGGCTCCAGCCGGATGTCGATGGACGCGGTGGTCCGCCGGATGCACGAGTCGAACACGCCGGACCTCGCCCTGTCCTGCCCGCCCAACGAAATGCCGCTGCTCAACGGCATGCGGCCACGGCAGCTGCCGCCAGGCCGGGGGCTGCTGGTCACCCGCCGCGGCGCGACCCTCCTGCAGACCGGATGGGCGGTCCCGATCGCTGGCCAGGTGCCGGCCGATGTAGCGGGGTCGCGGTGAACCTGCCCGTCCGCGTGCTGGCGGCTGTCGTGGCGACGCTCGGCGGGGCAGCCGGCACGACCGCCGGCGCCGCGCCGGTCGCAGCGGCCAGCCCGATCGCAGCGGCCAACCCGATCGCAGCGGCCAACCCGATCGCCGCGACCCGTCCGGCGGGCGTCCAGTGTGCCAAGCCCGCGACCATCCCCGACCCGAGCATCCCCTGGGCACAGCGCCGGCTGGCCGCCGACCGTGCCTGGCCGCTGACCCGCGGCGAGTCGACGCTGGTGGCTGTGGTCGACACCGGCGTGAGCGCGCGGGCGCCGGCCCTGGCCGGTGCGGTCGCGGCCGGCCGGGACGTCGTGTCCGGCGGCCCCGCGGACACCGACTGCTCCGGGCACGGCACGTTCGTCGCCGGCCTGCTGGCCGCCCGGCCCACCCCCGGCACCG
>Ga0210378_10000710_pt1 | contig 17255 bp, 9 predicted proteins | sample PLM1_60_b1redo_FD_155465 | JGI IMG/M metagenome (GOLD analysis project Ga0210378, IMG submission 155465) | Groundwater sediment microbial communities from an aquifer in East River, Colorado, USA - PLM1_60_b1 redo | ecosystem: Environmental > Terrestrial > Soil > Riparian zone | place: USA: East...
AGATCAGCGGGAGGATCGGCGAAATGGACGTGATCGCCGACCCCGCGCGCCTCAGTCAGCTCCACCTGGCCGACCTCCAGGTGTGAGCCTAGAACTGTCGACCGGCCGCGACTCACTCGGGGCGGGAATGTGACCGTCGTCGCCTGGGGTGTAGACTTTAGCCGACCATGCCAAGAGAACGAATGGATCGCCGGCGGTTTTTGGCCACGACGGGTAAGGGACTGGTCGCCTCGTCCGTGGTCGCGGGCTTCCCCGCCATCGTCCCCGCCTCCGTGTTCGACTCCACGTCGCCGAGCAACCGGATCAACGTGGGCGCCATCGGCGCCGGACGTATCTCGCGCGGACACGACCTGCCGGGCATCTGGCGGCACGACATGGCGCGGATCGTGGCGGTGTGCGACCTCGACCGCCGGAGAGTCGAGGACGCCAAGACCCTGGTCAACGGTTACTACGCCAAGAAGACCGGGAAGCCGCACGACGGCGTCCGCGGATACGCGAACTACCACGACCTGCTCGCGAACAAGGACGTCGATGCCGTCGTCATCAGCACGCCGGACCACTGGCACTGCGTCATCGCCATCGACGCCGTGCAAGCCGGCAAGGATGTGTACCTCCAGAAGCCGGCTTCGCTCACCATCGCCGAGGGCCGCGCGCTGAGCAACGCCGTGCAGCGCACCGGGCGCATCTTCCAGATCGGCAGCCAGCAGCGCTCGACCGTACAGTTCCGTTACGCCGCGGAGCTGGTCCGCAACGGCCGAATCGGCCGGTTGAAGACGGTGGAGGTCGGCCTGCCCGGCGATCCGTCGGGTGACGACGAGCCGGAGATGCCCGTGCCGAAGAACCTCGACTACGACGCGTGGCTGGGCTCGACGCCGGTCGTGTACTACACCGAGAAGCGCGTCCATCCGCAGGTCGGGTACGACCGGCCGGGTTGGCTGCGGTGCGAGCAGTTTGGCGCCGGCATGATCACGGGCTGGGGAGCGCACCACATCGACAGCGCGCACTGGGGCATGGACACCGAGGACACGGGGCCGGTGGAGATCTGGGGCTCGGCGGAGTTCCCCGTGAAGGGACTGTGGGACGTGCACGGTCCCTTCAAGACGGAAGCGCTGTACGCCGACGGCGTAAAGATGACCGTCAGCGGAGATTTTCCGAACGGCATCAAGTTCATCGGGTCCGACGGTTGGATCTTCGTCTCTCGCGGCAACGAGAGGGTGACCGGAAGCGATCCGGTAGCGAAGCTGAAGGACGCGACGGCGCTCTCCGCCAGCGACCCGAAGATCATCACGTCGGTCATCGGGCCCAACGAGATCAACCTACCCCGGAGCGCCGACCACCACGGCAACTGGCTGGAGTGCGTGAAGTCACGCCAGCAGCCAATCGCCCCCGTCGAGGTCGCTCATCGCTCCTGCTCGGCCTGCCTGCTCCACCACACGGCCATGAAGCTGAAGCGGAAGCTCTACTGGGATCCCCTGAAGGAGGAGTTCAAGAACGACGACGAGGCGAACGCGATGCGGTCGCGGCCGCAGCGTCGGCCGTACACGAGCGCCCACTCCTAGTCGCGGGCGCCGAGAAGGGCGAACGCGTTCTTCATCGCGCGGGCCGTGGCCGCGACCCCTTCTTCGCGCGGCATTTTCCGGAGGACGTCGTTGAACGGCTCTGCGCGCACCGGGCCGTCGTAGCCGATCTCGGCAAGGGCCCTCAAGAAGGCGCCCACGTCGATCACCCCGGTCGCCATGGGCAGCTCCCCGCGCGTTGTCCCGTTGCTGGTCCTTCGGCACGTCTACCGGAGCGTCGTTCAGGTCGACCGCCACCACGTCCTCGTTGCGCAGAGCCTGTATGTCGGTCGCGCCGTCACCCGCGTGGTACCAGTGCCAGCTGTCCAGCACGAAGCCCACGTTGCCGAGCCCGATCTCCGCGATCAGCTCCCGGGTCTCGGCCAGCGTATGGAGGAACGGGTATTTGCGCGCGGTCCAGGCCGTCTTGGGCCCGACATACTCGAGGCCGAGCCGCAACTGGTGGTCGCCGAGGACGCGGGCCACCTCGCGCAGACGGCGCGCGGTCTGCTTGAAGTGCTGCAAGTACGTCAGCGAGTCCGAGCCGGGCGGGAGCCACGTGCCCGTTCGACGCACGCCCGCGCGCTGGAGGGCCCGCGAAGAGCCGGGCAGCTCGGCGAGGTCCCGCTCGAACGTCGCTTCGTCCTTGCGGAAATCCACGGCGAGGAAGGCGGCACCGAAGACGAGCCCCTTGGCCTTCAGATCCGCGAGGAGGTCTTGGAGCTCCGGATCGGAGAGCCGAGACAGCTCCCCCGCATCCGGGAACACCGACTCGAAGCCGTGGCGGTGGGCCAGGTCGATGGCCTCGCGCTGGGTCGCCTTCATCCCGAGGTTCCCGCAGACCAGGTCGATCGTCATGCGCCGCCGGACGGGAGGCTCCGCGGCCCGCGCCGGGCGCGCGAACGCTGCCGCGAGACCGCCCCCCAGAATGCCGGCCAGGAAATCCCGCCGGTCAGGCTTTCCATCGTGGCTCATCATGCCCCCCTATCCTTGCCCCTCTGCCGCAGTCGCCCAATCGGACGTCGCAGCGAGCGCTTGCGCATGTCTGCCCAGAGGTCGCCGACGTCGGCGATACGGCTGGCCATCGTCCGCAGCGTAAACGTCCGCGGGGTCACCAGGGCGCGTTCGAGCTCTTGCCACGTGCACGGTGCGGACACCGGCGCGCCGGGTCGGGCGCGGACGGCGTAGGCCGCGGCAAGCGTGGCGCTGTAGGCGTTTCGTCCGGTGTCGACATAGATACGCCCGCCGCGGTCCGCCTTGCTGAACGCCTGGGTGAGGTGCTCCGGATCGCGCTCGACCAGGATCGCCGCGACGGCGTCCGCGAACCACGCGACCTCGCCGAAGTCGGCCTGGCCGTCGAGCGGCACGACGATGTGGAACCCCTTTGACCCCGATGTCTTCAGCCAGCTCGGCAGGCCCAGCTCCCCGAGCAGGTCGCGAACCTGGAGCGCCGCGGCCCGCACCGCGTCGGCGTCGTCTCCGGATGGGTCGAGATCAAACACGCAGATGTCCGGCTGATACAGGTTCAGCGCGCGCGACATCCACACGTGCGGCGTGATGCAGTTCTGGTTGGCAAGCCACAGCGGCGCGCGCAGGTGCGGCAGCATGACCGGAGCGATCGCATCGTGCGGCAGGCCAACCGCTCTGGTGAACGGCGGCTTCGACACTTCCAGGGCGTCGAGCCGCGCCCGCAGGTCCAGCAGCAGCTTGGTGTCGAAGCCCGTGCCAACCTTGCCGGCGTAGACGAAGTCGTCCTGCTCGAAGTAGCCGACGAGCAGGGCGCCCAGGCCGACGCGCCGGCCCTGCGGGTCGGTGAAGCCGCCGACCACCAACTCCTGCGTCGCCTCGCATTTCATCTTCAGCCAGTGCGGCGAGCGGCGGTGCTCATAGACCGAGTCCCGCCGCTTGGCCACGACACCTTCCCAGCCCTCCCTCGACGCGCGCTCCCACGGCTGCTCACCGTCCAGCGAAGCGACGTGCTGCAGGGGCTCACGCAGCGGGAGATCGCACAATCGGGCACGACGCTCCTCGAGTGGCAGCGGCCTCAGGTCGCGGCCATCGATCCACAGGATGTCGAATACGTGGTACGCGACCTTGCCCGGTCTGCCCCAGACGCCGGTGACCTCCCCGTCGAGGATCACGTCGCGCACCGGCAGATCCGCGATCGCCTGGGCGACGGAGGGGTAGTCCTGCGGCAACCGGTTGCGCGAGAAGAGGCGGACGCTCTGCGCATCCTTGAACGCGAGCAGGCGAATGCCGTCGAACTTGCGCTCGAAGATCCACTCCGGTCCCGCGAACCGCTCATGCGTAAGCGTCGCCGCCATCGGCTCGAGCCACTCGGGGAAGGCGGTCGGCATTTGTCAGTGAGGGTCGCGGGCCCGAAATGATAGCAAAGAGCCCAGAGCCGCGCGGCGCCGCGCGCCGTGCCGGAGAAAGGGAGAGGTGTCGGCTCGGGACGTATGCCCAAGTGTTCACGAGGCTTGGGTGCTCCTCGCCCATGGGCCGCGCGCCAGTTGGCCAGCCCGCCGCTCGGACCCCGCACCGGGGCTCAATTCCTCAGAACAAAACCATATTGCGCTTTGACCGTTTAGTGTATCCTCCACCGTATCAGCTAAAGGACTCTAGCGGACAATCTCGCGGCGTCGTGTCGCCGCCGCGGTGTGCGATCGGAGGTCCCACGATGGAATCCTCCCCGGCGAAGCCGATCCGGTCGCGGCACGTCGTCTCCGTGCGGGCTGCTTCGGGCCCATCGTGTCCTTCGGCTCTGCTGCTCTCGATCCTCATCAGTGTCCTGTTGGCCGGTGCCGCGCCGTGCAGCGCTCAATCGATCGCCGCTGGCGTGGGCTATCTGACGGGCAGCCAGGCGGCGGACGGCGGCTGGCCCAGCGCCGAGGTGCGGCGCGCCCACGCGACCAGCGAGGCGCTGCGGGCGCTCCGGGCCGTGGGGCAGGCACCGGCCGCGCGGGCCTCGGCTGCAGGCTTCCTCGAGAGCGAGCTGGTCGAGGACACTGACGACCGCGCCCGGCGGATTCTCGCACTCGCCGGGGAGGGACATGCGGTCGCCTCGCTGGTCGCCCAGCTGGTCGCCGACGCCGATCCGAACGGCGGCTGGGGCCTGGCCCCGGGGTTCGTCCCCGATCCCCTCGACACTGCCCTGGCCCTCGCCGCGCTGGCGACGCAGCCGGCCGTCGACGACAACCTGCTGCGCGCGGCCCTCACTTCTCTTCTCGCCGCCCAGAATGCCGACGGCGGCTGGCCCTGCGTCGTGTCGGGCGGCGCCGATTCGGACAGCGACCTCTTCTGCACGAGCCACGCACTGTTGGCCCTCACGTCATATCGCAGCCGCTTCTTCCTCACGCCGCAGATCAACGCCGCGACGGGATACCTCCGCGGCCGGCGCAACCCCGAAGGGAGTTTTGGCCCGGCCGGCGCGGACCAGGTGATGAACACGGCGCTCGCCTCCCTCGCCCTGGCGTCTGTGCCCGCCTTCGGCAACGAGGTCGCGACCGTCATCGCGTACCTTAACGGGAGGCAGCAGCCCGACGGGAGCTGGGGCGGCGATCCTCATTCCACGGCGTTGGCTCTGCAGGCGCTCCAGGCCCTGGCGGGCGTGCCCTTCTGTGGCGACGGATCGGTCAATCAGCCCGCGGAGGCCTGTGACGGCGGCGTCCCGGCCGGCCTGACCTGCGAGGGGATCGGTCTGGGAGCGGGCACCCTGGCGTGCAGCGCCCAGTGCACGCTCGATACCACGGGCTGCTCGGCGGCCCCGGTCTGCGGGGACAACCTCCGCAATCAGCCCTTCGAGGTCTGCGACGGGACCGACTTGGCCGCCGCCACCTGCCAGTCGCTCGGCTTCGCGACCGGTACCCTCGCCTGCGCCGGCGATTGCCTGAGTTTCAACGTCAGCGGGTGCAACGCCGCCGCCACCTGCGGCGACGGCGTCGCGAACCAGCCATCGGAGAGCTGCGACCTCTCCGACCTCCGCGGCGCGACCTGCACGTCGCTCGGTCTCGGCGGCGGAATCCTGAGCTGCGCCCCCGACTGCAACCTGGACACGAGCCAGTGCGATTCGGCGACCTTCGTGATCGACAACAAGGGGCGGGAGTTCTTCGTCGGGTTCATGCCGAATCCCTTCGGATCGGCGACGGCGTCGGTGCAGTTGACGAGCGATGTGCCCACATCGGTCACCATCCAGTACCCGGTCAGCGCGCCGAGCTTCGCGCAGACCGTCGCCCTGACTCCAGGGCAGGTCACGGTCGTGAACCTGCCGGCGGCCGCCCACGTCAACTGGAACGCAGGGCGCGTGCTGAACAACGCGGTGCGCGTGTCGGGCCCTGACGAGTTCGTCACTTATGTGGTGAACCGCGCGCCGTTTACTTCGGACGCGGGCATGGCCCTTCCCGTGGACGCGCTCGGCACCTCCTACATCGTGACGACCTACCGAGGGTCCGGCATCGCCAGTGGGGACCGCAGCCAGTTCCTGATCATCGCGCCCTTCGAGAGCACCGCGGTCACCATCACGCCGACCACGAGCCTGCTGATTCCGCCGCCCGGCACCAACGCCCCGCCGAACGTGCCGTTCCAGATCACGCTCGGCCGGGGTCAGGGGTTCCGCGCCGAGGCCGTGCTCTCCGGGGCCGACCTCACGGGCACGCTGATCGAGTCCGACCGGCCCGTGGCCGTCCTCAACGGGAACCTGTGCGCGAACGTCCCCGCGTTCACGTCGTACTGCGACCACATCTTCGAGGTGGCCCACCCCCTGCGGACCTGGGGCACGTCGGCTCTCGTGGCCAACCTCCCGAACCGGCCGGGCGGCTCGATCTATCGGGTCATGGCGTCGCGGGACGACACCATCGTGACCCTGGACGGGGTCCCCCAGGCGACCCTCAACCGGGGGAGGTTCCTGGAGACGGGACCGCTGCCCGGGAGCCACCTCTTCGAGGCGAACCAGCCCATCTTCGTGACGCAGTTCATGACCGGTTCGACCAGCCCCGGGGCATCCCTGGGCGACCCGGCCATGGCCAACATGATCCCGCCCGATCAATACCTGGAGTCGTACACCTTCTCCACGGTGGGCGGCTTGCAGTTCTCGAGCCACTTCCTGACCGTGATCACGCCGGCCGGCGCGATCGGATCGGTCATGCTCGACGCGATCCCGATCGCCGCGTCCCTGTTCACGCCGATAGGCACCACGGGCTACTCGTCGGCGTTGCTGCAGATCGCCGAGGGCTCCCACACGACCTCCTCCCCGCAGCCGCACGGCATCACCGTCGAAGGGATCAACAGGGACGACTCCTACATCTACCCGGGCGGTGCGCGCCTGGCCTTCATCAACCAGTTCTGCGGCGACGGCGTCGCCAACCGTGAGCCGGAGGCGTGCGATGGCAGCGACTTCCGGGGCTCCACCTGCGCGTCCTTCGGGTTCACCTCGGGTTTCCTGCAGTGCACCGACGATTGCCGCGTCGACACGTCTCAGTGCGCGGGCTTCACGATCGAGGACAAGGACGACGACGGCTTCCCCGTCACCCAAGACTGCGACGACCTCAATCCGGCGGTCAACCCTGGCCAGACGGAGATCCCCGGCAACGGCATCGACGACGACTGCAACCCGGCGACGCCAGACGAGATCCCCCCGGCGGCCGTGAGCTGCCGGCTGCTCAGTGACCGGCTCAGCTATACCGCTGTCGACGTGGCGCGGCTCGAGGGGTCCGTCGAAAACGCCCACACGTCGTTCTCCCTGACCGGGCTCAGCGTGTCCCTGGCGATCAGGGACAGCGGCGGCACGAGCGTCTTCGCCGAGACCCGGCCGCTCGCGCCGTTGCCCCCGGGAGGCCGGCAGCGGCAGAACTTCGTCTTCGCCACCGCTGGTCGCGCGCCGGGAACCTATCAGGCCGAGCTGACCGTCAGCGCCGCCGGGAGCCCCCTGACGCTGTGCTCGGCCGGCTTCACCATCGAGAGCTCGGCCCCGACCGGGGCGGGGCTCGGCGGCGACCTGACCCTGAATCCGGAGCAGATCCGCATCGGCGACTCCACCAACGCCTCCTACCGGGTCGACAACCGTGGGAACTCGACGCTGAGCGACCTCGCCATCCGGGTGGTGCTGGTCGATCCGGACACCGGCGCCGTGGTGAGCGAGATCCAGGACACGGCGACCCTGGCCTCGGGCGCCAGTTTCAGCGCGACGCGGCCGTTGTCGGCGAGCGGGGCCACCCGGAAGAGCTACCTGGCGGTGCTGCGCGCGACGCCGAGCGGCTCGCTGGACGAGCAGACCCTGGACAGCGCCGTGCTGACGGTGTTGGACGTCAACACCCCGCCCGACTGCGCGCATGCGATGCCTCACCATGGGGACCTCTGGCCGCCGAACCACCGGTACGTCGACGTCTCGATCGCCGGCGTCACCGACCCCGACGGCGATCAGGTGACGACCGAGATCGTCTCGATCTTCCAGGACGAGCCGACGGACGGCTCGAGCGACGGCTCCACCTGCCCGGACGCGCGGGGCATCGGCACGTCGGTTGCGCAGGTGCGGGCGGAGCGCGCCGGCGACCGAGACGGCCGCGTCTACCACATCCGGTTCCGCGCCGACGACGGCCGGGGCGGGTCCTGTACGGACGTCGTGAGGGTGTGCGTCCCGAGGGACCGCAGCGATGACGACGATGACGATCGCATCTGCCGCCCCAGACATAGCGCCGAGGGCAACGCACAACTGGACCGTCGCGACTCGGACTGCCGCGATCGCGACCACTCGGAGCTCGAGCGGCTCGATGGCAAGACCGGCCCGACTTCGCAGGAGCCCAGCCCCGGACGCGACTGCGACGACCGGCGTTGCGCTTGCGTGGACCAGGGGCCGCGCTACGACTCGACGGTATGCCGCTCGCATCACTAGCGTGACTGAGGTTGGCGTCGATCACGAAGCCGTAGTCGACCTCGCACCGTGCCGTTGACGGGAGGAATGGAGAGAGTCATGCGAAAGACCGGGATCCTCGTGCAGATGGCGCACGCCCTGACGTTCATGCGCAGCACGAGTTGCGTCGTGGTGATGGCTCTCCTCGTGCTCATCGTCCAGCCCGGGCCCGTGCAGGCCCAGGAGGCGCCGCTATCGCAAGAGATGCCGCGGGCCAGGATCGTCGAAGACACGTCCCGCCCCCGCCCGGCGAACGTGGAGGCCGGCGTGTCGGAGAGGCTGCGCGCCGCCGTGCAGGAGCTTGCCCAGCTCGCGTTTTCGGCCGAGCCTGACGTCGCCCTCTCATCGGGGCGGCTTGACACGCTTCACGAGCGGCTGAAGGGCCTCGATCGCGAGGTGAACGCCGGATTCGACGCCGTCGCCGCCCTGCTCGGCAAGGACGGTCTTCTGCAGGAGCGACACGAAGAGGCTGGGCGGCAATACCGTGAGCACATGGCAGGGCTGTTCGAGGGTCTGTCGGCCGCGAAGCGGAGCCGGAAGCCCGAGGCGCAGCGACGGGCCCTCGAGGCGCTGGCGGCCCTGGCCAAGCCCTTTCCAGAAGATCGGCCTCATCGGCGCCTCGACCCCCGCCGGCTACCGGTCGACCGGGTGAAAGGCACGGCCCGCAAGCCGGGAGAGACCCCGCAGGATTTCCAGGTCCTTTTCAAGGACCTCAAGGTGGACGTGCGGGCCCGCGGACCGGTGCCGGCGGCGTTCGTGGCGCCCCAGCCGGCGGACCTGCAGCCGACCGAGGACGTGCAGATCACGCCCGAGATCCAGGCGCTGGCGGCCGAGCTGGGCAACAGCCCGCTGGCGATCTACAACTGGGTTCACGACAATATCGAGTTCGTCCCCACCTACGGCTCGATCCAAGGGTCGCGCATGACCCTGCTGACCAGGCGCGGCAACGCCTTCGACACCGCGAGCCTGCTGCTTGCCGTGCTGCGGGACGCCAACGTGCCGGCCCGCTACGTCTTTGGCACCATGCAGATGCCTGTGGCCAAGGTGTCCAACTGGCTCGGCGGCACGGAGAGCCCCGCGGTGTCGCAGCAGCTCCTGGGGCAGGGCGGCGTGCCCAACGTCGGGCTCCTGCGGAACGGCGAGCTCACCCACATCCGCGTGGAGCACGTCTGGGTGGAGGCGTGGGTGGACTACATTCCGGGCCGGGGCGTCCGGCCGGGACCAGGCGACACCTGGGTGCCGATGGACGCCAGCTTCAAGGCTCACGACCTGGCGCCGGACGCCGGCCTCCTCGCTGCCGTTCCTTTCGACATGACGGGCGTGACGGCCGCCCTGTTGGAGGGCGCACAGGTCGATCCGGCGCTCGGCCGGGTCACCGGGATGGACGCCAACATAGGCTTCGACGCCCTCGAGCAGTGGCAGCAGGACCTCCAGCAGTACGCCCAGGCGAACGGCGTCCCATCGACCCAGGACGCGCTGCTGGGCAGGACCGCGATCGTGCCGAGCCGCGCCAGGGTGCTGCCCGCGAGCCTGCCGTACGAGGTGGTGGTTCGGGCCTCCGTGGTTCCGGTGCTGCCGGCCAGCCTTCGCCTCGGCGTCACGCTCACCGGCTACGCTTCCAGCCTGGATCGTGCCTTCGGGTCGCCGTCCTTCACCTACCACGTCAGTCTGCCGGCTCTCGGCAACAAGCGACTGGGTCTGACGTTCCCCCCCGCCACGAGCGCGGACGCGCAGATCATCGAGACGGCGCGGGCCAACAACGCGAGCTCGTTGCCCGTCTACTTGATCAACGTCACGCCCTCCGTGACCCTGGACGGCGCCACTGTGGCCAGCGGAGCAGCCGTCGACATGGGGAGCGCCCATTTCCTCGACGTGCGGCTCGAAGAGCCTGATGGGTCGGTGACGGTGCCGTACCAGGTGGTGGCCGGGGACGAATCGGTAATCGGCCTCAACGGCGACGGCATCGCCGCCGCATCGGTCCAGGACAGGTTCAGCCGCGTGCCGGCCGACACGGCCGCCGAGAACATGCAGCAGGTCGCGCTACATTACTGGTCGCAATGCGACGCCCTCGACGCGCTGGCGGCCAAGGGGCTGAAGGTCCACGCCGTGCGGCGCCTCTCGGTGGGCCTGTTCTCGACGCCGCTCAACGTCGCGTATCTGTTCGGTACGCCTCGGAGCGGCATCTATCAGAGCCGCATCATGGACGTGCAGCGGTCCGTCGTCGGGGTCGCCGGTCGGACGCCCGATCTGACGCGGGCGTTCGTCCGCTCGTCGGGCCGCTCCGGCTCGTTCCTCGAGGGCTCGGTCTTCGACCAGATCTTCAATCGGCCGCTGGGGCGCGGCATTTCCGCCATGCAGCTCCTGTTCGATGCGAGCCTCGGTGGAATTCCCCTCTACAACGTCACGTCGAGCAACGCGGCCGCGGTCCTGCCCCTGCTCCGAGTCTCCTCGGCGATCAAGGCCGACATCTCCACCGCCGTCGCTCAGGGCAAGGTCGTGATCGTGCCGGAGTCCGAGATCCAGCACGACAACTATCGCGGCGTCGGCTATATCGTCGAGGATCCGGAGACCGGCGCCGCCGCCTATCTCATCTCGGGCGGACTGGCCGGCGGCGGGCTCTTCGATTGCCTGCCGGACCTGGTGCCCATCCTCGTCTTCATCCTGGCGATCATCGCGATCGCGGCCCTGCTCTGGTGGCTGTGGCCGGTCATCGTCGGGGGCGGAGTCGTGGTGGGCGGGACGGCCGGTGCGCCGGCTCTCGCCGCGGCGATCCTCGCGTTCATTGGCCTGTTCGTCACCGCCGGCCCGGCCTACGCATCGTCGGGAGGCGGCACCGGCCCGTGTACGTGCCCGCCGTGCCCGCCCAACCCGCCCTGTGAGGTGGACACGACGCACACGCACTGGCCATGCCCGGGCGCGCACTGGCACTATCGAGTCTACAATCAGCGACCGTACCCCGACTGCCAGTGCTTCCTCTCCGGCCGGCTTTTCGGCGGCTGCATCCCGCCGCCGCTTCCGGTACCCTGTCCGCCCTGACGTGGAGGACCGGTGGTGGACCAGGGCGACGTGCTGTTGGGCTTCGACGCCCGCGTGGCGCGGCCGGATGAAAGCTGGGACGAGCGACGGAAGAGGGCAATGCTCTTCCGTCTCGACGTCGTCGAGCCCCTCTCCATCGATTCCGTGGTCTGGCCGTCGATCTTCGAACACCACTCCGAGCTGAGGCCACCTTACGTCGGGCCGTATGGCTTCTGGGACGATCTGGCCAACCTCCGCCGGCACGCCGACGCTCGGGGCGATCGTCGGATCGCGGCGTTCGCCGTGGCCGCTGGCGCGTGCACGCCGGAGGAGTGGACGGCGCTGGACGCCTTTCTGCGAGGCGTTTCGCCCGATGGACAGCCAGGGCTGACGATCCCGGGAACGAATCCCCCGACCGTGAAGGCCGACTGGTCTTTCCTCGGCTACGACGTGGCGGACCTCGGCGGGGGGACCAGCGGCCTCATGAACTGCGGCTTCGTGCCAGAGCTGGACGACGTGGGCGCCCTGCGCCTCCGCTGGGGCCCGAAGCTCAACGCCGTCCACTTGTTCGACAGGCTCGACGATGCCCGCGAGTTCAAAGAGTTCTCCAATCGACGCGTCGCCGAGCACGCGCCTTTCTTCGTCCACGGGATCTGGCTCGTGGACGGCAATCGTGGGGCGTCCTGAACCCCACGATCTGAAGGGGCTCGCCGGCGTTCGCGGAAGAATCGACGGTCTGCGCAGCGCCGCCTCCCAAGGCCCGCGTCACCCGCCCCTCGCGAAGGAAGAGTGTTATTGTTTTTGGCCACGCTCTTTTGCGAAGGCTGCGTCCCTCAGGTTGGCCATGACGACGAACGAAGAGCCCATTCATTCCGGCTACGGCGCGCGGCCGACGGCGCGCGAGGTGATCGGCAACAGCCGGCTCGCTGGAGTCACCGCGGTGGTGACGGGCGGCTACGCGGGCGCCGTCGACTTCGACGATCCCCACTTCGAGCGACGCCCCTATGACAAGTGGATCGCGTACGGACAGTCGAAGAACACGGAGCAGGGCGCGGCGACGAGCGTCTGGTGCGCTACGAGCGCGCAGCTCGAAGGCATGGGCGGCGTCTACTGCGAGGACGTCGACATTGCGGAAGCGGTGGCCGCCGATTTGCCCCAGCCACGCGGCGTGAGGCCGTGGGTTCTCGGTACCGAACGGGTCGTCGATGATGCGCTGTTGATTTCGGCCATCGTCATCAATCGAGACGCAACGATCGCCGGTTTCCAAGACAAGGTCCAGCTCGATCCCTCCGAGGAGGGTACCTACTCGCCCGGCTCCGGGAGGCGGGTCTTCCAAACCGGCGCGCTGATTTTCGGGGTTGCGTGTTCCACCCTCATTTCCACGAAGCCGATCATCGCGGACATCGACATCGCCGAGGCCACAGGCCTTCTCGCGGCGCGCTATCGGTATTGACGAACCCGGATCAACGGTGGTTGGCCACGGCCGCTCCCAGGCGGCCAGGTCATGGGTTTCGAGCCCGATCGGGCCGCTGTCGATCAACGGCTCTTGAGCGCCGATGCCTGCGGGCAGCCAGACCGAGAGGTGCGGAGCGCCGTGATGGTGGTCGTCCAGCATGGCGAACACCTTGCCTTTGCCCGCGAACCAGGTCGGTTCTCCGTGCGAGATCTTCTCGGTCGCCTCGGGCAGGGCGAGGCAGATGGCGCGCAGTCGAGCGAGCGGGTCCTTTCCACGGATCGGGCCGCGCTTCGCCTTGCGCCCACTCCCCCGGGGGCCGGCGGGTCGAGCCATGGACGAGCTAGGCGGGAACGATCTTGAAGTTGGCGAAATCGCCTGCGGAGTTGTTCCCCACCCAGGGACCCACCAGTCCCTTCTTGCGGTCGCTCAACTGGGTGACGACCAGGCTGGGCTCCTTCGCATCGCCGACGAAGACGCTCACCTTCGGGCTCGCGACCGCGACGCGGGCATGGAACCAGCCGTTCGGGTCGGGCACGGGGTTGACGGCCTCCTCGTACTTTCCTGGCTGCTCGGTTCGCAGCTTCTGCCACGTATGGGTGGGATGAGCGATGTATTGGACGGCGCGGACGCGCCTTGCCGGATCGTCAGCCGTGAAGTTGAACGGCCGGAAGTAGATCGCGTCGTACGTCGTTCCGTCGACGCCATGAAAGGCCACGCCCACGAAGCTCTGCTGCTGTACGTCCTTCCCTTTCACGTCGAACTCGTCACTGACCGCAGTTACGCTGCGGTTGAAGACGGTCAGGCCCTTGCCTCCGGCAAGCGCCGCAAGATCGGGCTCCACCGTCTTCTTCTGAACGAAGATCTTCGACGCCGTGGAGGCGCTATCCTCGGTCAGCGGTTCGAGTATGCCCGCCGCGTGAAGCGGATTCTTCAGCTCGAACTGGCGGCCGTAGGCCGAGGTGGATCCCAAGGGGGCGGTTTCCCAGGACTCCTCCGCCGTGATCAGCGTTCCCCAAGGCGTCCAGTAGCAGGCATCGAAAGCGACGTGGCCAAGGGGCGCCGGGCTCTGCCATATGGTTTCGGTCCGACGCTCGCGACGGTCATGGCGCTGCACGCCCGATTGTCCAGTCTCGAACACCGTGAAGATGTAGCGACCCTTGCGACGGCCGGTCTCGTTCACGGTATTCATGTCCCAACTACCCGAGTTGGGCGCGCCGGCCACCACCTGGGTGTCGCGGTCGGCAATCGACTCCCGCTGGAAACTCGGATTGCCGAAGGTGATGGGCGCGCTTTCGTCGGACGTCGGGCCAACGATGTTGTATCGGCTGCGAGTGACGTCAGGAACACCGGAGTGCGACGTTTGCGTGATGGTCTTACCGCGAGAAGCGGGTTACCACGTTTGAGGTATCGCCGGGCGGTCGACGCCCTCCGTCCTATAATCCGGGGCATGGCCAGCGACTCGCCCGGCTCGGCGGACGCTCCCGTCTTCCCTCCGGGTGTCGCCCCGTCCTTCCTCAGCGTCCACTCGGTGCGCATCTTCGTGCGCGACCTCGACCGGAGCCTCCGCTTCTACCTCGACCAGCTCGGCTTCCGACTCGTCATCGACACCCACCTCCAGTCCGGCGAGCGCTGGGTCGCGGTTTCCCCGCCCGACGGCACCGCAATCCTCTCCCTCGTGGCCCCCCAGCCCCGGTCCCCCGAGCACCGGCTCATCGGCCGCGCCACGCACGTCGCCCTCATCACCGCCGACGTAGCCGCCCGGTTCCAGGAGTGGTCGCGGAAGGGCGTCCGCTTCACCAGCACTCCGCGGCTCAAGCGGATCAAGTACGACCCGGCGCGGGCCGCGGCCGCTTCGTCGCCCCGGGTGCTCGGCGAGGAGGCGCCCGTGTGGGGCGGCGTCTTCGCCCGCTTTCGCGACGTCGACGGGAATATGTTCTCCCTCGTCAGCTTCGACGAGGTCACTCATGCCGTGGAAGCCAAACGCCGCGCCGCCGCCGACAAGCTCGAAGCCGAGCGCCGCGCCGTCCACGAGCTCGCGATCGCCCGGCAGGTGCAGGCCCGGTTGTTCCCTCAGTCCATGCCCAGCCTGGGCTCGCTCGACTACGCCGGCGCTTGCCTGCCCGCGCACGCGGTGGGCGGCGACTACTACGACTTCCTGAGCCTGGGCCCCGACCGCCTGGGCCTCGTCATCGCGGACGTGATGGGAAAAGGGATGGCCGCCGCCCTCCTCATGGCGAACCTCCAGGCAAATCTCCGCAGCCAGGTCGCGTTCGCCCTCGACGAGCCGCGGCGCCTCCTCCAGTCCGTCAACCTCCTCTTCTGCGAGAACTCGCCCGAAGGCGCCTTCGCCAGCCTCTTCTTCGCCGACTACCACGACCCCACGGGCGGGCTCCGCTACGTGAACTGCGGCCACCTCTGCGCGCTCCTCCTGCGTCGTGACGGGACCCTGGACCGGCTGGAGCCGACCTCGACGGTCCTGGGGCTCTTCCGGCAGTGGGAGTGCTCGGTCGGGGAGTGCCGTCTCGAGCCCGACGACCTCCTCACCCTCTACACCGACGGGGTCACGGAAGCCTTCGACGACGCCGGCGAGGAGTTCGGCGAGCAGCGTCTCGTCGACGCCCTCCGCCGGCACCGCGACCGCCCGCCCGAGGACCTCCTCGCGTCGCTCGTGGACGAGGTCCGTTCCTTCAGCCCCCACGAGCAGCAGGACGACCTCACGCTCATCGTGGCCCGACGCCGAAGCGCTTCCCGGACCTCGTTGAAGCCGCGCTCCCCCGCCTGATTTTCGACGAGGCAGGTTGGTTCAGTTCGGGAAGTTCATGATTTGGAGCAACCGTTGAAATCGAGGCTCGGAGCGCACCAGGTCGAATCTTGGGTCTGTCTTGATCAACATCATTTCGCTCCCGTGCTCCTCGATGCCTCGATCCAGCCATTCGAGCACCTTCTCTTTCTCGCCAAGCCCGAGGTGCACAATTGCGAAATCCACGGCCGATACGTACTTGCTCCGTGAGATGTTCGTGATCCTGGCGAGCATCCTGCGCGCCCTTTCTCTCTGTCCGATGGCCCGCCGGAACTCTCGGTCCGCCGCCGCCCAGTCCCAGTCATACGTAAGGAGGGCCCATGCCAGCGACGTGTGTCCCTCGGCCAGGTCGTCATCGAGCGCGATCGACTGAGCGGCGGCCTTTCTCGCCCGCGGAATCGCGTCGCGGGGAGCAGTGGATCCGTACAGCGGCATGAGGTTGAGGCAGTCGGCCAGACCTGCGAAGGCCAGGGCGTAGCCGGGATCGCGACTGATGGCACGCTCGAAATACTCGACGGCTTTCGCCAGATCTTCCTCACGCCGTCGATTGAGGTGATAACGCCCTTTGAGGTACGCCTCGAACGTTTCCGGATCGACCGATCGCGCGGCGGCCCGACGTGGCGGGCCGTGGCGCGCCGCGGACAGGACCTGTGTCGCAACGGCTTGCGCCACGTCCCTCTGTAAGGCCAGCACGTCCTGGAGATCGCCGTCGAAGGCAGCGCCCCACAGCGTCTGGCCCGTGGCCGCCTCCACGAGCTGCACGCTGATGCGGACCTGCGGGCCGCTGCGAAGCACGGAGCCTTCGACGATCGCCTGAACATTCAGCTCTCGCGCAATCGTCGTCAGTGGCTTGTCGGTGCTCGCGTAGCGCATGGCGGAACTACGCGCCACCACCGGCGTCCCGAGTCGCGCCAGCTCCGTAATCACCGCTTCATGCATCCCCTCCACGAAATAGGCCTGTGTCGGATCGTTCGACAGGTTCTTCAGCGGCAGGATCGCGACGGATCGAATCTCCGGTCGCACCGCCGGCCTGTCGTTCGGACGCCGACCGGCTAGCCACAGCAGCGCCGCGCAAGTGCCCACGACGACCACAACGGCGGCTGCGATCGTCGAGCCACGCAGCCTCGTCCGCCCCCCGGAGGGTGCGGCGACGATGACGGGCTCCTTGAACCGATACCCGCGCTTCGGCACGGTTTCGATGAAGCGATGCGGCTCGCTGTCGTCGCCCAGCGCCTTCCGCAACAGTGAAACCGTGTAGGAGAGGTTGGCCTCTTCGACGAACGTTCCGGGCCACACCTCCTTCAGCAGGTCCTGCAACCCGACCGGGCTGAACGAGCGAAGCTCGCGATGCTGGAGCCGGTGCTGGTTTATCACGAACGGGCCCACGCATTCGAGATCAAATTGATCGATGTGCCCCAGGCCTTCGTCGGGTTGCACCAGCGAGCGGTTCTCCTCCTCTCCCGGCCGGCGGTGCGACTCCTCTCCGGTGCCGAGCTCCAGGCGCTGGTCGCTCACGAGATCGGT